>Ga0075530_1000030_pt1 | contig 55730 bp, 59 predicted proteins | sample NGEPerD_2_FD_75101 | JGI IMG/M metagenome (GOLD analysis project Ga0075530, IMG submission 75101) | Arctic peat soil microbial communities from the Barrow Environmental Observatory site, Barrow, Alaska, USA - NGEE PermafrostL1-D | ecosystem: Environmental > Terrestrial > Soil > Wetlands > Peat ... | reverse complement strand
GGCCGGCGCCGACGATGGCGAGGTCCCACATTCTGGTCACACAGCGAACGTACCCCGTGGGCACGAGGTCGGGTCCCGCGCTCCATAGATGCGGCACTGCATGTTCTCATGCGCATGCGCATGTAGAGCGAAATCATGCCCAAGACCATTCAGATTCGCGACCTGGACGACGATGTTTGCGCGGGACTGGCCCGGCACGCAGCCGAGTCCGGGATCAGCGTGCCCGAACTCCTACGCCTCGAGGCCACCCGCTTGGCTGCGCGCCCCAGCGTGGAGACGTGGCTGGCGCGCACCCGTCGGCGTTCCTCTCCCCTCGAGCGCGCCGAGGTTCTCGCGGCGCTCGACGAGCAGCGCGGCTCGTGGCCCGATGCTCGTAGTTGACGCGTCGTGCCTGTGTGAGGTGCTGGTCGGGGGACCGGGCGCCGAGTCGACCCGCCGCCGGCTGGCCGCCAACAGTGATCACGCGGCACCACAGATCGTGGACGTCGAGGTCTTCGGCGTCGTCCGCCGCGAGCACCTGCGTGGTCGCCTGGATCGCACCGAGGCCACCCAGGCGGTCGATGAGCTCGAGTCTTGGCCAGGCGAGCGCTTCGGACACCGGCTCCTTCTCGCGCGAGCCTGGCAGCTGCGAGACAATGTGCGCGACTGGGACGCGATGTACGCGGCAGCCCGCAGAGGCGCTCGATGCGGTCCTCGTCACCACTGACCGACGGCTCGCCGCCGCGACCGGGCCCAGGTGCCGGATCGAGGTAGTCGGCTGAGTGGAGCTACTTCAGCTCGGCCGAGGACTTTCCGAGCAGGCGACGAGCCACGATCAGCTGCTGAATCTGCTGGGTGCCCTCGAAGATGTCAAGGATCTTCGAGTCGCGCGACCACTTCTCGAGCAGCTCGTGCTCGCTGTAGCCGATGCTGCCCGCCAGCTCCACGCACCGCAGTGTGACATCGCTCCCGACGCGGCCCGCCTTCGCCTTGGCCATCGACGCCTGCAACGAGTTCGGCTTGCGGTTGTCGGCCATCCAGGCGGACTGAAGGGTGAGGAGGTACGCCGCCTCCCAGTCCGCCTCGAGCTGGAGGAACGTCGCCGCGGCCGCGGACTGGGACAACGCCGCACGGTCGTAGTCGATGGTGACCTCCGCCGCCTCCAGGAGCTCGCGAGTCAGCTCCAGCGACGCTCGCGCACAGCCGACGGCCATCGCGGCGACCAGCGGACGGGTGTTGTCGAAGGTCGCCATAGCGCCGGCGAAGCCCTGTTTCGGGTCAACCTCCGGGTCGCCGAGCAGGTTCTCCCTGGGAACCCGGCAGTCCTCGAACCGGATCGTGGCCGTATCGGAGGAACGGATGCCGAGCTTGTGCTCGAGCCGCTCCACGGTCATGCCCGTCGTTCCCTTGGGGACCACGAACGACTTGATCGCGGCGCGGCCGAGCTCCCTGTCCAGAGTCGCCCACACCACCACGGCGTCGCTGCGCTCGCCCGCGGTGACGAAGATCTTCTCGCCGTTGAGGACGTAGCCGTCCCCATCGAGAACCGCCGTGGTCGCAATATTCGCGGAGTCCGACCCCGTGCCGGGTTCGGTGATAGCCATGCTGGCCCACAGCCCGTCGAACCGCTCGTGCTGTTCCTCGTTGGCCACCGAGGCGATGGCGGAGTTCCCCAGTCCCTGGCGTGGCATCGACAGCAACAGACCAACGTCGCCCCAGCACATCTCCATGATGGACAACACCGAGGCGAGGTGGGATCCGTTGATCGTGGCGCTGCCGCCGGTGCCCTCAGCGCCTTCCTCCGACCGTCGTACGCCGGACGCGCCCGCCCCGCTCGACGCCCCGGACTCCGAGAGCCCGTCGATCATCGCCGCGAGCATGTCGAGCTCCTTGGGGTACTCGTGCTCGAGGAGGTCGTACTTGCGTGAGTTGGGGCGCAACAGGTTCATCGCGACCTGGTGGGCCTGACCGATCAACGGCCGGAACTTCTTGGGGGTTTCGAGATTGATCATGGTGATGTCCTCGGGAGGTCGTGGTTTCGACAAGCTCAACCAGCGTTCGCGTCACACGAGGACGCCTCCTTCCATCACAGCAATGGCTCGCAGGTCGCGGTACCACCGCTCCACGGGGTGTTCCTTAACGAAGCCGTGCCCGCCGAGCAGCTGGACGCCGTCGTTGCCGATCTGCATGCCCCGCTCGGCGCAGAGCCGACGGGCCAGAGCGACCTCCCTGGCGAACGACTTTCCCTGTGCGGCCCGGGACGCGGCACGGTAGGTGACCAGGCGCATCCCCTCCAGCTCGATCCCGATGTTGGCCACCATGAACGCCACCGACTGCCGGTGGCTGACCGGCTCACCGAAGGCGTGCCTCTGGTTGACATAGGGGATGACATAGTCCAGAACCGCCTGCGCGGTGCCGACTGCCAACGCGCACCAGGCCAGGCGGGACAGTCGCACGCACTCGGCGTACGCCTGCCCGGAGGTGTCTCCGAGCAGGCTCGTCGACGTGACCCGGACGTCGCGAAGGATCACCCGGCTCAGCCCTGCCGCCCGCAGACCCATGGAGGGCTCTGCCTCGATCTCGATGCCCTCGGTCGCCGACTCGACGAGGAACAGCGCGGGCTGTTCCTCCAGCCGGGCCGCGATCACGAACAGCTCCGCCTCGGCGCCACGGGGCACCAACGACTTCACGCCGTTCAGACGGTATCCGTCACCGTCGCCGACCGCAGTGGTCCGCAGCTCGAAGGGGTCGAAGAGGGGTCGGGGTTCGGTGACGGCGAGAGCCGCGGCGGGCACGTCGTCGCCGGTGAACGCAGGAAGGTAGGTCGCCTGCTGCTCGTCGCTGCCCCACAACGAGAGTGCCGTGCTCACCGCGCCGGGGGCCAGACAGGCAACGGCCAGTCCCATGTCGCCCTTGGCCAGCGCCTCGGCGACGAGAGTGCCGGCCATCACGGATCGTTCGGTGGAGATGCCATCGAGCTCCTCAGGCACGGCGAGGATCGGCAGCCCGATCTCCAGGCTGGACTTGAGGAGCGCGTGCGGCGCCTGGCCGGAGTCGTTGGCCTCAGCCGCGGCAGGACGGAGCACCTCACTGGCGAACTCCGCCACGACATCGACTAGCATCTGCTCGTCCTCGGTCGGCGTCAGGTCGAAGACTCCCTTGGCCGAAGCCGTCGGGACGCGCGTGGGTTGGCCGCTTCGTCGGCTCCGCCTCGCGAACGTGCGGTTGACCGCACCCAGGGCGCGGAAGCCGGACTTCGTGGTTTGGAAGACGGCTCTCTCGGTCGTCCGGCGCAAGCCGAACCGGTCCAGGACGCCGGTCTGCGCCAGCCTGTTGAGGACGGCGACGGCGAAGCCGATCGGGCGGCTCTCTGGGTTGTCTTGGAGTTGGGACACACCGAAACTGTAACTCTGAGTTACACCTCCCGCCCACCGGTTGGGAGCGTGTTACCAGTCACGTCCACCTCGTCAGCCTCCACCTCGTCACCTCTACCTCGCTGGGAGCCCCTTTAGGATGGCGGGCATGTCGCAGGCATCCTCGAGCATCTCCTCCTTGCCGACCGGAGGCACTCCCCGGCCGATCGTCCGCTGGGGCGAGCCGGTGATGCATCGGGTGCAGGAGCCGGTCACCGACTTCGGCACTGACGTCGAGACGTTGGCAGCCGACATGGTGGCCACGATGCGCGCCGCCGACGGGGTCGGCCTGGCCGCCTGCCAGATCGGAGTGGACTTCGCCCTGTTCGTCTTCGACTGCCCCGACGACGAAGGTGAGCGGCACGAAGGGGTGGTCTGCAATCCCGAGGCGCTCCTCCCTGAGGGTCGCGACCGCAAGCTCGACGATAGCGAGGAGGGCTGCTTGTCGCTGCCGGGTGCCTTCATCGACTGCGCCCGTCCGGACTTCGCCCGCGTGGAGGGGCAAGACGTGCACGGCAACCCGGTGAGCTACTCGGGAACCGGCCTGCTTGCGCGCTGCCTCCAGCACGAGACCGACCACTGCAGGGGGATCGTGTTCGGAGACAGGCTGAACAAGCGGGCGCGCAGGAAGCTGTTCAAAGAGGCCGACAGCTTTGCCGCGGACTTTCCCGACGCGTGGCCCGTCTCGGGCGGGGTCGGCCACGACCAGCCCTCGACCTGACCGGCCGCGGCTGGAAACCGACCTCGGCACGGGGGCTGCGCTCGCACGGGTCAGCGGCGGGCGGCGACGTAGCAGGCCACGGCCGCAGCCGCTGCGACGTTGAGGGAGTCGACGCCTGCGGCCATCGGAATCACTGCGCGTACGTCGGCCGAACGCAGCCAACGCTCGGACAGGCCGGCACCCTCTGCGCCGAACAGCAGGGCCACCTTTCCCAGGCCTGCAACGGCTTCCTCCATCTCGACCGCGTCGTCGGCCAGCGCGAGCGCGACGGTGGTGAACCCCGCTGCGGACAGGTCCGCCACACCGTCGTACCAGATCTCCATCCGCGAGTGCGCAATGCTGAACACGGCGCCCATCGCCACCTTGACCGACCGTCGGTAGAAGGGGTCCGCGCAGCGGGGGGACAGCACGAGCGCATCCACCCCCAGGGCCGCCGCCGAGCGGAAAACGGCGCCGACATTCGCGTGGTCGACCATGTCCTCGAGCACCACCACAGTGCGTGCCTGGGCGACCACCTCGGAGACCGGACGCAGAGGCCGTCGGTGCAGCGAGGCGAGGGCTCCCCTGTGCACATGGAAGCCGGTCACCTCCTCGGCCAGTGACTCACTGACGACGTAGCAAGGTGCCTCGCTCACGCCGAGCACGTCGGTGAGACCGTCCAACCAGCGTCGTGCCATCAGAAACGACCGCGCCTGGAACCCGCTCTCCACCGCACGTCGGACGACTTTCTCACCCTCGGCGAGGAACAAGCCGTGCTCAGCCTCAAGGTGCTTGCGTAGCTCGACGTCGCGGAGGGACCGATAGTCGGCAAGTCGCGGATCCTCCGGGTCGCTGATCGTGATCAGCTCGGCCACGAGTACCTGCCCGGGTTGGCCACAGCGACCACGTCACCGATCACCACGATCGCGGGCGGCTGCACCCGTTCCCGCACGGTGTCGTCGGCGACCTCACCCAGGGTGGAGAACAGGCGGCGCTCCGCGGGCATCGTCCCATCGGCCACCACCGCGACTGGGGTGTCCTCCTTCCGGCCGCCGGCCACCAGGCGAGCGGCGATGGCAGGTAGGTTCTCCACGGCCATCAGGAGTACGACGGTCCCCCGCAGCCGTGCGACCGCGTCCCACTCGACCAAGGACGACTCATCATCGGGCGGCAGATGACCCGAGATGACGGTGAACTCGTGGGCGACTCCCCTGTGCGTGACCGGGATGCCCGCCAGCGCGGGGACCGAGATCGCACTGGTCAGGCCGGGTACCACGCGGTAGGGCACGCCCGCTTCGGCGCAGGCGATGGCCTCCTCGAACCCACGGCCGAACACGAACGAGTCACCGCCCTTGAAGCGGACCACACACTTGCCCGCTTTGGCGCGCTCGACGATGAGTCGGTTGATCTCCTCCTGCTTCGCCGAGCGACCGCGCGGCAGCTTGGCCACGTCGATGAGCTCCACCTCGGGAGAGAGCTCGCTGAGCAGCTCCCTGGGCGCGAGGCGGTCCGCGACCACGACATCGGCCTCACTCAGGGCACGTCGAGCCGCAATCGTGACCAGCTCCGGGTTCCCCGGGCCGCCGCCCACCAGGACGACGCCGGGTGTCCTGTCACGATGGTCGGTGGCGGCGATGGTGCCGTTTCGCAGACCGGTGAGGATCTCGTCACGGACGTCCGCGGATCGCCGTGGGGTCCGGTTGCCGAGCACCGCAACCGTGACTCCGGCGTGTCGCCCCACCGCGGGTGTCCAGGCGGTGGCCTTCACAGCGTCGTCGCTGCGCACGCAGAAGATCCGGCGTGCCTCGGAAACCCGGCTGACGAGTTCGTTCGCCGCTGGGTCATCGGTTGCCGCGATCACGTACCACGCCTGGTCCAGGTCGGCCGGTTCGAAGCCGCGGGGGTGCCAGGTCACCTCACCGGAGCCCACCAGTCCCTCGATCGCGGGAGTGACGACCGGGGACACGACGACAACACGGGCGCCGACCGCGATCAACCCTGGGACGCGCCTCTGGGCGACATGGCCCCCGCCGACGACGACGACCTCGCGACCAGCGAGCCGGAGACCCGACGGGTAGGGCGGGAAGTCATCGCTCATGACCGGTCACGCATTCCGCTGCCCGACTTCGTGGCGACTCCGGCCGAGTCGAACGTGGCCATCTCCCGAAGGGTCGCGCCCGCGGCTTCGACAATCGGGAACGCGAGCACTGCGCCGGTCCCTTCGCCGAGGCGCAGATCGAGGTCCACCAACGGGCGCAAGCCCAGTCGATCCAGTGCCACGACATGACCGGGTTCAGCACTACGGTGCCCTGCGTAGCAGTAGGTCATCGCGACCGGTGCGAGCGCGTATGCCACGAGTGCAGCTGCGCCCGCGATGACACCGTCCAGGATCACTGGAACCCGTCGGGCTGCCGCTGCGAGGATGAAGCCCGCGATCCCGGCATGCTCGAAGCCGCCCATCGACGCGAGAGTCTCGACCGGATCCTCCCCCGGTGGCCGCTGGGCAAGGGCGGTCCTGAGCACCTCGACCTTGCGGGTGAAGGAGGCGTCGTCGGCCCCGGCTCCACGGCCGGTCACAGTCTCTGGCTCGACTCCGGCAAAGGCCGCGATCAACGCAGCCGACGGCGTGGTGTTGGCGATCCCCATGTCACCGGTCAGGAAACAGTCGTAACCCCGGTCCGCGAGGTCGTTGGCGACCAAGATTCCCGCGCCCAGACCACGAAGTGCCTCGCTTCGGCTCATCGCGGGCCCGGTTGCCAGGTCCGACGTACCCCTCCTGATCTTGTGGTCCATCAGGAAGTCACCGGCAGCGAGGTCGCCGGCCACCCCCATGTCCACCACGACGACATCTGCGCCCGCGTGCCGTGCCAGCACGTTGACCGCGGCGCCGCCGGCGCGGAAGTTCTCGATCATGGCGGCGGTCACTTCCTGCGGCCAGGGGCTGACTCCCTGGGCGTGCACACCGTGGTCGCCGGCGAACACCGCAACCACCGGACGGGCGAGCCGGACGGGCGGGCAGGTTGCCTGGATGCCGCACAAGGTGATCGAAGCCTGCTCGAGTACGCCGAGCGACCCGGCTGGCTTCGTCAGCTGGGCCTGACGTTCGGCGGCTTCACGCATGCTTGTGGCGTCGAGCGGCTCGATCGCCTGGATCGTGGTCCGGAGCATCCCCCCATTCTCCCTGTGCTCGCGCCGACGGTGGAACACGACCGACCTGCGGACTAGGGTCGAAGCCACGTGCGTCTGCCACTACCCCCAGGAGGATGAATGAGTCTCGAGCGCCCAGTCAGCCCGAACCCCTACGAGCTGTTGCCCTCAGTGGCCTCGTTCACCGTCACCAGTGCCGACGTCCGGGAAGGTCAGCCGCTCCAGGACGAACAGGTCTCAGGCAAGGGCGATGTCTCGCCTCAGCTCAGCTGGGCGCACGCACCTGAGGGGACCCAGAGCTTCGTGGTCACCTGCTTTGACCCGGACGCGCCGACCCCGTCCGGTTTCTGGCACTGGATGCTCGTCGACATACCCGCCGACGTGACCTCGCTCGATACCGGAGCCGCGTCCGGCGACCTCCCTGGCGACGCCTTCCATTGCCGCAACGATGGCGGCGAGAAAGGGTTCATGGGGGCCGCTCCGCCCGAGAACGACCAGCCACATCGCTACTTCTTCGTGGTGCATGCGGTGAAGGAGGAATCGCTCGGGGTGGACACCGACGCGTCACCGGCGGTGGTTTCGTTCAACCTCGCGTTCAAGACCCTCGGACGGGCGATAATTCACGGCACCTACCAGTTTTGACTCGAGGATTCGTCTCGGGGCAAGGCCTGGATGCTCCTTTGGCAGGGGTATGGACGCCTGTGCAAGCGGCATAGAGCCGCCGAAAGGGTGGTTGTGGGTGCGGCTCAGATCGTGGAGGGCCACACTGCGCACACGGTCGATTGTGGCCCAGTTCAGGCCGCGAAAGGGGCACAACTGCGCATGTGGTCGATTGTGGCCATTGCTCGACCACGTCAACGACGAACCCGGCAGGATGCCACGCATTCCGGCCACCGTCACGCTCAACAGCGCACCCGGCACCCACCGCGCAACGGCCTCGGACGTCATAGGTTCTGGTCGCTGTTGCGCGCGGGTTGGATAACGCTCTTCGGCGACCTGCACAAGTGGCTGAAATGCGGCCCGAGCCGAGGCGTTGTCCGACCAAGTACCCCCACCGAAGACTGGGTCATCGCACGCCACGGCGGTCCGCAGGGCTGTGATTGCCCACGCGAACGACTTCCCACGACAGTCCTGCACTCCCCACGACGAACTCGTCGTGGGACGTGCAGGTTCACCCGCATACCTTGATGAAACTGTTGCCCACGAGGCTGAGGGGACAGGCACCGAACCTTCGCTCCTGCCACGGCACGCCTCGGAGGGCGGTGGGTGCTGACCCGGTCAGAGCAGGGCGCGGTAGATCTCCGATGCGAGAAACAACGGCAGAACGTGGCCAGCGGCGACCGATAGGTCGAGCGACCCGTCCGTGATCCTGGCGGGGTCGACGAACACGATCTGCCGGCCTTCGCCCAGGACGATGTCCCGGTCGGTCAGGTCGACCTTTCCTGCCCAGATCTTCCAGTGGTCGGCGAGGTGGGTGGACACCTTGGGTGAGTGCTGGACGACCTCGTCGAACCACAGCTCGAGGCCACCCTCGAGGTGCAGCCCGGTCTCTTCCGCCAGCTCGCGGTAGAGGGCGGCAGTCCAGTCCTCACCCTCCTCGAGGTGCCCGCCGACGATTCCCCACTGGTTGGGGGCGACCAGAGCCCGCTCGTCACGCTCCTGAAGCAGGAGCCATCCTCGTGAGTCGACGAGCACCACACTGGCGAGCAGACAGTTGCGTTCGGCGCACGGCACCTGGTCCTCGGCTCGCGGTGATGCGTTGCTCCTGGTCACATGCTCTCCTCGACGAGTGCCCGATCCCTGCGTTCCTCGGCAAACCTAGCCGTCCATCCTCGCAGAGAGGCCCTAGGAGAGAATCTGCGCATGGCAGAGGACACCGGGATCGACCACGGGAAACACAACCGGGAATCGGACCTGCTCGGGGAACCCTACTTCGCGGAGACCATCGAGCTGCCGGACGACGACGAGGGCGTCGTCGTCGCCACCTTGGTCTCGCGGAGCGCCAACCAGCCCACTACGCGCGCGGTGCTCCACCTGCACGGGTACGCCGACTACTTCTTCCAGACCATGGCCGCCGACTTCTGGGTCTCCCGCGGCTACGACTTCTATGCCCTCGACCTACGCAAGTACGGCCGCTCCATCCGCCCGCACCAGACACCGAACTTCGTCACCGACCTGCGGCTCTACTTCGAGGAGATCGACCAGGCCATGCTGCGAGTGCGGGAGCGCGACGGTCATGACCACGTGGTGATGACCGCACACTCGACCGGCGGTCTCATTGCACCGCTGTGGGCCGACGACCGCGCGCCGGGGCTCGCCGGGATGGTGTTGAACTCTCCCTGGCTCGACCTTCCTGGAAACTTCCTGCTTCGCACCGCCGGAACGAGGGCGATTGACCAGGTGGGGGCACGCCGGCCGTACCTCACGATCCCGCGCAACGTCTCGGGTCTCTACGCGCAGAGTTTGCACCGCGACCACAGCGGCGAATGGGACTTCAACCTGGAGTGGAAACCCCTCGAAAGCTGGCCCGTGTACGCCGGATGGCTGCGCGCGGTTCGTCGAGGACACGCGAAACTGCACCGCGGCGTCAACGTGGGCGCGCCGATCCTGGTGATGACCTCGGGCGGAAGCGTCTATCCCCGGGCGTGGGAGGACTCCGTGACCGGCCATGACATCGTCCTCGACGTCGAGCAGATCCGGAAGTGGGCGCACCGGCTCGGCGACCACGTCACTCTGGCCCGGATCCCGGGCGCCCTGCACGACATCACGTTGTCGGCCGAGCCGGTGCGCGCTTTGGCTTTCGCGGAGATCTCCCGGTGGCTCGCTGCCTACGTGGAGCCGTAGAGGAGTACCCGTTCTCGCCGCGACTTACACTTTTCCGCCCGAGGGTATGCAGTGCGTCACATCCCCTGTTAGGGTTGCCCCTGTTTGTCCGTTGTTGTCCTCGTCCCGAATCGGGGACTCTTCATTCTCCAGGAGGCTATTTTGAGAAAGTTTCGACTTGCCGCGGTGGGAGTCGTCAGCGCACTCGCGCTGACAGCCGTGCCCGGCCCATCGGTCGCAGTAGACGAGATCAACACCCAGGAGATTCGAGAGGCCGTCACGATTGGCGGAATCCTCGGCCACGAGCGGGCGCTCCAGCGGATCGCGAACCGCAACGACGGCACCCGTGCCTCCGGCACGCCCGGCTACGACGCGTCCGCCGACTACGTCAAGCGCACCCTGACTCGCGCGGGCTACGACGTCTCCGAGCAGGAGTTCAGCTTCCCCTTCTTCCGTGAGCTCGCTCCGGCATCCCTGTCCCAGGTCAGCCCCACATCCACTGACTACGAGACCGCCACCTTCAGCTACTCCGGCAGTGGAGACGTCACCGGCCGGGTCGTGCCGATCGACATCGATAGTCCGCCGCCTACCGCACCCGGTTCGGACTCCGGCTGCGAGCCGGGCGACTTCCCGGCCGCGCCCACCGAGGACGCGATCGCCCTGATCCAGCGCGGAACCTGCACGTTCGAGGTCAAGGCGGCCAACGCCGAGGCGGCCGGCTACGACGCGGTGGTGATCTTCAACGAGGGCCAGGGCGGCCGCACGGAGCTGCTCACCGGCACACTTGGTCGACCCTTTACGCTCCCCGTGGTCGGGATTTCACACGCCGATGGCGATGCCCTCTACCAGCAGACGCAGCGCGGCGCGGTCGTGATGAACGTCGTCACCTCGACGGAGTCCGAGGAGCGAACGACCTCGAACATCCTCGCGGACTCACCAGCCGGCAACGCGAGTAAGACGACTGTGGTCGGCGCGCACCTCGACTCTGTCATCGACGGCGCCGGAATCAACGACAACGGCAGCGGCACGTCCGCCATCCTGGAGATCGCCGAGGAGATGGCCGAGCTCAACAAGCAGCCACGTCAGCGGATCCGGTTCGCGTTCTGGGGCGCCGAGGAGTCGGGGTTGCTCGGCTCGGAGCACTACGTCGACACTCTCGGTGACCAGGAGTTCGGGGAGATCGTGGCGAATCTCAACTTCGACATGGTTGGGTCAACCAACTACGTCCGCTTCGTCTACGACGGCGACGGGTCGGACTCCGATCCCGAAGGACCTCCGGGGTCGGCTCAGATCGAGGATATCTTCACCGAGTACTTCGCGGGGCAGGGCCTTGAGAGCGCACCCACCGAGTTCAGTGGTCGTTCCGACTACGGCCCGTTCATCGCGGCCGGCATCCCAGCCGGTGGACTTTTCACCGGTGCTGAAGGCGTCAAGACCGCCGAGGAAGCCGCGATCTATGGAGGCACAGCGGGCAAGGCCTATGACTCCTGCTACCACCTGGCCTGCGACACGATCAACAACCTGAGCACGAAAGCCCTCGGCGAGATGAGCGACGCGGCGGCCCACGCCGTGTGGACGTTGGCCCGCACCAAGACCGGCTTCTTCGAGGACGGAAGCCTGCGGATGACGCGCTACAAGGCGCCGAAGTTCAAGTACAGCGGATCTCACGCGCAACGCTGAGATTCTGAGATGTGGAAGGGGCAGCCTTGTCGGGCTGCCCCTTTCCATGTTCGCGCGACGCGAAGATTCGGTGCCTGGCTGCGGGCCCTCGGGTCTGGCGGATCGCGCCAACCACCCACCGGTCCCAGTCCAGTCCAACGACACCGTGAGGGCGCCGGACATGGTGCCGTTGGGCTGGAACCACCCGGTTCAACCCCTTGCCTTTGACACAGCAGGGAATCCTCGCATCAGCAACCCCAGCGCGCTGCGCGACCACGCCGCGCCTGATCGCAGGGGTAGGGCACGCGAGGGCAAGGGATCACCCGTAACGCAATAGAGTCTGTTGGGTGTTCGACCCGGTCCATGTGCAGTTGTGGCCCCTGATCGATGCGAGCCGGCATTCGCATTTGCCCCTTTGCGGCGGCTCCATGCCGCCTGACCCGGCGGTGCACAGATGGCGGACAAACATCCAGGCCATCCCCGGATCCTTGCACGTGGTAAGGACGCTCTACGAGCGGTATGCCGCTTGCACAGCGTCCATACCCCTGGCAAGGAAGCATGAAGACCCCGCCCACGCAAGGGAATCTTGGACTCAGGTGAACAGGAACGTGATCAGAGCGCTCACTCCGACGACGACGATGAAGAGTCGCAGCGCCAGCGGCGGAAGTCGGCGACCGAACACCGCGCCGAGCTGACCGCCGATCACCGAGCCCACCGCAATCAGCCCGACCACTCCCCAGTCCACCTCCGCCACGACGATGAAGACCAGCGCCGCGACCCCGTTCACCAGACCGGCCAGGACGTTCTTAGTGCCGTTGAGCCGCTGGAGCGAGTCCTGGATGCCGATTCCCAAGATCGCCATCAGGAGGACACCCTGCGCGGCGCCGAAGTACCCGCCATACACCCCGGTCACGAGAACGAGGCCCCACACCCACACCGAGCCCGCCGGTTTGTCTTCACGCGCGTGGGCCGAGGCCGCCATCCGGCGGCTGATCACCGGCTGGAGCAGAACGAGGACGCAGCCGATCGCGATCAGGACCGGGACGATCGTGTCGAAGGCCTCCTCGGGGAGCCCGAGCAGCAAGAGAGCGCCCACGATCCCGCCCAGCACCGAGGCCCCGCCGAGCCTGAGCAGGCGGCTGCCCTGACCTGCCAGCTCCCGCCGGTAGCCGATCGCCCCCGAGAACGAACCGGGCACCAGACCGATGGTGTTCGAGACGTTGGCCGTGACTGGGGGTACCCCGAACGCAAGCAGGGTCGGAAAGGTGATCAGCGTTCCCGAACCGACTACCACGTTCAGCGTGCCGGCGGCGATCCCCGCGAGAAGCACCCCCGCCATCTCCAGGCCGGTCACCGACCAGGAGGTTCCTCGCCTTCGGTGGGAGGGTCGGCCGGAGACTCACGGGTCTTAGCCGACCCCCGTGAGCCACCCGCCGCCGACGCCTCCGCTGCGGCGATCGCCGCAGCCACCTCGTTGTGCGCGTTCTGCAGCGTCTTGTCGCTCTCGGCCGAGATGGTCGCGGCGTCCGGAAGGTCCGATCCCATGTCGACTCGCCTGCGCGGGCCGGCGTTGTCGACCGGGATGCCCTGTGCACCGCCGATCGTCGACCCGAGGCCCTCGAGAGCCTTGGTGATCTCGCTGGGCACCACCCACACCTTGTTGGCGCTGCCGTCGGCGATCTTGGGCAGCATCTGAAGGTACTGGTAGGCGAGTAGTGCCTGGTCCGGTGACCCGTCATGGATCGCCTGGAAGACGGTCTGGATCGCCTGCCCCTCACCCTGAGCCTTGAGGATCTGGGATTCGCGGTCGGCTTGCGCCCGCAGGATCAGCGACTCCCGATCACCTTCCGCGGTGAGGATGGCGGACTGCTTGCCCCCCTCGGCGGTCAGGATCGCGGCCTGGCGCTGGCCCTCCGCAGTGAGGATGACCGCACGCTTCTCGCGGTCCGCCCGCATCTGCTTCTCCATCGAGTCCTTGATCGACGGGGGTGGGTCGATGCCCTTCAGCTCCACACGGTTCACCCGGATCCCCCACTTGCCGGTGGCCTCGTCGAGGACTCCGCGCAGCCGGCTGTTGATCTCGTCGCGGCTGGTCAGCGTCTCCTCGAGGTCCATCCCACCGACGATGTTGCGAAGGGTGGTCATCGTGAGCTGCTCGACGGCCTGGATGTAGTTGGCGATCTCGTACGTCGCGGCGACCGGGTCGGTGACCTGGAAGTAGATCACGGTGTCGATCGAGACCACCAGGTTGTCCTCGGTGATCACCGGCTGCGGCGGGAACGAGACGACCTGCTCTCGAAGGTCGATCATGTAGCGGACCTTGTCGACGAACGGGACCACCAGGTTCAGACCCGCCGGGAGTGTGCCCTTGTACTTCCCGAACCGCTCCACGACGCCGGCTCGTGCCTGCGGGACGATGCGGATCGTCTTGGTGAGCACCACCACCGCGAACAGCACCAGCAGAACGAACAGCACCAGGATGCCTATCCCGTCCACGGTGATTCCTCTCTCTCGTCGTTAGCTCGCTGCCGGGTCGATGTGAGACCCGGTTTCACGGGTCCAGCGTAGGGACCTGGTGCACGAGGGCGGTCGCACCGCGGATCTCGAAGACGTCAACCGTCGCCCCGGCTTCGATCGTCCCGTCCTCGTCGTAAGGGCGGGCTGTCCACAGCTCACCGGCGATCTTGATCTGGCCACCCTGGGACGTCACCTGGTTGACCACGACACCCTGCCGGCCGACCAGGGCGGCGTGGCCGAGGGTGAGATCCGGGCCCGAGTGAAGACGTTTGACGATGTTCGGCCGCACCAGCACGAGCGTGGCGACCGAGGTAGCGACAGCGGCCAGGATCTGCACCGCAACGGGCACTCCGAGCAGGGCAGTCAGCCCGCCCACGAGTGCCCCGATTGCCAGCATCAGCAGCACGAGGTCGAGGCTGAGCAGCTCGGCGCCCGCCAGCACCAGGGCACCACCGAGCCAGGCCTGCCAATCCTGCAACCATCCGGGCCAATCCATACCCCCAGCCTAGTTCAGGTGCGTCTACGGGCACGACGACGCGCGGCCCATCGACCGTCCTCGTGGGTCAGCCGCAGCGGCATCCCGAACGTGGTGGACAGGATCTGTTCGGTCAGCACCTCCTCGAGCGGGCCCGCTGCGACCACCCGACCCCTGCGGAGCAGCAGGGCGTGCGTGAAGCCGGGCGGTATCTCCTCGACATGGTGGGAGACGAGCACCGTCGCCGGCGACATCTCGTCCATGGCCAACACCGAAAGCGTGGAGACGAGATCCTCGCGGCCGCCCAGGTCAAGCCCCGCGGCGGGCTCGTCGAGAAGCAGGAGCTCCGGGTCGGTCATCAGCGCACGCGCGATCTGCACACGTTTGCGCTCGCCCTCGCTCAGGGTGCCGAAGGTTCGCTCGCTGAGGCTCCCCGCACCGACCTCGGCCAGCAGCACCCGAGCTCGCCGGTGGTCGAGCTCGTCGTACCGCTCTCGCCAGCGGCCGATCACGCCGTACGACGCGGCGACCACCACATCGTGGACCATTTCGTCGCGCGGGATCCGGTCGGCCAGCGCGGCACTCGTGAGCCCGATCCGCGGCCGCAGGTCGAAGACGTCGACGGTCCCCAGCACCTCACCCAGGATTCCGACCACACCATTCGAGGGATGCATCTGCGCAGAAGCGACCTGGAGCAGCGTCGTCTTGCCGGCGCCGTTCGGGCCCAGCACCACCCACCGCTCGTCCTCCTCGACAGTCCAGTCGACACCTTCGACCAGGGTGGCCTGCCCTCGCTTGACGGTGACGTCGGCGAGCTCGAGAACGGGGTCCATGTCTCCCTCGGCTGGTGATACGGCGGGCGGTCCTTTCCGGCGCCCCAAACCTACGACACGGTCTCCCACCCGGATCCAGCCGGATGGGCTGCGCACGTAGGCTCGGCGGGGTGAGCACGACCATGCCACTGCCGAGATCCGCAGAGTTCGCCCTGTGGTACTCCGCGTGGGCCTCTGGTGCAGTCAGCCCGGACGACGCACGAGACGCGATCATCGGAGCCGATGCCGCCCACGACATCGCTGGCCTTCCCGACGAGGTCGACGTCGTCCCCCTGATCCTGGCGTTCGCTCGGTTTCGCTCCGCCCGCGCAGCCGCGGCCGGTCTCGCCCTTCCCGTCCCGGGCGACCCCCTGGGCCTTGCCGGTCCGGGTGAGTTCAACGCGGACGCGATCGAGGCCGGTGAGGGTGTCGTGTTCGACGGCGCGGAGATCGGGCTCGTGCCGCACCGGGTGGGGGCCGGTGTGGTGTGGCAGTGCTACCAGGCGGTCTCCCGGCGCCAGGTTCCCGACCCGTCCGAGGCCGACACCTCACTTCGCGAGGCTGTGTTGGCGGCCGCGAACACGTTGGCCGACCTAGATGTCGCGCGCTGGCAACCGGAGGTAGCTGACGCGCTGATGGAACTGCGTGGCCGCGCGGACCTCAACCTTCCCCGGGGGATGGCTCCGCGGACCCTCAGACTCGCCTCGCTCGCAGCACGTTGCCGCACGATCGTAGACCTCGCGCTGGAGTACGACGGGTCCGCCATCACCTCGCGAGAGGTCGACGAACGCAGGGAAGCCCTCTCGCCCCTCGACCACGCAGCGAGACGTGGCCTGGTCGCGGTCTGCTCACATCCGTGGGATGAGCGGTAGCCTCGGCGGGCCATGGCAACCGACAGCGACACGCCGAAGACCCTTCTGATCACCCTGACCGGCAAGGACCGCCCGGGGGTGACCTCCGAGGTGTTCTCCACGCTGGCAGCGTTCGGGGTGGAGGTCCTGGACATCGAGCAGATCGTTCTTCGGCGTCGACTCGTCCTCGGGGTGCTGGTCACCGCGCCGCGGGACTGGAAGGCACTGCGTTCAGCAGTGGAGCAGGTCGCCGACGCCCTCGACATGCAGGCCGAGGTCGACCACGGCACCGGTGACAACCAGGAACGTCGCGAGGGACGCAGCCACGTGACGGTGCTCGGGATGCCGCTCAAACCCAGGTCCGTCGCAGCGATCGCCGGGCGGATCGCCGATACTGGGGCGAACATCGACCGCATCGAGCGGATGGCGCGTTATCCGATCACCGCGATCGACCTGCACGTCTCCGGGACGAACCCGGACCGGCTGCGCGTCGTCCTGGCGGAGGAGGCGGCAAGACAGTCCGTCGACGTCGCCGTGCAGCCAGCGAACCTGCTCCGGCACGGGATGCGGCTGATCGTGATGGACGTCGACTCCACACTCGTGCAGGGCGAGGTCATCGAGAGGCTCGCCGACCTGGCGGGGTGTCGTGCCGAGGTCGCCCTCGTCACCGAGGCGGCCATGCGCGGCGACCTGGACTTCGAGCAGTCCCTGCGCGATCGGGTCGCACTGTTGAAGGGACTCGACGCGTCCTGCCTGGACGAGGTGTACGACGCCATCGTGCTCGCCCCCGGCGCCCGCACCATGGTGCGCACCCTCAAGAGGCTCGGCTACCGGTTCGCGATCGTCTCCGGCGGGTTCACCGCCGTGACCGACCGGATCGCTGCGGATCTCGGGATCGACTTCTCGGCTGCCAACGAGCTCGAGGTCGTCCGCGGCAAGCTGACCGGAAGGATCGTCGGTGAGGTGCTTGACCGGGCCGGGAAGGCCGACGCGCTGCGGCGGTTCGCGGCCGAGGTCGGCGTCTCGCAGGCCGCGACGATCGCGATCGGCGACGGTGCCAACGATCTCGATATGCTGTCCGCCGCGGGCCTCGGCATCGCCTTCAACGCTAAGCCGGTCGTTCGGCAGGCTGCCGACACATCGGTGAACGTCCCCTACCTCGACGCGATCATCTACCTGCTCGGCATCACCCGGGAGGAGGTCGAGGCCGCCGACGCGGAGATGGGCATCGTCACCCCGGCCCCTCCACTGCCGTGACACGTCGTGGATCGCCTAATGCAGCGCATGATCTTTCATGCGACTTAGAGCTAAAACACCTTTTTGTGCCGGTTTATCGCTAGTCTGCCCTCAGACAACACGAGGGGTTAGGCATGAAGGCGCTGGAGCGACGCTACGACGTCGGCGCACGCACCCGCTTGATGGTTCTCGCGATCGCGGCACTCTTGCTCTTGCCGGCGCGGGCGGCGAACGCCACGCTCCCCATGTCTGCTGAGGAGCCGACCGCACCAGCATTCACCTCGCACTCGGACGGTGAGCAGGTGGGCGGACGGATCGTGGTGACGGTGACGAGCGACGCCCCGAAGGTGCTCATCGCCTGGGAGTCGGACACGGAGTGGACCCAGGACTACGCCGTAAACGTGGTCGAAGGGGAGGCGACGGCTTTCCTGTCAACCTCGGGGTACCGCGGTCCCAGCACGATCGTGGCAAGAGACTGCAGGCTGGTGCAGCACCCCCCGACCGTGTCCGCCGTCTGCGACGGAGCGGGGGCAGCATTGCAAGTCGATGTCGCCAATGGCTCACCTGCATTCAACGAGGCATCCTGGCTCGACGAGTGGCGCGGAGACTTCTTCGTGCGCGTCACCGAGGCGGATGAGACGGGTCCCTACGACCCGTGGGCATGGTATGGATTCTTCTTCGACGGTGAGTATGTGCCCGGCTTGGACACATCTCTGTGGTTCCGGATGGAGGCGGGGTACCTGGGTGACGGCACGCATACGGTGCAGGTGGCTCACTGCACCGAGAGCTCCGGGCTGCATCTCATCGAGCCTCCGGTCTGCGACCTGGCCAACGCCAGCGAAGTCCGGTCCTTCGCGATCCGGACCGCCTTACACCCCACCATCACCAGGGTGCGGCCGCGCGTGATCAGCCCGGACGGCAACGGGATCGCCGACAGGGCTTCGGTGACTATGACCGTGGACACCATGCAATGGGTCTACTGGAAACTGGAACGGGGTGGTGAAACCGTGGCATCAAGCGAAGGATTGACCGAACGCCAACCCGGCCCGTACACCGTCTCCGTAGCCGGTCGAGGCGATGACGACCTGCCTCTGCGCTCGGGGACCTATAGGTTGACGGTGGAAGCATTCACGCCGCGCACACCCGACCCGAACGATGACGATCGGCAGATCTCCGGCAGGGTCTCCACGACTCTCGAAATCGACCGGGCCGCGGCCAAGGTCAGCAACGTGTCTGCCAGACCGCGGGTGTTGTACCCGACCAAGGACGGCAACACGCATCGGGTGCGGATCGCCGGGACGCTTTCAGAGCCCACGTCGCGGCTCCGCGTTGAGATTCTGCGTGACGGCACCGTGAGGCGAACGCTTCCGCTTGGCTCGCAGAGCGGCAGGTTCGCCACCAGCTGGGCTGGGCACCGGCCGAAAGGCAAGCTTTCGGTTCCCGGCTCATACCGATACCGGTTCGTGGCCACAGACCTCGTCGGCAACCAGGCCACCCGACCCGGCGGATCGATCGAGGTTCGCTGGCACCGCTGAACACGCAACTTTGCATGGGGTGTGGACGCTCTACAAGCGCCACACCGCTTGCAAACCGTCCATACCGCTGGCAAAGAAGCAGCCCGCAGCCGCGATCTAATCCCGACCGACGTAGAAGTCGACGAGGCGTCCGGTCTCGGAGCCCAGTTCTTGCCAGGTGACGCCGATCTCGAAGACAGCCAGCGCGCCCGCAGGAAAGCCGTGCAGCATCTCGTCGATCGCGGCTTGGTCGCCGTCGCCGTCGTCGAGCTCGTTCGCGACGGAGGCGGCGCTGGGGTTGTGCCCGACGAAGATGACGACACCGGCGTCGGCCGGCACCGCCCGGATTGCCTCGAGCACGATGTCCGAGCTACCGGAGTAGACCGCATCGTCCACGGCGACCACGGCGCCGGAACCACAAGCCTCGGCGACCTCCGCCCACGTACGCCGGGTCCGCGCCGACGACGACACGATCGCGTAGTCCGGAATGTGACCGACCTCCGCGAGGTGGCCCCCGGCGTCGGCGGCGCTGCGGATGCCACGCTCGGTGAGCGCCCGTTCATGATCGGACTCAGCGAAAGGCTCGGCCTTCCCATGGCGCATCACGATCAAGCGTCGGCTATGATCACGGGCTCATCATTGCGCTGACCACTGGGCCATCATTTGGGCCAATCATTGGGCCAATCATTGGGCTAATCATTGGGCAACTCTGCCACCCCTTAGGCTGCCTTGCATGCCGAATGGGCCAGCTGACCACCACGCATCCTCACCTGCGTACCCCATGGGGCGGCCGGGGGCGCTGCTCGCCATCGGCGGAGCCGAGGACAAGCTCGGACGTCGGTCGGTGCTTCGTGCGTTCGTCTCGTTGGCCGGTGGCGAGTCGGCAAGGATCGCCGTGGTCCCCACTGCCTCCTCCCTGGGTCCCGCCGTCGTCGAGGTGTACGACGCGACCTTCCGCAAGCTCGGCGCACGCGATGTGATCGCCGCGCGACCCGAGTCGCGCGAGGAGGCCAGTGATCCTGCGATGGTGGCCCTGCTCGACGACGTGACCGGAATCTTCATGACCGGCGGCAACCAGCTCAAGCTCTCCGCGATCGTCAACGGGACGCCCTTCGGAGACGCCATCCGCGCTGCCCACGCGCGTGGAGCCACCGTCGGCGGCACCTCGGCAGGGGCCAGCATCCAGTCCTCACACATGGTGGCGTTCGGGGCGGGTGGGGCCACCCCGAAGCAGCGGATGACCCAGCTCGCGGCGGGGCTCAGCCTCGTCCGTGACTGCGTGATCGACCAGCATTTCGACCAGCGCAACCGCTATGGCCGACTGCTGATGATCGTCGCCCAGAGCCCCAGCCTGCTGGGGATCGGCGTCGACGAGGACACCGCGGCCATCGTCACCGAGGAGGACGGCCAACAGGTCATGCGGGTGGCCGGTCGCGGCGCCGTCACGATCCTGGACGGGCGGAACGTCGTGTCCAACGCCTACGAAGCACGACAGACGGCTCCGTTGCTTGCCTCGGGGGTGGTGCTGCACGTGCTCACCGCTGGCTCCGCGTTCAGCCTGACCGACAGAGCATTGATCACACCGAACCAGGCCGCCGATCCCGCGCAGGCCGAGGAGCTCGCTGTCGCGGGACACGGCCTCAGGCAGCTCGCCGTGACATCGCCGCCGATGACATCTCACCGTCCGCGCTACGACGCCGTCGCGCACGACGGCATTCCGAAGGAGATTCCACATGAGCAGCCCGACCCGTCCCACCCCCGACTTAGCGATACTCGAAACCAGGGTCTACCGGGGTGCGAACATCTGGTCCTACGACCGGGCGATTCACCTGGTCGTCGACCTCGGCTCGCTCGAGGACTTCCCCACCCACACCCTTCCCGACTTCACCGACAACCTTCTCGTGATGCTGCCGGGTCTGCGTGAACACTCCTGCTCCCGCGGTCGTCGCGGTGGGTTCGTCGAACGCCTCAACGAAGGCACCTGGCTCGGTCACGTCGCCGAGCATGTCGCCCTCGCCCTGCAACAGGCTGTCGGCCACGACATCCGGCGTGGCAAGACTCGGCAGGTCAAGGGCGAGCACAGCCGTTACAACGTCATCTACGGGTACGTCGACGAACAGGTAGGTCTCGCGGCCGCGCGACTCGCCGTACGCCTGGTCAACCATCTGGTCTCCGCCGACCCCGACTTCAGCTTCGACGAGGAGCTCGAGCAGTTCATCCTGCGCGCCGAGCGGACCGCGTTCGGTCCTTCGACGCAGGCGATCCTCGACGAGGCGCTCTCGCGCGACATCCCGTGGATCCGGCTCAACAAGCATTCGCTGGTGCAGCTCGGTCAAGGCGTGCACCAGAAGCGCATCCGCGCAACGATGACGTCGGCAACAGGTGCAATCGCGGTCGACGTCGCCTCGGACAAGGATCTGACCACGCGACTGCTCGGGGCAGCGGGTCTTCCGGTGCCCAGGCAGGAGTCGGTACGCACGGCCGACCAGGCAGTCGCCGTCGCGAACCGGATCGGCTACCCGGTCGTGTGCAAACCCCTCGACGGCAACCACGGTCGCGGCGTGTGCCTCGACCTTCAGCACGATGACGCCGTGCGCGAGGCGTTCCCCATCGCGAAGGACCAGTCCCGGGGTGGCTGGGTCATTGTCGAGTCGTTCGTCGACGGACGCGACTACCGCTGCCTGATCATCGACGGCCGGTTGTCCGCCGTGGCTGAGCGAGTGCCCGCGCACGTAGTCGGTGACGGGCAGAGCACCATTGAGGAGCTCGTTGAGCTGACCAACGCCGACCCCCGCCGCGGTGTCGGCCACGAGAAGGTGCTCACGCGGCTCAAGATCGACGATGCCGCCCTCGAGCTGGTGGGGACGCAGGGCTACAAGGTCGGCGACGTCCCTCCGGCAGGCGAGACGGTGAAGCTGACACTGACCGGCAACATGTCCACCGGCGGTATCTCGATCGACCGCACCTTCGAGGCGCATCCGGAGAACATCGAGATCGCGGAGGAGGCGGCGCGCGTCATCGGCCTCGACATAGCCGGCATCGACTTCATCTGCCCCGACATCACCGAGCCCGTGCGAGAGACGGGAGGGGCGATCTGTGAGGTGAACGCGGCGCCCGGATTCCGGATGCACACCCACCCCACGATGGGTGACCCGCAGTTCATCTCCAAGCCCGTCGTCGACATGTTGTTCCCGCCGGGCGCACCCAGCCGGATCCCGGTCGTCGCGGTGACCGGCACCAACGGCAAGACCACCACGGCGCGAATGATCTCCCACATCTTCAAGGGGATGGGCCAGAAGGTGGGCATGACCTCGACCGACGGTGTGGTCATCGACGAGCGGCTGGTGATCCGAGCCGATGCGTCCGGGCCGAAGTCGGCGCGGATGGTGCTGCAGAACCCGCGCGTGGACTTCGCGGTGTTCGAGGTCGCCCGCGGGGGCATCCTCCGTGAGGGGCTCGGCTACGAGCGCAACGACGTGGCCGTCGTACTCAATGTGCAGCCCGACCACCTGGGTCTTCGCGGGATCGACACCGTCGAGCAGTTGGCCGATGTCAAGGCGGTGCTCGTCGAGGCGGTTCCCCGCGACGGGCACGCCGTGCTCAACGCGGACGACCCGCTGGTGCGGAAGATGCGGCGACAGTGCTCGGGCCAGGTCGTGTGGTTCTCGATGGCCGAGCCCGGCTCGGAGGAACGCGACATGATTGACCAGCACTGCCGCCGCGGCGGCAAGGCGCTCGTCCTCGAGCCGAGCGAGCGGGGCGAGATGATCGTGGTCAGACACGGCCGACGCGAGATGCAGCTGGCCTGGACGCATCTGCTTCCGTCCACCTTCGGAGGGCGCGCCAGGATGAACGTGGCGAACTGCCTCGCCGCTGCCGCGGCGGCCTTCGCCTCCGGGGCACCGTTGCACGACATCCGCCAGGGCCTTCGCACGTTCGCGACGAACTACTACCTCTCCCCCGGCCGGCTCAACGAGGTTGATGTCGACGGCGTCAACGTGATCGTCGACTACTGCCACAACGCGCCGGGGATGAAGGCTCTGGGCGACTTCGTGGACCGGGTCGGCGACGGCCTCGAGGACACCAGCGATCTCGCCAAGCCGTCCCGGATCGGTGTCGTCGCCACGGCCGGTGACCGGAGGGACGACGACATGCGCGAGCTCGGTGCGATCGCTTCAGAGCATTTCGACGTGCTCGTCGTGCGCGAGGACGTGGCTTTGCGCGGACGCGAGCGCGGGGCAACCGCGGACCTGGTCGCCGAGGGAGCTCGGGCACGGATGACGGAAGGGGTGCGATGCAAGCAGCTCGAGATAGCTCTGGAGGAGATCGAAGCCGTGCGGCACGCCATGTCCCGCGCGAACAAGGGTGACCTGGTCGTGCTCTGCGTCGACCAGCACTCCGAGGTGATGGCGGAGCTGGAGAACTGGTCTAACCAGGCGCAGGCCGGCGCAGGGACGTCGGCCTCGGATTCAGTTGCCGATCCAGACTTCGCCCCGCAGGCCGCGTCAGAACTTGGCTGAACGGACCTTCTGGCTCAGGGTCTCCGGGGAGTCGACCGCGCCGCCCTGTTCGTGTATCCACGATTGGACCCCGGGCCGGTCCTGGTGGCACATGATCGCGACCACGTCGCCGGGATCCGCGGCACCGACCAGGGCGACTAAGCCGTCGAGCTCGCTGTCGTAGGCCGCCAGCTCGGGAACTCCCACGTGGGCCGCCCCCTCACGGAAGAGGTCAGCCATCTCGTCGGGCTCGCGTCCCCGCAAGTACTCCATCTTGTGCACCACCACGACCAGATCGGCGCCACGAGCCGCGATCTCGCCGAGAGACCGGAGCAGCTCGTCGGTGCGGTCTCCCGCCGTGCCCAGGCCGAGCAGCACACGAGCGTCGGGGGCGCGCAGGCCATGCATGATCTCGAGTAGCGCCTCGACCCCAGCTTCGTTGTGGGCGAGGTCGATCACCACCGTGACGTCGCCGACTGAGTAGATGTTCATCCGACCCGGGTTGTGGTCGGGCCCGGGATGGAAGGTCCTCAGCCCTTCCACGACAACCTCGCGAGCAAGCCCGATGGCAAGTGCCGCGGACGCCGCGGACAGGGCGTTCTCCACGTTGAAGCGGGACAGGCCGGCCAGTGTCATCGGGATGTCGACCACTTCGAGCAACGGGTCCGGGTCCGAGTCGGGCCGCAGCACGCTGAGCCAGCCGTCGATCACCGTCGTGGCCCGGCCGCCGGAGCTGATCACCTCGCGCAGGGCGGGCGAGTCGGGATCTCGCGAGGTCACCCACGGCCTCGCCCTGATCGTCGTACGCATCGCCAGGACCCTGGGGTCGTCAGCGTTGAGAACGCTCCAGCCACTGGGCTTGGTGATCCGCGCGACCACGCTCTTGACCTCCGCAAGCTGGTCGACGGTGTCGATCCCGTGCAGACCGAGGTGGTCGGCAGAGACGTTGGTGACAACCGAGACGTCGTTGGAGACCAGGCCGATGCCCCGCAGCAGGATGCCGCCGCGAGCGGTCTCGGTCACTGCGAGCTCGACGCCCCGGTGTGAGAGCACACGACCCGCCCCACTGGGGCCGGAGTAGTCCCCTGCCTCGACCAGAACCCCGTCGACGTAGATCCCGTCGGTGCTGGACCAACCGACGTGTAGGCCCTGCAAACGGGCGATGTGTGCGATTAGCCGGGAGGTGGTGGTCTTTCCATTCGTCCCCGTCACCGCGATCACCGGCACCTTCGGCCGCAGGGTCCTCGGCGCTTCCCCGGCGTCGGCTGCCCGCACTCGTTCGGCGGCGGTCCCCACGAGCTTCACCACGTCCTGGTTCGGTAACGCGTCCAGAACCTCGGCGACCGCACGGCCGAGCTCCTGCGCGCGACCCCGGCGACGCCACGGGTAGGCGACGACGAGCTGGTGCGGGTCGTTGGTGGGGCGGACCCGGACCGCCAGCCGGTTCGCGCCCGACTCGGCCGCGATTTGGCGCACCAGCCTGGCCGTCGCGCGGGCTACGAACCTCTGCCGGAATCCACTGCCCGGCTCACCGGGTCGGACGTTCCGCAGGCCGATCCGCTCCGCCAACCGGTTGACGAGCGGCCCTTCGGCCTCGCTCAGGGCCGTCACGTCGAGGGTGAGCTTGATCGCCGCCCTCGGAAAATACAGGTTGGGTCCATCGAGGACACGCAGCTCGACGAGTGATGAGGGCACCCGCGCACGCTATCGAACTCAGGCGCCCATCGCGTGGTAGCCGCCGTCGACGTGCACGATCTCACCGGTGGTCGCTGGAAAGAACTCAGACAGCAGCGCCACGACAGCCTTAGCCGTCGGCTCCTGGTCCTTCTCGTCCCAACCCAGGGGTGAGCGGTCGCTCCACATCGACTCCAGATCCTCGAACCCGGGAATCGCTTTCGCGGCGAGGGTCTGCAGCGGCCCGGCTGAGACCAGGTTGACCCGGATCCCCTTCGGGCCGAGATCACGGGCCAGGTAGCGCGACGTGGACTCCAGCGCCGACTTGGCCACGCCCATCCAGTCGTACGCCGGCCAGGCGACTGTCGCGTCGAAGGTCATCCCCACCACGGAACCTCCCGACGACATCATCGGAAGGCACGCCGTCGACAACGACGCCAGGGAGTACGCCGACACCTGCACCGCCTGCGCAACGTCTGGCCAGGGCCCTTCGAGGAACTTGCCCCCGAGCAGGGTCTCCGGGTTGCCGAAGGCGATCGAGTGCACGACGCCGTCGAGCCCGTCGAGGTGCTCGCCGAGAAGGTCCGGCAACCGGTCCAGGTGGGACTGGTCGGTGACGTCGAGCTCGATCACCGGCGCCTCCTGAGGCAGCCGCTTCACGATCCGCTTGGTGATGCCGAGTGCCCTGCCGAAGTTGGACACCACCACGGTCGCACCCTGCTCCTGGGCGACCCTGGCCACCGAGAAGCCGATCGAGTTGTCCATGGTGACCCCGGCAACCAGGATCCGCTTGCCGTCGAGAATGCCCATGCTCGTGGTTCTCCCTCTGTAGCGCTGCTCAGTGGCCCATGCCGAGTCCGCCGTCGACGGGAATGACCGCACCCGTCACGTATGCCCCGCCGTCCGAGGCCAGCCACTGCACGGTCGAGGCCACCTCTTCGACCGACGCGTAACGGCCCAACGGTATCTGCGCCTTGTACTCCGCCTTCTTCTCCTCCGGCAGCGCCTCGGTCATGTCGGTCTCGACGAAACCTGGCGCGACGACGTTGGCGGTGATCGCGCGACTTCCCAGCTCCCTGGCCAGCGACCTGGCCATCCCCACGAGACCCGCCTTGCTGGCCGCGTAGTTCACCTGCCCGGCGGAGCCGAGAAGACCGACGACGGAGGAGATGAAGATGATCCGTCCACGCCGCATCCGCAGCATCCCCTTCGCTGCCCGCTTCGCGACTCGAAAGGAACCGGTCAGGTTGGTCTCGAGGACCGAGGCCCAGTCATCGTCGCTCATCCGTAGCATCAAGGTGTCCTTGGTGATGCCGGCGTTGGAGACGAGCACCTCGACGGGTCCCTGCTTCTCCTCGATCTCGGCAAAGGCCTGGTCCACGGAGGCGGTGTCGGTGACGTCGCAGCGGACCGCGAGGAAGCCTTCCGGGGGCTCCCCGCTGCGGTAGGTGATCGCGACCCGGTCACCGTTGGAAGCGAACGCCTCGGCGATGCCGCGGCCGATCCCGCGGTTGCCGCCGGTCACCAGTACCGATCTGCTCTCAGCCATGCAGGGGACGGTATCAGTCGTCCTCGAGGCGGAAGCCGAGCTTCATGCCGACCTGGAAGTGCTCGACAGCGTTGTCCTTGACCTGGCCGCGGACCTGGGTCACCTCGAACCAGTCGAGGTGGCGCAGGGTGCGCGACGCGCGCTCGATGCCGTTGCGGATCGCGGCGTCGACTCCCTCGTGAGAGGTGCCGACGATCTCGGTGACGCGGTAGGTGCGATCGGACATTTGGTGCTCCTGAGCCTCGGAGGGTGAGTGGGCATGCTTGCGATCCCGCTTGCGATCCTGCTTGCGATCTTTGCGATGCAGGGACGATCGTAGTGCGACCGCTCGGACCTAGGTCGGTGACCAGGTTCGGCGTACGGTGGAGCCATGGCCCGCAAGGAGCCCGAAGCCATTCGGATCACCACTGCCACCCGCAGTCACAATGAGGACATCAGCAGGCGTCAGCGGCGTTACCTGATCTCGATGGCGATCCGGACCGCAGCCTTCATCCTCGCCATCGTCTTCCGCGGGACCCCGCTGATGTGGGTCTTCATCGCCGCGTCGTTCATCCTGCCGTACGTCGCTGTGGTGGCTGCCAATGCCGCGGCCCCAGCCGACCGGGGCGGACCGGAGCCCTTCGGACCTGACCCGTCCCGAAAGGGGATCGAGCCGCCTCGCCCGGCCTAGCCTTGGCCGAGGATCGTCTAGACCTGTGCCTGCTGATCGTCGTGTCCACGCAGCGGTGCTAGAAACTGCCTATGCGCGCGTGCAACAATCCGGGGCAACGCGAACTCAGTCTCCCCCGTCTGAGTTCGCGCCTTGTGATGCCGGACGACCCCCCCGAGGTCGACCGGCATCACTAGTCGGCGGGGTCTTTCTGTGTGTCTCTCCTGTGGGGTCTCTCCCGGTCGGGTCCGGACCGGAAGCTAGTCTCGATTCATGTCCACGGCGCTGACCTGCTCGGCCAAGGACTGTCGGATGCCGGCTTCGTGGGCGTTGTTGTGGAACAACCCCAAGATCCACTCACCGGAGCGGCGCAAGACCTGGCTGGCCTGCGAGGAGCACCGCGAGACCCTCGGCGACTTCCTGCGCGCTCGGAACTTCCTGCGCGATGTGGAGCCTGTCGCGAGCGACGCGGGGTCAGCCCCCGATAGCTGACATCGGCCGAGTCGGCTGGAGGAACGAGACGTCGTCGATGCCGTGGCCGGGCGCCTTGGTGAGCATCGCCGCACGCCACCGCTCGGCGATCTCCTCGTCGTCGGCGCCGGCGCGCAGGGAGGCACGCAGGTCAGATTCCTCGCGTGCGAACAGGCAGTTGCGCACCTGACCGTCGGCAGTGAGCCGGACCCGGTCGCAGTCCCCGCAGAACGGACGGGTCACCGAGGCGATCACCCCGACGGTGGCCGGGCCGCCGTTGACGGTGAACAACTCGGCCGGCGCGCTGCCACGTGGCTCCTCGGCCGGCTCGAGCACGAACCCCGCGCGCAGAGCCTCGAAGATCTCCTCGGCAGTGACCATCGTGTCGCGTCGCCACCCGTGCTGGGCGTCGAGCGGCATCTGCTCGATGAACCGCAGCTCGTACCCGCGCTCGATGCACCAGCGGAGCAGCTCGGGGGCCTGGTTGTCATTGACGCCGCGCAGGAGCACCGCGTTGACCTTGATCGGCCCGAGCCCCGCTGCCTGGGCAGCCTCGAGGCCGGCCACGACATCATCGAGCCGGTCCCGCCGGGTGATCTCGTGGAACTGCTCCCGACGGACCGTGTCCAGGCTGACGTTGACCCGGTCCAGCCCCGCATCCGCAAGAGCCGCCGCAGTGCGCGACAGACCCAGGGCGTTGGTCGTCAGAGAGGCCTCCGGAGTCGGAACCAGCTGCTTGGTGCGACGCACGATGTCGACCAACCCGCGGCGTACCAACGGCTCACCACCGGTGAACCGGACCTCTCGGATACCCAGGCGCTGCACGCCGATCGCGATCAGCCGGACAACTTCGTCGTCGGTCAGCGTCTCGTCGTGCGGGAGCCAGTCCAGCCCCTCCGCGGGCATGCAGTAGGAGCAGCGCAGGTTGCAGCGATCGGTCAACGAGACCCGCAGGTCCGTTGCCGTTCTCCCGAACGTATCTGCCAATCCTGCGATGTTCACCCCACAAGTCTAGGTGGCGGACCTGAGGTTAGTGTCTTCCCGTGAGGTTCTTGCTCAGCCGGCGCTGGATCCTGTTCGGAATCACGGTTGCGCTGCTGGCTTTCTTCGCCTTTCGCCTGGGTGAATGGCAGTTCCACCGGCTAGCTGACCGTGAGGACGCCAGCCTGGTCACCGAGCGCAACCTGGCTACCGATCCGGTGCCGGTCGACCAGATCCTGGCTCCCGGGCAGCCCGTCTCATCCGAGCACGAGTGGCAGCGGGTGACCGCGAACGGAAGCTACGCCGAGGACGAGAGCGTAATCGTCCGCTACCAGACTCGCGAGGGTCAGTCGGGTGTGGATGTGGTCACTCCCCTGCTCACCGATTCCGGGGTCGCGCTTCTGGTGGACCGCGGATGGTTGCCGACCGACAACGTGGGCAGCACCCGACCCGACGTACCCCCTGCCCCGTCCGGTGAGGTCACCGTCGAGGGGTGGGTGCGCGCGGACGCCACCGGCGACTCGGCCCAGGTGGCCGACCAGTCCGCGAGAGCGGTGTCCAGCGTGGAGATCGGCGCGACCCTGCCGTTCGAGGTGTACGGCGGTTTCGTCGACGTGGCCAGCGAGTCTCCGGCGCCGCAGGAGCCACTGTCGAGGACCGAGCTCCCGGACCTCGGTGAGGGTCCGCACTTCTTCTACGGGCTGCAGTGGTGGTTCTTCGCGGCGCTCGCGCTGTTCGGGTTCGGTTACCTGGCCCGGGACGAACGCAGGAAGACCGCTAGAGGGCCCGCATCATCCCCCCGTCAACGGGCAGCATCGTCCCGGTGACGAACGACGCCGCCGGAGACAGCAGGAAGGCAGCGGCCCGGGCGAACTCCTCGGGAAGGCCGTAGCGGCGTAGCGGGATGTTCTGCTCGTGCTGCTTCCTGGCCTCCGCAGGGTTCGCGCTGCGCGCGTCGAGATCCTGGACCCGCTCGGTGTCGATGCGACCGGGCAGGAGCCCGTTGACCCGGACGTCGAAAGGGCCGAGCTCATCGGCCATCGTCTTGGCCACCATCGCCAGACCCGGTCGCAAGCCGTTGGAGATGGACAGCCCCTCGATTGGGGCCTTGACCGACGTGGACAGCACGAACGCGAGTGAGCCGCCTGCTCCGAGCTCCCGGGCGATTTCCCGGCCGAGCCGGACCGCCCCGAGAAACACCGCTTCGTAGGCCGCTGTCCAGTCCTCGTCGCGGGAGTCCATGAACCGCCCGGGCGGTGGGCCACCGACGGAGATCAGTGCGCCGTCTAGCCTGCCGAAGTTCTGGTGAGCGGCGGCGACGAGCTTTCCTGGCGTCCGCGGGTCGGCGTTGTCTGCGACCACGGCGACCGCGTTGTCGCTACCCAGTTCGCCGACCGCATTGTCCAGGGGCTCCTCGTGTCGCCCCGAGATGACGACGTGTGCCCCTTCGGCAACCAGCACCTCAGCAGTGGCACGCCCCAGCCCCTTCGCGGCGCCGGTGAGGATGTAGACGCGACCACTGAGACCAAGATCCATGACAGCATCCTGGCACGGCATCAGGCGGTGCGAGCCGAGAACTGGGTCTCGTAGAGATCGGCGTACAACCCGCCCTCACCGAGCAGGGCAGTGTGCGCGCCAGACTGCACGACCCGGCCATCGTCGATGACCAGGATGAGGTCCGCGTTACGGATCGTGGACAGGCGGTGCGCGATCACCAGAGAGGTGCGCCCCTCGAGGGCCCGGTCGAGGGCGCGCTGCACGGCGAACTCGGACTCGGAGTCGAGGTGCGCTGTCGCCTCATCGAGTACGACGATCGAGGGAGCCTTCAGCAGAAGTCGGGCGATCGCCAGACGCTGACGTTCACCTCCGGACAGCCGGTACCCGCGGTCACCGACGACCGTGTCGAGTCCGTCGGGAAGCGTGGAGACCAGCGTCTCGATCTGGGCCGAAGCCAGCGACTCCCAGATCTCCTCGTCACTCGCGTCCGGCTTGGCGTACTGCAAGTTCACCCGGATTGTGTCGTGGAACATGTGCGCGTCCTGCGTGACGTAGCCGACGGCGTCCTCGAGCGACTGCAGGGTCACCTCGCGAACGTCGTGACCGTCTACGCGGACCGAGCCGGAGGTGACGTCGTACAGCCTGGCGACCAGGTGGGTGATCGTGGTCTTGCCGGCGCCGGACGGGCCGACCAGAGCGACCATCTGGCCGGGTTCTGCGGCGAAGGAGATGCTCTTCAGCACCTGCCCGGTATCGCGGGACTCGACGCGGGCGACGGTTTCCAGGCTGGCCAGAGACACCTCGTCGGCGCGCGGGTAGGTGAACGCAACGTGGTCGAACTCGACCTTCCCCGCGCGGCGGGACAGTGCGACCGCGTCCGGCCTCTGACTGATCATCGACGGCAGGTCCAGCACTTCGAAGACGCGCTCGAAGCTGACCAGGGCAGTCATCACGTCGATCCGCACGTTGGAGAGCCCCTGCATGGGCCCGAGCAGGCGGAGCAGCAAGGTGGCGAGCGCGAGCAGCGTGCCCACCGTCAGTGTCCCGTCGATCGCCAGCTGGCCACCCACGCCGTACACCATCGCCGTGGCCAGCGCCGGGATCAGCATCAGGCTGGCGGCGAACACGCGGGTGATCAGTGAGATGCGGACGCCGAGGTCACGCACCAGCGCTGCCTTCCTCGCAAAGACCCGGTCCTCCTCGTCCCGGCGACCGAAGAGCTTGAGCAAGAGGGCGCCGCCGACGTTGAAGCGCTCGGTCATGTTGTTGCCGAGGTCGGCATTTCCGTCCATCTGCAGGCGGGTGAGACTGGAGAGCTTGTTACCGACCCAGCGCGAAGCGAGGAGCAGGATCGGGAACAGAAACAGGCACAGAAGCGTGACCCGCCAGCTCAGAGCCAGCATCGCTATCCCGACCACAACCACGCTGATCGAGTTCGACACGGTGCTGGACAGAGTGGACGTGAAGGCTCGTTGAGCTCCGATCACGTCGTTGTTCAGACGCGAGACCAGGGCGCCGGTCTGGGTGCGGGTGAAGAAGGCCAGTGACATCCGCTGGACGTGCCCGAAGACCTGGGTGCGCAGGTCGAAGATGAGGCCCTCGCCGATCCGCGAGGAGAGATAGCCCATCCCGAGCGAGAGGAAGGCGCTGAAGATCGCGACTCCGGCCATCGCGAGCGCGAGCACGGTGACGAGAGAGCTGTCGCCCTTGAGGATCCCGTCGTCGACGATCTGCTTCACCAACAGCGGCGTGACCACCACCATCGACGCGTCCACGACCACGATGGCGAGGAACACTCCGATGAGCTTCTTGTGCGGCCGCGCGAAGCCGACGACGCGGCGTACCGTCTCGCGGGCAAGCTTCTTGCCCACGACGCTGCGGTCCGTGCGCAGGTTGCGCCAGGTGGCGCCCATGCCGGAGTGCATCGACATGAAGCACCTCCCATCTCGCCGTCCTACGTGGCGCTATCCGCCCATCAACGCTGCCAGCTCGCGGAAGCGGCGTACCTGCGCCTCTCGCTCTTCCCGACGCTGTTCATCGAGATCCAGCACCGCCGCGCTCTGCAGCAGCTTCTTCGTCTCGGAGACCGCGCCGTACAGCGGCGCAGTCAGCGCTGCCACCAGATCCGCCACCGCCGCCTGCAGCTCCTCACGCGGCACCACTGCGGTCGCCAGCCCGATCTCGCGCGCCTCCTCGGCGTGAATCCAGCGTGCGGTGGCACAGATCTCCATCGCTCGTGAGTACCCAACAAGGTCAACCAGGGGTTTTGTTCCCGTCAGGTCCGGCACGAGGCCGAGCAGCGTCTCGCGCATCGACATCTTGGCGTCGTCGGCGAGAACCCGAAGGTCGCAGGAGAGGGCCAGCTGAAAGCCCGCTCCGATGGCGTGCCCCTGCACGGCTGCCACCGTGACGATGTCACTGCGGCGCAGCCAGGTGAAGCCCTCCTGATATCCGGAGATCGTCTCGGCTATCTCCGCGTCCGGCAGTGCGAGCAGCTGCAGGAGCGAGCCCTCGCCGTCGGCACCCTCCGGGGTCAGCATCCGCCGGTCCAGACCCGACGAGAACGAGTCCCCCTCACCCGCGATGACGACGACCCGAACGGGGGGGTCCAGGTCCGCGCCGATCGCCCGCAAGGCCAGCCAGGTCGCAGGAGTCTGCGGGTTCTTGGTCTCGGGCCGGTTGAGGGTGATCGTCGCGACGAGTCCGTTGACGTCGAGCTTGAGTCCGGCCCGGTCGAGCATCTCAGGGTCCAGTTGCGTGAAGGTCATGAGCGCACGATACCGGCGCTCGAGGGGGCGCATACAGAGCCGGGCGCGGATCAGGCCAGGGCGACCAGGTCGGCGTACTCAGCGTTCCAAAGGTCCTCGACCCCGTCGGGCAGGATCAGCACGCGGTCCGGTTCGAGCGCGGCCACGGCTCCCTCGTCGTGGGTGACCAGGATGATCGCTCCCCGGTAGCTCTTGATCGCCGCCAGCACCTCTTCCCGCGACGCGGGGTCCAGGTTGTTGGTCGGCTCGTCGAGGAGCAGCACGTTGGCACTCGAGACCACCAGGATCGCGAGCGCCAACCGGGTCTTCTCCCCGCCGGAGAGGACACCCGCGGGCTTGTTCGCGTCATCGCCGCTGAACAGGAACGACCCCAGCACGCTGCGCGCCTCGGTGTCGGCGAGCTGCGGGGCAGCGGTCCTCATGTTCTCCAGGACGGTGCGCTCGGTGTCGAGCGTTTCGTGCTCCTGCGCGTAGTAGCCGAGCTTGAGCCCGTGGCCTGGCTGCACCTCGCCGGTGTCCGACTCGTCGACACCCGCGAGGATCCGTAGCAACGTCGTCTTCCCCGCTCCGTTGAGTCCGAGGATGACCACCCGGCTGCCTTTGTCGATGGCGAGGTCGACGTCGGTGAACACCTCGAGCGACCCGTAGGACTTCGACAGCTCCGCAGCAGTGAGCGGAGTCTTGCCGCAGGGTGCCGGCGCGGGGAACTTGATCCGGGCAACCTTGTCTGCCCTGCGCTCACCCTCGATGCCCGCCATCAGCTTCTCGGCGCGTTTCAGCATCGACTGGGCGGCCTGCGCCTTGCTCGCCTTTGCCCGCATCCGGTTCGCCTGGTCGGTCAGCGTGTTGGCCTTGCGTTCCGCGTTCGACCGCTCCCGTTTGCGGCGCCGCTCGTCTGTCTCCCGCTGATCCAGGTAGGCCTTCCAGCCCATGTTGTAGACATCGATCTCGGCGCGGTTGGCATCGAGGTGGAGCACTCTGTTCACGCACGCCCCGAGCAGACCCACGTCGTGGCTGATCACGATCAGGCCACCCTTGTGGGACCTGAGAAACTCACGAAGCCAGACGATGGAGTCGGCATCGAGGTGGTTGGTGGGCTCATCGAGGAGCAACGTCTCGGCCCCGGAGAACAGGATGCGGGCCAGCTCGACCCGCCGTCGCTGGCCACCCGAAAGGGTGCGCAGCGGCTGCTCGAGAACCCGTTCCTCGATCCCCAGGCTGGAGGCGATCTGGGCGGCCTCCGACTCCGCCGCGTATCCGCCACCCGCGTGCAGCTCCGCGTCGGCACGTTCGTAGCGGCGCATACCCTTCTCACCGCGCGTCGGGTCCTCGGAGGCCATGTCCTCCTCGGCCGCCCGGAGCCTTCGGACGACGTCGTCGAGCCCTCTCGCCGAGAGGATCCGCGCCTTTGCCAGGACCTCCGGGTCGTCGGTGCGCGGGTCCTGCGGCAGGTAGCCGACACTCCCGGACATGATGACCTTCCCCGAAGCCGGCAGAGCTTCGCCGGAAAGGATCCTGGTCAGCGTGGTCTTCCCGGAACCGTTGCGACCGACGAGTCCGATCTTGTCGCCGGACGCGACGCGGAAGCTCACGTCCGCCATGAGCAAGCGTGCGCCCGCGCGTACGTCGAGCTGGTGTGCGGTGATCAATGCAGGTCCTCGGTCAGACGGATGGCAGCTGGACGTAGAGTCGCTGTCGGCTAATCCGTCACGGAGCTCATATGAACTAGTCTACGCAACGACGATGACGCGGGTGGACGCCTGCGTGATGCCCGCGCGGCGAGTAGTTCTAGACTCAGCGCAGGTCCCCACCCGAGAGGTCTCCGATAGCTATGCCCGACAAGTCCGCCGCGTCCGCGAGCCGCCCGGCCCGTGACCTCGCCCTGATCGCAACGTTCGCGGGCATCATCGCCGTTCTCGGCCTGCTGCCGGCCTTCTACCCGTTCGGCACGGCTGTCCCGATCACCGCACAGTCCCTGGGTGTCATGCTGGCCGGGGCGGTGCTCGGTGGACGACGCGGGACCCTGTCGGTCCTCCTGTTCCTGGCCCTGGTCGCGGTGGGGCTGCCGCTGCTCTCCGGGGGCCGCGGTGGCCTCGGCGTGTTCTTCGGTCCCAGTGTCGGCTACCTCCTCGGGTTCCTGGGGGCGGCGTTCGTGGTCGGGTGGATCACGGACCGAGGGGGTCCGACCTACAAGCTGGCGTGGGGCCTGGCCGCAAACATCCTGGGCGGAGTCGTCGTGCTCTACGCGTTCGGGATCGCCGGGACCGCGCTCGTTGCCGACATCTCGGTCGAAGCCGCCACCGTGGTTGCGCTTCTGTTCGTCCCTGGGGACCTGATCAAGGCGGTGCTGGCAGCGGTTGTCGCCAGAGGTGTGAACCGCGCCTACCCGGGTCTCATCGGCACGGCGGCGGCTGATGCGAAGGAGAGCTCGGCTGTCTGAGCGTGCCTGCGACGTCCTCGCGGCAGCGGACCCTGTCTCTGCCTTCGTGGAGGCGCACGCCCGCGGTCAGCTGGTCAAGCTTCGCACGTCCGGCACCTCTGCGGCGGCACGGTCGGTCGTGCGGTCAACCGGCTCCTGGGTGTCCTCTTTCCCGCTTGTGACGTCGCTGCTGGCGATGGACACCCAGTCCCGGGTGTGGGTCCCGGGCGCGCTTTCGTCGACGATGAACCTCTTCGCGGCCACCCATGCCGAATTTCTGGGTGCTCGGGTCGTTGCCGCGCCGGACCGCGCGACCCACGCGCATCTCACCCCTTCGGCGCTGAACCGCCTGCTCGACCAGCGGCCCGACCTGACCGGGATACATGTGGTGGTCGCCGGAGACCGGCTCAGCTCCTCACTGCACGACCGGGCACGCGCCGCCGGGTTCTTCGTCAGCCACTACTACGGCGCAGCCGAGCTCTCCTTGGTTGGCTGGGGCTCCCACGAAGCCAACCTTCGACCCTTCCCTGAGGTTGAGCTGGCCGTCCGGGACGGTGTGCTGTGGGTGCGCTCCCCGTTCCTCTGCGAAAGGTACGACGACCGCGCTGGCGCCGTGCAGTTCGACGACGAGGGGTTCGGGACGGTCGGTGACCGCGGGTCGCTGGCTCACGGCAGGCTCATCGTCTCCGGGCGTGGGAACACTGCCGTCACCACGGGGGGCGCGACCGTCCACGTCGCTGAGGTGGAGAGCGCGCTGCGACCTTTCGTCGAGGGTGAGCTCGTCGTTCTCGCAGTGGCCCACCAGGAGCTGGGCGAGGTGGTCGCCGCGGTGCTGACCGATGCGCGGTCCTTCCCTGGTGCGCGTGCCCGCGCGCGGACATCCCTTGCACGCACGCAGCGTCCCCGACTGTGGTTCGAAGTCCCAGAACCACCCCTGGGCGTGGCAGGGAAGGTCGATCGCCTGGCCCTTGCCGCCCTGCTCGTCTCACCCGGGCCCGGTGTGCGGCGGCTGACCTGAGCCGCGCCGATAGCGTGTGCAGCGATGAGCCCGCGTTTCGACTCCCCCAGCCTCGATGACTCCCCCGTCGTCGTAGCCGCGCTGCGCTCGCCGATCGGAACGGCAGGACGCTCACTGAGGTCGATCTCCGCCGCCGACCTGGCCGCCCCCGTTTTGGCAGCTCTCGCCGCCTCGGCCGGCGCCACGCCCGGCGATCTCCGTGACGTGGTGCTGGGGAACTGCATGGGTCCCGGTGGGAACGTCGCCCGGGTTGCCGCGTTGACGGCCGGCCTCCCCTCCGGTGTCCCCGCGCTGACAGTGGACCGGCAGTGCGGCAGCGGGCTGGCCGCGCTGGCGCTGGCAGCCTCGACGCTGCGCGCGGAGCCGGGAGTGATACTCGCCGGTGGCGTGGAGTCCGCGTCGACTGCGCCGTGGCGGTACTGGCCGCCTCCGGTCGGCGGCAAACCGGAGCGCTATGAACGCGCGCCCTTCTCGCCGGCAGACTGGGGTGACCCCGACATGGGGTTCGCGGCAGATCTGTTGGCCGAGGAACGCCGGGTTTCTCGGGAGAGGCAGGACGAGTACGCCGCGCGCTCGCACGAGCGAGCCGTTCGCACGCGCGACACCGGGGGGTTCGCCGAGGAGGTCGTCGCCGTAGGGGGGGTCTCCCACGACGACCGGCCGCGTGCGGGGATGACGGCGTCGCGGCTGGCACGGCTCCCCCCGACGTTCCGGAGCGACGGCACGGTGACCGCCGGGAACTCGTGCGGCATCAACGACGGGGCGGCCGCGGTGGCGATGGTTGACCACGCCACCCACCAGTCTCTGCGTGTGCCGGGGTTGCGAGTGCTGGCAACGGCCACGGCGGGCGTGCACCCCCGCCGACCCGGCCTCGGCATCGTTCCGGCGAGCGAGCTCGCACTAGAACGAGCGGGTCTGCGGCTCTCGGAGATCGACGTGATCGAGCTCAACGAGGCCTTCGCTGGCCAGGTGCTGGCCTGTTGCGACGCGCTGTCGCTCGCGTCGGAGCGTGTCTGTGTCGAAGGTGGCGCACTGGCGCTTGGTCACCCCTGGGGAGCGTCGGGTGCCGTGCTCGTCGTACGACTCTTCTCCCAGCTGGTGCGCAGCTCTCGCGGACGTTACGGCCTCGCTGCCATCGCCGCCGGCGGAGGACAGGGAGTCGCCATGGTGGTCGAACGATGCCGGTGATCGAGGTGGACGGCGTCACTCACGTGTACGGCGAGCAGCACGGCCGACGCGTGGTCCTCGCCGACATCTCGGTGCGGCTGACGGAGCGACGAATCGGTGTCATCGGCGCCAACGGGTCGGGGAAGTCGACGTTCGTCCGGTTGCTGAACGGCCTGGTGCTGCCGACACAGGGGTCGGTGCGTATCGACGGCCTCGACACCCGCAGACACGGCCGCGAGGTGCGTCGGCTGGTCGGCTTCTGTTTCACCGACCCAGACGCGCAGATCGTGATGCCGACGGTGCGCGAGGACGTCGCCTTCGGTCTGCGTAGGCGAGGCCTGACCAAGGAGGAGGTCGTCTCGCGGGTGGCGAGAATGCTGGACAGGTACGGCCTCGAAGAGCACGCCGACCATCCTGCGCACCTGCTTTCAGGCGGGCAGAAACAGCTGCTGGCGCTCTCCTCGGTCCTGGTCACCGAGCCCTCCATCCTGGTGCTCGACGAGCCCACGACGCTGTTGGACATGCGCAACGCGGCAAAGGTGGCCGATGCGGTCAGCCAGCTGGAGCATCAGGTGGTGCTGGTGACGCATGACCTCGAGATGGTCAAAGGCTTCGACCGGGTGCTGGTGTTCGACGACGCACGGGTGGTCTGCGACGGTGCTCCCACGTCGGCCGTCGAGCACTATCGCCGGATCATGACATGAGCATGCTCGGGATGTACCAACCGGGATCCTCAGTCGTGCACGGCATGCCTGCTGGGGGAAAGCTGGCGCTGATGGTGCTCGCTGGTGTCGGCTCCATCTTTCTCGCCCAGGCATGGCAGGTGGGTCTGGCCATGGTGGGCGTTCTCGGCCTCTTCCTGCTTGCCGGCATCTCCCTGCTGACCGCGGTCAAGCAGATTCGACCGCTGCTCTGGATCGTCGCGTTCGTGGCGCTCTTCCACGTGATCCTCAGCGGCTGGGAACGAGCGTTCGTGGTGGTCGGCGTGATTGCCGGCCTGGTGCTGCTCGCCAGCCTGGTCACGCTGACTACGCGCACGACCGACATGGTGGACGCGGTGGTCAGGATTCTGCGCCCGCTGCGCCTGGTCGGAGTTGATCCCGACCGGGTCGGGTTGGTGCTGGCGCTGGGCATCCGGTCGGTTCCCGTCGTCGTAGCGCTGGCCGAACAGGTCCGCGACGCGCAACGAGCCCGGGGACTGACCGCGAGCCCCCGGGCGTTCGCAGTGCCTCTCATCGTCCGGTCCCTGCGCCACGCCGACGCCCTCGGCGAGGCTCTGGTCGCCCGCGGAGTCGACGACTGACCGTCGTCTGCACCTCTTGCCTGTACGTCGGTAACAGGGGTTGTGACACCGGTGGTGCGTGCGTCGGGGTCGTGGACAGGGCAGGGTGATCCCATGCACTTCGTCGGTGTCGATCTCGCGTGGGGTGAGTCGAGGCCCAGCGGCCTGGCGGTCCTGGACGCCGAGGGACTCCTTCTCCACGGGTCCACGCAGGGAACCGACGAGGCCATCGTGGCCGCGCTGACGCCCTACGTCGCGGATGACTGTCTGGTCGCCATCGACGCCCCGCTCGTGGTGAAGAACACGACCGGCAACCGACCCTGTGAGGCGGCGCTGAACCGCGACTTCGCTCGCTTCGACGCGGGTGCCCATCCCTCCAACACCGGCAACCCCGTTTTCGCGGGAGTCCCGCGTGGGGCCCGGTTGGCCACCTCGCTCGGCCTCGACATGAACCCGTCGTCCCGTTCGCGTCGGCGAGCGATCGAGGTCTACCCACATCCCGCGACGGTGGCGCTGTTCTCGCTCGGCCGGACGCTGAAGTACAAGCAGAAGCCCGGTCGGCGCCTCGCGAAGCTCAGGTCCGAGCTCGTGCGGTTGATGAGGCTGCTCGAAGGGCTCGAACACTCAGCGGTTCCTCTGCACCTCGGCGACCACGAGCAGTGGCGAGCGCTCGCGGCCGGGGTCGAGTCCGCGGCGCGCAAGAGTGACCTCCGCCGCGCCGAAGACCAGGTCGACGCGGTGGTGTGCGCCTATGTCGCGATGTTCGCCGAACGCAGGCCGAACCAGACCACGACGTACGGCGACTTCAGCTCCGGCTACATCGTGACGCCGACGCTCCCGGACGGACATCGGCCCTCACCGCGGGCTCCGGCTTCCGAACCACCTGCCGAACCAACCATGGCCGATCAGGACCCCGTCCGCCGGGCGGTGCAGTCGTTCAGCGCGATGCAGCCCGAGCTTCGTGACGCGACAGACCGGTTCGTCGCTCTGGTCACCACGCTCCTCGACGAAGCGGGGATCAACTACCTCAGTGTCACCGGACGCGCGAAGAGCGTGGCCTCGTTCGCGGCCAAGGCCGATCGGAGAGTCGCAGGCACACCCCTCTACTCCGACCCCCTCGAGGAGATCACCGATCAGATCGGCGTCCGAGTCATCACCTACCTCCACAGCGACGTGATGGCAGTCGCGGACCTGCTGGGAGACCAGCTTGCTGTCCTTGACGACCGCGACATGGGCCAGGAGACGGCGAGTGAGGGGCGCTTCGGATACGCGAGCAGGCACCTGCTCGTCGCGCTCGATGCAGCGCGGAGCACACCGTCGGCCTACGAAGCGCTCCGCGCGCGCCGGGCGCAGGTTCAGGTCCGCACAGTGCTCCAGCACGCATGGGCGGACTTCGAGCACGCCATCCGCTACAAGGGCACGATTCCCGAGGAGCACGTGCCGGACCTCGATCGGAGGTTCACCCTGGCTGCGGGACTCCTGGAGCTCGCGGACCGCGAGTTCTCGATGATCCGCGACCGACTACAGGCCACGGTCACCGACCAGGGCGCTAAGCCCGACGTCAGCGACCCTCGGATCAGCGCCCAGGATCTCGCCACGTTCCTCGCCGGTCAGTACGCCGACGCAGGTTGGTCCCGCACCGACCACTACGTCTGGGTTTCCGGCCTGCTGCTCGAGCTCGGCATCACCTCGCTCGACGAGCTCGCCGGACTGCTCACCTCCGTCGACAGCGCCGCGATCAACGCTCGAATGGGGTACCGGTATCCGCCAGGTGCTGTCCGCCGTCTCGACGACGCGTTGCTTGGGATCTTCGGGGCTCGCTACCTGGGCCTCCACGGGAATGCGCACCGCGAGGCCCTGTTGCGAACCCGCCTGGAGAAGCTCCGCGGGCCGGCGGAGCCCACTGATGGGTAGCATCCCCCTCGGTGGTCCTCGGCGCCGAGGATCGTATTGCCACTGAATCATCCTGGTTTGATCCCGTTTCCCGGGTTATGCGGTTTCGGCCGGTTGGTCGCGTTGTTGTCTAGCGCATACTCGGCCTCTGCTTCCTGTGGTCATCCGAGCCCAAGGGCGCCGCCAGTTTCGTCCGTACGGACGATTGTGCGCCGACTATGGCGAGCCCTGTGTAATTTTCGTCCGTACGGACGATTGTGCGCCGCGGTCGCTTCGCGCACCCGGCAGTCCAGGTGATCCCTGATGGATGAGTTCGGCCGCCCTGTCCCGGTTTCCTAGCAGAGTTCGCGATGGCCGCCAGGACCGCGGACTCAGGTTCCGTCGGGTCTTGCCCCGGTGTATGTCCTCCGCCAGGTGCCGGTCTCGCCTTTCGTCAGGACACACGCCGCTCTGGTGGCCGCACCCGCCTTCCGCGTTCGCGAGTCACCTCAGTGCCGCCCGCGTGTATCGGCTTCCGGAGCCTGAGCTCGCTGGGAGCATGTCAGCGTTGCCGATCCGGGCGACCGTCGTGCTCGTGACGGGATTCTCAGCCATGTGGCCGATCGCCAGGCTCAAGCGGTCGGGACTTGGAACGCCGCGTGGTGTTCGACAACATCGAGTGGTGGATCCCTGGTGGTCACCGCGAAGCGTGGCTAGGCGAGCCGGAACGCCCTCTCTCGCGCATCCGCAGGGCATTGGTGGGCCGTGGTTGCGCGAGTGTCCCGCGCCAGCTCTTCGACGCCGCCACGCGACTGCTCGACGTGGCACGGGACCGTAGCCCCCGGGCGGATCTCCGAGTGGGCGACATGCACGCCCTTCCCTGGGACGACGCGACCTTCGACGTCGTCACGAGTTTCCGCGGCATCTGGGGGGACCACCCCTCATGCCGTCGCTGAGGTCCACCGGGTGCTCGCCCCCGGTGGACGGGTGGGGCTCACGGTCTGGGGTCACATCAAGATGTCACCGGGGGCCTGGGCCTTGGCGCCGTTCACGTTGGCGACCGCGCCGAAGGTGGCGAACCATGCTGCCATGGTCTCACTTGGTCGACCCGGAGCCGGCGAGGAACTCCTGACCCGATCCGGTTTCGTGGACATCGAGCGGATCAGTATCCCATTCGTCTGGGAGTTCGCCGATCCCGCCGCCTACGCGCGCACTGGCGTCGACCGGGCCCGCGTTCGAGGCGATACAAGGTGTCGGGGAGGAGGCCTTCATCCAGTCCGCGACCGATCTGGCACGCGAGCGCGTTCGGGCGGGGCTTCCCCTACGCGCCCCCATCGCCGTGGTCGGCTACCTCGCTCGGAAGCAAGCCATTGCGACTGCCGATGCCGCAGATGCCGATGGTGGTAGCCGCGCCGACGTCCGCCACGGAGGGTGGCCAGATGCCGGTTTCCTCGACATCGCGGAGCCATCCGCCGACGTGCGGAGCATTTACGACGGGGACGTCGCAGAGGTCGGCTATGTCATCAACGCCTCCAAGCTCTGGGCGCACCTGCCCCCGCTCCACACCGGGCTTTTCGACCTGATCGGGCAGGCTGTCCGCGCGGGTTCGCTGACCTTTCGCCAGCGAGGCATCCTGGTCACCGCCTGCGCGTCCGCGTTGGGCGACTCCTACTGTTCGCTGGCGTGGGGGAAGAAACTGGCGGGCGAGGTGGGCGCTGACGTGGCCGCGGGCGTCCTGCTGGCCAACGATGACGGGCTGGACTCTTCGGAGCGGACGCTTGCCCGTTGGGCTCGAAAGGTCACCCCGCGAGCCGAACACGACTGACCCCCACGACGTCCAGAAGCTACGCGAGGCCGGTTACGACGACGCGCAGATCCTGGCGATCACGACCTTCGTCACCCTCCGGGTCGCCTTCTCCACCGTCAACGACGCACTCGGCGCGGGACCGGACAGCGCGCTCGGCGAGACCGCACCCGCGACGGGGCCGTGAATGCTGGATTGCTAGGGGTATGGACGCGGCGCCAACGGCATCCCGCTGGTTCAGCATCCCGACCACGCGCAAAGTTGGGTGCTATGCCAGCCCGGTGAGGTCGTCCCCGGCACTGCGCAAGGTGATCCTTGCCGAGCGTGCGTCCACGATCGCCTGGTCGAGGACGGCTCGACGCGGGTCGGGTACGGCGAGCCACGGTTCGGTTCGTACGACGGACAGATGTTTGAGCCGCGGGTCGGAAAGCACCGCCTCGACCGCGCTCCGATCCCCACCGCAAACGAGTGCGCGGACCAGCAGTGTGGACTCGTTAACCAGGATCCTGTGCGCGTGCTCGGCGGCCGCCTCGAAAGCCTGACGGGCCTGGTTGTCCCTGCGTCTGGCGAACCGCTGCTGGCTTTGCCCTCCGGCCTTGGTCCTGCCCTGGACGTGGCGACGTCCGACCTTCGAGGCCAGCACGGTCGGTCCCTCCAGGGAGGCGACGGCGAAGCCGCCCTTGCGCACGAGGAGGACGCCCCAGGGAATCGATTCGCCAGCCGCTTCCGCGAAGGCAGCAGCGTCCGCGGGACCGTCGTACCTCCGGCCGAACGGAAGCGCGGCAACAGCCTCGTCGCGGTCGGCAGCCGTGGCGACGAGCCGGTCCCCGACGACCGTGAGGTCGGTGCGGCCGTGACGCGACTCGAAGTTCTCGAACCAGCGGCGAATGCGCTCCGGGGGAACCAGTGCGCTTCGGCAGGGGTCCATGGCAGTCAAACTTAGACCCCCGATCTGCGCGTGCGCAGCCGCGCGCCGCTCACCCTGCCGCGGACCCTCGCACGGCCGAGGTGTACGGACCGACACCCCGGCCGAGTTGGCGCACTGCAGCCGCGGCTCGGAGTACCGTCGGCGTGGGATCGGCGCTCCGGGGAGACAGCCATGACAACCGTTCGTTCACCAACCGCGACCTCGACGAACTTCGCCGGGGTCATCGCCCTGCTGCTCGGTGCCGCGGTGGCCGTCGGGCTCGGTGTCTATGGCCGGGTGCATACGCCATCGGGCGAGGCGTTCGCGACCTTCGGCTTCGGCAGCATGATCGCGATGAAGGTGTGGCTGGGGTCGGCAGCGGGCGTGCTCGCGCTTGTGCAGCTGTTCACCGCAGTGGGCATCTACACCCGGGGAGGCAGAGCCCTCGCGCTCGGGCATCGCACGTCAGGCACGCTCGCGGTGCTCCTGAGCCTCCCCGTGGCCTACCAATGCTTGTGGTCACTCGGGTTCGCCGACTACGACATTCGCGTGCTGGTCCACTCACTCGCCGGATGCCTCGTCTACGGCGCCCTGGTGACCAAGCTGCTGTCCCTGCACGCGCCTCGGATGCCCTCCTGGCTCGTGCCGGTGGCCGGTTCGTTGCTGCTGACCGCGGTCGTCACCGCGGCGTTGACCTCGTCGGTGTGGTACTTCGCCGAAGTCGGCGTACCGTGACCGAGCAGGTCAGCAACCCAGGGCCCTTCGGCCCGCCGTGGCCCGCGAAAATTCCGTCTCCACCCCCGCAGAACACGCAACTTTGCCCGGGGTGTGGACGGTCTACAAGCGCTGTGCCGCCTGGAAATCGTCCATACCTCTGGCAAAGACGGGTCTAGTCCCAGCAGCTCAACGGAAATCCGCTGGTCAGACGTTGAAGCCGAGAGCGCGCAGCATCTCCCGACCGTCGTCGGTGATTTTGTCCGGGCCCCAGGGCGGCATCCAGACCCAGTTGATCGTGACGTCATTGACCAGTCCCTCCAGGGCCTGGTTGGTCTGATCGGTGATCACGTCGGTCAGTGGACACGCCGCCGATGTGAGCGTCATGTCGAGCACCACGTCGCTGGCGTCGTCGAGGTGCACGTCGTACACCAGGCCGAGGTCGACCACGTTGATGCCCAGCTCGGGGTCGACGACGTCCTTCATCGCCTCGAACACGTCGTCCTTGTTGACCGGTGACGGTCCGTCGAGGTTGACCTCGGGCAGGTCCGAATGCGCCCCGGTTGTGTGTGCGTCGGTCGTCTGTGCGTCCGTCATGACTGCTCCTTCAGATGTGCGTTCGGGTCATTGGTCTCGACAAGCTCGACCACCCGTGGGGGCTGCTCGACCACCCGTGGGGGCTGCTCGACCACCCGTGGGGGCTGCTCGACCACCCGTGGGGGCTGCTCGACCACCCGTGGGGGCTGCTCGACCACCGGTACGGACTCGCCGACCGCCGGTGCGGCTCCAAGGATCTGCGAGGTCGCGTCCTTCCACGCCATCCACGCCATCAGCGCGCATTTCACCCGCGCCGGGAACTTGGCCACCCCCGCGAACGCGATCCCGTCCTCGAGGATCTCCTCGTCCGGCTCGACGTTTCCCAGGCCCTGCATCAGGCTGAGGAACTCGCGGTGGATGGCAAGTGCCTCCGGAACGGTCTTGCCGATCACCAGGTCGGTCATCACCGAGGTCGCAGCCTGGCTGATGGAACAACCCTCGGCGGCGTAGGACACGTCCTCCACGACCGTATCGGCATCCGTCCCGGACAGGTGCACCCGCAGGGTGATCTCGTCCCCACATGTGGGGTTGACGTGTTGCACCTCCGCCTCGAACGGCTCCCGCAGCCCGGCATGGTGCGGAGCCTTGTAGTGGTCAAGGATGATCTCCTGGTAGAGCGAGTCCAAGTTCTGTGTCATCCCTACCCCATCCGGAAGTACTTCTTGGTGTACTCCAACCCCTCGATGAGTACGTCGATCTCTGCGGGCGTCGTGTATAGGTACGACGACGCGCGGGTCGAGCTCTGCACGCCGAACCGCTGGTGCGCAGGCTTCGCGCAATGGTGGCCCGCGCGCACGGCGATGCCGCGGGAGTCGAGCACCTGGCTGACGTCGTGCGGGTGGATGCCGTCGATCTCGAAGGATATGGCTCCCCCGCGATCGGCGGCGGACCGGGGGCCCAGCACGCTCAGTCGCCCGACGGTGGACAGGGCCTCGAGCGCGTAGCCGGTGATCGCCTCTTCGTGCGCCCTCACGTTGGCCATCCCGACCGCACTCAGGTAGTCGACAGCAGCCCCGAGACCGACCGCCTCGACGATCGGCGGCGTCCCGGCCTCGAACCTGTGCGGGATATCGGCGTACGTCGATCGCTCCATCTTCACAGTCGCGATCATCTCGCCTCCGCCGAGAAATGGTGGCAGCTGCTCGAGAATATCGCGTTTCCCCCACAGCACACCGATCCCGGTGGGGCCGGTGACCTTGTGTCCGGTGAACGCCAAGAAGTCAGCGCCGCATTCCACGACGTCCACCGGCATCTGCGGAACGGCCTGGGCGGCGTCGACCACGACAACGGCACCGACCTCGTGCGCGCGCCGCGCGATGTCCGCCACCGGGTTCACGGTTCCGAGCATGTTGGACACCCACGTCAGCGAGACCACCTTGGTGCGCTCGGTGATCAGCTCGTCGATGTTCGAAAGGTCGAGCTGTCCGTCGTCGGTCAGCCCGAACCACCGTAGCGTTGCACCCTTGCGCTCGGTGAGCAGCTGCCACGGCACGATGTTGGAGTGGTGCTCCATCTCGGTGATGACAACCTCGTCGCCGGGAGCGATCTCCAGGGGTCCGCGTGCCCATGCCAGGGTGTTCGCGACCAGGTTGAGTGCCTCGGAGGCGTTCTTCGTGAAGATCACCTCGTCGGGCGACGGTGCGCCGAGGAATCCGGCGACCTTGACCCGTGCTTCCTCGAAGGCTGCCGAGGACTCCGCGCCGAGCTGATGCATCGCCCGGGCCACGTTCGCGTTGTGGCGCTCGAGGTGGTCGACCATCGCGTCGATGACTACCTGCGGCTTCTGCGAGGTGTTCGCGCTGTCGAGGTAGACGAGCGGGAACCCGTCGGCGAGCTCGCGGGAGAGGATCGGGAAGTCGGCCCGGATCAGGTCGAGCCCGTCCAGCAGACCGGCCACTGGCCGGTCCGCTGCGACGGTGCTAGCGAGATCCGACGACATCAGGCGGGTGCACCGGCCTGCACGTACTTGTCGTAGCCCTCAGCCTCGAGCTGGTCGGCAAGCTCCGGCCCGCCCTCCTCGACGATCCTGCCGTTGAAGAACACGTGCACATAGTCGGGCGTGATGTAGCGAAGGATGCGCGTGTAGTGGGTGATCAGCACGACGCCCCGGTCCTCCTGCTGACGGAATCGGTTGACCCCCTCCGCCACGATCTTGAGAGCATCGATGTCGAGGCCGGAGTCGGTCTCGTCGAGCACCGCGACCTTGGGGTTCAGCAGCTCGAGCTGGACGATCTCGTGACGCTTCTTCTCGCCGCCGGAGAATCCCTCGTTCACCGAACGCGTCGCGAACGCGGGGTCCATCTTCACCTGCTCCATTGCGGTGTTGACGTCCTTGACCCACGTGCGCAGCTTGGGGGCCTGGCCGTCGATCGCGGTCTTCGCGGTGCGCAGGAAGTTGGACACCGAGACGCCGGGCACTTCGACGGGATACTGCATGGCCAGGAAGAGTCCGGCGCGAGCACGTTCGTCGACCGACATCGTCAGCACGTCCACGCCGTCGAGGGTGAGCGAGCCGCTGATGATCTTGTACTTCGGATGACCGGCGACGGCATAGGCCAGGGTGGACTTGCCAGACCCGTTGGGGCCCATGATCGCGTGCGTCTCACCGGGCTTGATGGTCAGGTTGACGCCCTTGAGGATTTCCTTCGGGCCGTCGTCGGTGTCAACGCTGACGTGCAGGTCGTGGATTACCAGGGTTGCCATTGAGTCAGTCTTCCTTCGGATCGTCGTTGTCTCTGTCATGAGTCTGTTCCCCCGAGGCGCCGTTGCTCATGGGCTGCTCACCGGGTTTCGTACGTCGACGAGGACACTGTCACCCTCGACGCTGACGGGGTAGATGGTGACCGGCTCCGTTGCGGGCAACCCGGTCGGCTTCCCCGTGCGTAGGTCGAACCGCGAGCCATGCAACCAGCACTCGATCTCGCATCCCTCGACCTCTCCCTCGGACAGCGGGATCGCTGCGTGGGAGCACTCGTCGTAGATGGCGTACCACTCGTCGCCGTCGTGCGCGACGGCAACATCGACGCCGTCCACCTCGACGGCGAGGGAGCTCCCGGAGGGGACGTCGGCAACCCCGCAGGCGCGGACCATGCTCATCGAACCTGCCCCCGGGGGGCGGAGCCCTGGAGCGGGGAGCTCGCTGGGGCGGAGCCCCCGTGTGTGACGTTCTTCTCGAGCTCCCCCTGGACGGTCCGCAGCAGGTCCTCCTCGATCTGGGGAACGCCGATCCTGCGGATGATGTCGGCGAAGAAACCGTGCACCACGAGTCGCCTGGCCTCGTGCTCGTCGATCCCGCGAGACTGCAGGTAGAACAGCTGCTGGTCGTCGAAGCGGCCGGTCGTCGAAGCGTGACCGGCGCCCTTGATCTCGCCGGTCTCGATCTCGAGGTTCGGAACGGAGTCCGCCTGGCAGCCGTCGGTGAGCACCAGGTTCCGGTTCGACTCGTAGGTCTCGATCCCCTCGGCTACCTTGCGGATCAGCACGTCCCCGATCCAGACCGAGTGCGCGCCCTTGCCTTGCAGCGCGCCCTTGTAGTCCACGTTGCTCTTGGTGCGCGGAGCGTTGTGGTCGATGAAGAGGCGGTGCTCAAGGTGCTGGCCGGCGTCGGCGAAGTACAGACCTAGCAGCTCGGCTTCGCCGCCGGGCCCGTCGTACGCGACGGACGTGTTCATCCGAACCAGGTCGCCTCCGAAGGAGACGGCCACGTGGCGCAGGGTCCCGTCGCGGCCGACCAGGCAATGGTGGTGGGTGTGATGGACCGCGTCGTCGGCCCAGTCCTGGACGGACACAACCGTGAGATGGGCACCGTCCTTGGCGACGATCTCGACGTTGTCTGTGAACGTGGCCGAGCCTTCGAACCTCAGCACGACTGTGGCCGAGCTGAACGGTTCGGCGACGATCACCGCGTGGCCGACCGACGCGATGTCGGAGCCCGTGCCCGTGACGGTCACGAGAACCGGTTCGGAGGCCTCCACGCTCGTGGGAACTGTCACGGTGAACGAGCTGGTCGCCGCGTTCCAGGCGCGCGCACTGATCCGGTCGTTCGGCACGTAGCCGCTTGACCCCTTGAGCGGGTTGTCCGCAGCGAGCGTCTCGACCTGGATGCTGTCCGGTCCGGTGACGTCGACGGAGTACCCCCGGCCGTCGAGGGCGGCGTCCTTGTGCAGGTTGCGCAGCCGCTTCAACGGGGTGAATCGCCAGATCTCCTCGCGGCCGTTGGGAACCTCGAAGTCAGCGACCTCGAAGGAGCCCTCCGGATGCAGGTGGCTCGCCAGTTGCTTCGACGTCTCCACAGCATCCGCGACGTTCTCGGTGCCCTGTTCAGTGATGGTCACAACTCCCCTTCCTGTCGTCGTTCTGCGCGCCGTTCCTGTGGTGCCCCACGGTGGCGGGCAGGACACCCGCTCCGCTCCCCCGTCGCTTCGCCCGCCAGACCCGGCCAGCCCTGCCCGCCACCGCCGGGCCACCGCAGGGGTGACGTGCGGCGCGGCGGTCCGGGGCAGGGCGCGGACCGGCGGGGTGGGCGGCGATGGATGGGCCTGGCCGCCGAGCGAGGAACGAGCGAGGCTGGATCTCGCCGCCCGCCCCGTCGGGGAGCGCCCAACCCCGGGGAGCCGACCCGAACCGGGGTTAGCCCACGGCCCCCTCCATCTGCAGCTCGATCAGACGGTTCAGCTCGAGGGCGTACTCCATCGGCAGCTCCTTGGCGATCGGCTCGACGAACCCTCGCACGATCATCGCCATCGCCTCGTCCTCCTCCATGCCACGGCTCATCAGGTAGAAGAGCTGGTCGTCGCTGACCTTGGAGACGGTCGCCTCATGCGCCATCGACACCTCGTCCTCGCGTACGTCGACGTACGGATAGGTGTCCGAACGGCTGATCTGGTCGACAAGCAGGGCGTCGCACTTCACGATGCTCTTCGAATGGTGCGCACCCTCGTTGACCTGAATGAGCCCACGGTAGGAGGTTCGGCCGCCGCCTCGGGCGACGGACTTGGAGATGATCGAGCTCGACGTGTGCGGAGCCGCATGCACCATCTTCGCGCCCGCGTCCTGGTGCTGGCCGTCCCCCGCGAACGCAACGGACAACGTCTCGCCGCGAGCGTGCTCGCCCATGAGGTACACGGCGGGGTACTTCATGGTCAGCTTGGAGCCGATGTTGCCGTCGACCCACTCCATCGTCGCGCCGGCCTCACAGGTCGCGCGCTTGGTGACCAGGTTGTAGACGTTGTTCGACCAGTTCTGGATCGTGGTGTAGCGGCAGCGGGCGCCCTTCTTGACGATGATCTCAACGACCGCGGAGTGTAGCGAGTCGGTGCTGTAGATCGGCGCGGTGCAGCCCTCGACGTAGTGCACGTAGGCGTCCTCGTCGACGATGATCAGCGTGCGCTCGAACTGGCCCATGTTCTCGGTGTTGATCCGGAAGTAGGCCTGCAGCGGGATGTCGACGTGGACACCCTTGGGCACGTAGATGAAGGACCCGCCGGACCACACCGAGGTGTTCAGCGCGGCGAACTTGTTGTCGCCGACCGGGATCACTGTGCCGAAGTACTCCTGGAAGAGCTCCGGCTGCTCGCGCAGGGCGGTGTCGGTGTCGAGGAACAGGACACCCTGCTCCTCGAGGTCCTCACGGATCTTGTGGTAGACGACCTCGGACTCGTACTGCGCGGCTACACCGGACACGAGGCGCTGCTTCTCCGCCTCGGGGATGCCGAGCTTGTCGTAGGTGTTCTTGATGTCCGCGGGCAGGTCGTCCCAGCTGGTGGCCTGCTTCTCGGTGGAGCGGACGAAGTACTTGATGTTGTCGAAGTCGATCGTGTCGAGCTCGCCACCCCACGTGGGCATCGGCTTGCGGTGAAAGAGCTTGAGGCCCTTCAGGCGCAGGTCGAGCATCCACTGTGGCTCGCTCTTCTTCGACGAGATGTCACGCACGACCTCCTCGTTGAGCCCGCGCTTGGCCGTCGCTCCGGCGGTGTCGGAGTCGGACCAACCGAACTCGTATTTGCCGAGACCTTCGAGCTCGGGGTTGCGCTGGTCGATCGTGGTCATGAACTGAGCCTCTCGTCGGACGTAGAGCTGAGGACAGGTGCGGGGGTCCCGGATTTCGGCGGGATACAGGTGGTGCACACACCGTCACCGTGCGCGATGGTGGCCAGGCGCTGAACATGCCGGCCGAGCAGCTTGCCGATCACCTCGGTCTCCGCCTCACACAGCTGCGGGAACTCGTGCGCGACGTGGGAGACCGGGCAGTGTTGCTGGCACAGTTGTTCACCGACTGGACCCTGACGCACCGAGGCGGCGTACCCGCCCTGGGTCAGCGCCTTCGCCAGCGCCTCGGCCGGGGACTGCTCCGGATCCGCGGCAACGATTTCGTGGTAGTGCGTCTCGAGGTCGGCCACCCGACGCCGGGCGAACTCCATCACCGCGTCGTCACCGCCGGTCTCGGACAGGAAGCGCAGTGCCTGCAGGGCGAGGTCGTCGTACTGCTGGTCGAAGGTGTCGCGTCCGGCCTCGGTCAGCGCGAAGACCTTCGGAGGGCGGCCACGTCCGCGTGCGCCGTACACCCGTGGTTCACGTGCCTCCACGGCGCCGACCGCGACCATGTGGTCGAGGTGGCGACGCACCGCGGCCGGAGTGAGATCGAGCCGCTCGGCGAGGGCCGCAGCGGTGCTGGATCCGTTCTCGAGGATCGACCTGGCCACCCGATCGCGCGTGGGTGAGTCACCTGAGACGACCACACTGGTCGCCCGATCACTCGCCGGAATCTTCACGCGTTTGCTTTCCACAACACAAGTGTGCCGTTAATGGTGCTGCCGTTTCAACTAAGGGCTACCTAAGTCGCCCCTTGGTCTCCTTCAGTCTTCCGGGAGGGAGTGCCGGGGCGCAGGAGCGGGTGGGCACTTCCTAGACTCGGCTGGTGCCCACCTTGCCCGCCTCCGACACGAGCCGCCCTGCGGTCGCCGTGGAGGGCCTGGTGATGAGGTACGGCGACAAGGTGGCGGTCGACCGGCTGGACCTCAACGTCGAACGGAACACGATCACCGCGGTGCTCGGCCCGAACGGCGCAGGCAAGACCACCACCCTGGAGACCTGTGAGGGATACCGCCGGCCACACGAGGGAAAGGTGCGCGTCCTCGGTCTGGACCCGAAGGCGCAGCGACGCGAGCTCCTCCCGCGGATCGGGGTGATGCTGCAGTCCGGTGGCGCATGGTCGGGGGTCCGAGCCGTCGAGATGCTGGCCCACGTCGCGTCCCTGCACGCCCATCCCCTCGATCTGGCGGAACTGGTCGAGCGGCTGGGTCTCGGCGAGTGCGGTCGCACGCCCTACCGCCGGCTCTCGGGAGGACAGCAGCAGCGGCTGGCGCTGGCGATGGCGGTCGTGGGGCGCCCCGAACTGGTTTTCGTCGACGAGCCGACAGCGGGCATGGACCCTCAGGCGCGGCGTACGACGTGGGCTCTGCTCGAGGAGCTGCGCGGAGACGGGGTCACGATCGTCCTCACCACCCACTACATGGACGAAGCAGAGCGGCTCGCCGACCACATCCACGTGATTGACCACGGCCGGCTGATCGTGTCCGGGACTCCGTCGGACCTGACCCGGGCCGGCGGCAGCTCCACGATCCGACTCGTCGTCACGGAACCGTTCCCGCCCGAGGCGCCGCGATCGTTGCAGACCGCCCTGGGGCCCGACACGCAAGTGCAGCCCCTCAACGCACGCAGCCTGCTGATCACCGGGCCAGCAGACGCGACGACGCTGGCGACGGTGAGCGAATGGTGCCAGCACAACAACGTGCTGCCTGAGTCGCTGAACCTGGGCCAGCGCACCCTCGAAGACGTGTTCTTGCAGATCACCGGCCGGGAGCTGGCCTCATGACCGCCACCACCTCACGCGGCACGTTCAGCCCACGACCCGGCGCGGCTCCGCTGACGCGGCAGGTGCTCGCCCAGTCGCGGATAGAGACGAAGCTCCTGCTCCGCAACGGGGAGCAGATCCTGCTCGCGGTGGTGATCCCACTGATCGTGCTGGTCGGCGGGATCCTGGCAGCGGACAAGGTCGGCCTGGACTTCGCCCAGAGCGCGGTCGACACGCTCACCCCAGGCGTCCTTGCTCTCGCGGTGATGTCGACCAGCTTCACCTCCCTCGCGATCACCACCGGCTTCGAACGCAGATACGGCGTGCTCAAACGCCTGGGCGCCTCTCCACTCCCCCGGTCCGGACTGCTCACCGGCAAGCTCGGAGCTCTGCTCTTCGTCGAGCTACTGCAGGTGCTGGTGATCGGAGCGGTTGCTCTCCTGCTCGGCTGGTCCCCCGGGCTCTCCCCGACTAGCCTTCTCGGCGCGGTCGCGTTCCTCGTGCTCGGCACCGCAGCCTTTGCCTCTCTCGGGCTGTTGGTTGCCGGCTCCCTGCGTGCCGAGGCAACACTTGCCGCCGCGAACCTGATCTACCTGCTGTTGTTGGTCGGAGGTGCGGTCGTCTTCCCCATCTCGACCTACGGGGACTTCGGCCAGGTGTTGGCCTGGCTGCCCTCAGGCGCGCTCGGCACCGGCATGCGCGCCACCCTGATCGGGGGCACGGTTCCCCTCTCACCGCTCCTGGTCCTGGCCGCGTGGACGGCTCTTGGCACGCTCGCGACCTCGAGGACGTTCAAGTGGGAGTAGGGCTTTTCGACCCGGTGACCGCTGCGCCACGGGCGGGCTGGGCCGCTCGATGGCTGCCCCGGCTAACCGTGGCGACGCTGGCCTCGAACATCCTCATCGTGGTGACCGGTGGTGTGGTCCGGCTCACCGCGTCGGGCCTCGGCTGCCCCACCTGGCCGCGCTGCACCGATGAATCCTTCGTGCCGCACGGCGAGCTGGGTCTGCACGGCGCGATCGAGTTCGGCAACCGGATGGTCACCTTCCTTCTTGCAGCGGTGGCGATCGCCACCTTGGTCGCCGCGTGGAAGTACGGCCGCGTCTCGCTGGTCCGCCTCGCCTTCGTGCTCGCGCTCGGCGTGCCGGCTCAAGCCCTGGTCGGCGGTGCCACCGTGCTGACCGACCTGAACCCGTGGATCGTCGCGTTCCACCTGCTGGTCTCGCTGGCCATGATCGGGGTCTCCGTCGTACTCCTCGCACGCCTGTACGAGGGCGACGACCCGCCCACGCTCGTCGTGCCCGTGCCGGTGGCCTGGCTGGTGCGATGCACATTCGTGGCCGGATGGGTCGTGCTGTACGTCGGCACGGTGGTCACCGGCAGCGGACCTCATGCGGGCGATCTCGACGCACCCCGCAACGGACTGAACCCCGCGATACTGAGCCAGCTCCATAGCGACTTCGTCTTCCTGCTCGTGGGGCTTACCGTCGGCGCCTGGTTCGCACTCCGTTCCGCCGCCGCACCCGCGCGTGCGGTCCGTGCCGTGTCGATCCTCCTGGTGATCGAGCTGGCGCAGGGTGCGATCGGATTCGTGCAGTACTTCACCGGCCTGCCCGTCGTACTTGTGGGCATGCATCTCCTCGGCGCCGCCCTGGTCTCCGCCGCGCTGACCTGGCTGCTGGTAAGCATCCGGGAGAGACCTCGGGCGGCTTCATGGGCGCGGCAATGAGGACAGCGCAGTGAGGACAGAGTCAGCGGGTGATCAGCGGGTCGACCGCAACAGAGACGAAGAGCAGCGAGAGGTACATGTTCGACCAGTGGAACAGCCGCATCGGGTTCAGGTCGCTGACATCATCACTCTTCGCGGACCGGCCCAGCAGCAGATGCGACTCGACCAGGAACGCCGCACCCAGCGCCGCCGCGGCCGACGGGTAGAACCAGCCGGTGGGCGCGACCGGCCACAGGAGCAGGGACGTCGCCACCATCACGTAGGAGTAGACGACGATCTGGCGGGCGACTGTCCTGGCTCCGGCCACCACAGGCAGCATCGGCACTTCCGCGGCCGCGTAGTCCTCGCGGTAGCGGATCGCCAGCGCCCAGAAGTGAGGTGGTGTCCAGAAGAAGACAACCAGGAAGAGGACCACGGGGGCCCAGGCCAGCTGGCCGGTAACCGCGGTCCAGCCGATCAACGCGGGGAAGCAGCCGGCCGCTCCTCCCCATACTATGTTCTGGGAGGTACGACGCTTGAGGATCATCGTGTAGCCGACGACGTAGAAGACGTTGGCCGCCAACGCAAGCCCCGCCGAGAGCCAGTTGACCAGGAACCCGAGCCACAGAGTCGACGCCACCCCCAGCGCAAGCCCGAACACCAGCGCCGAGCCGGGGCTGACCATGTGGCGGGGAAGGGCGCGCCGCCGGGTTCGCCGCATCCGCTCGTCGATGTCGCGGTCATAGAAGCAGTTCAGGGCGTTCGCGCTTCCCGCCGAAAGCGTTCCGCCGAGCACGGTGGCCACGACCAGACCGAGCGGCGGAACGCCACGCTGCGCGAGGAACATCACCGGCACCGTCGTCAGCAGCAGAAGCTCGATGATCCGAGGCTTCATCAGGCCCACATAGGCCGCCGCCACCTCGCGGGGAGTCGCCGATCCGGTCCTCTGCGCAGACTCAGAGACCTGTGGATCGACGGCCGTCACATGAACCTCGGTTCGGAGTGTGCAATTGAGGGGTGCAGTTGGGGTGCTCAAGGCTAACCGGAGTCTAGTGCGAGCGCCCTCTGTGGTCGGGGCTAGAGACACATGAACGGGCACGAATGCAAAAATCTGCCTGAATAACCCTCACCGCGCGGCTTTCGCGGACGAGTAGAGCCCGTCGTTGTGGTTGCTAG
>Ga0075530_1000025_pt1 | contig 59187 bp, 72 predicted proteins | sample NGEPerD_2_FD_75101 | JGI IMG/M metagenome (GOLD analysis project Ga0075530, IMG submission 75101) | Arctic peat soil microbial communities from the Barrow Environmental Observatory site, Barrow, Alaska, USA - NGEE PermafrostL1-D | ecosystem: Environmental > Terrestrial > Soil > Wetlands > Peat ... | reverse complement strand
GTAATTAGATCTAATCCAAAAGCACGCGATTTTGTTTTTGAAGCAAGAGATAATATTCAAATTATTGATCTTGCTAAGACAAAGGAAGGTTTAGAAGAAGCTGCAGAATATATCAGAGATCTTGCTAAAAAAGGTGCAAGTCTTTTAGTTGTTGGAACAAAAAGACAAGCACAGCAAATAGTTGAAGAAGGAGTAAAGAATGCGGGGCATTCTGAAAACAATGTTTTTTACGTTACTGCAAGATGGGTAGGAGGAATTTTAACTAATACTTCTGAAATCTCAAAAAATATTAAAAAGCTTAAAGATATTGAAAAACTTTTAGTAGATCCTAATGAAAAAGCAAAATATACAAAAAAAGAACTAGGGCTTTTTGAAAAAGAAAAACAAAGACTCGAGAATTTCTATAGTGGAATAGCAGAAATGAAAGAAAAACCAGATGCCTTGTTTATTATTGATTCCCACATGGAGCATCTAGCAGTAAAAGAAGCAAAAAGAATGAATATCCCAACAGTTGCAATTGTTGATACGAATGCAGATCCACATATTATCGATTATCCAATTCCTGCAAACGATGATGCAACAGGATCAGTGCAATTAATAGTTTCATATGTTCTTTTAGCTTGGGAAGAAGGAAGAAAAGCTTTAAAAACAAAAGCAGAAGAGGTAAAAAAAGCAGAAGAAGCAAAACAGAAAGAAGTTAAAAAAGAAGATGCTAAAAAAGAGGTAAAGAAAGAAGTTAAAAAAGAAGAAAAATCAAAAGAAAAACCAGAAGTAAAAAAGCCTCTTAAAACAAAAGCAAAAAAGAAATAATATGGTAGACATAAAGTTACTTAAAAAGTTAAGAGAAGAAACAAAGGCAGGAATTGCAGATTGCAGAAAAGCTTTAGAAGAAACAAAAGGTGATTATAAAAAAGCTTTGGAGTTTATAAAAAAACATGGAATACAGAAAGCTGAAAAGAAAAAAGACAGAGTTACCTCACAAGGTCTAGTTGAAGCATATATTCATCAAAATGGAAAAGTTGGAGCAATGGTTGAACTTTTATGTGAGACAGATTTTGTAGCAAGAACAGATGAGTTTAAAAAACTAGCTCATGAAGTTGCCATGCAAGTAGCAGCCATGAATCCAAAAGATGTTGAAACTCTCTTAAAACAAGAGTATATTAGAGACAGTTCTCAAACAATTGAAAAATTAGTAAAAAGTACAATTGGAAAACTAGGTGAGAACATTACTGTTAAAAAAATTACCAGGTTAGAAATATAATGGAAGAATTAGTTTCATCTGCTCAGATAAGAATGGAAAAAGTTCTTGAGGTTTTAAAAAATGACCTCTCAACTGTTCGAACTGGCCGCGCCACACCCTCCCTTGTTGAAAATATTATTATTAGTGCTTATGGAGGAACTCAAAAATTAAAAGTTGTTGAGCTTGCCCATGTTGCTTCCTCTGATCAGCAAACTCTACAAATCACACCATATGACGCATCTATTATAGGAGAGGTAAATAAGGGAATAATGGAGGCAAATGTTGGCCTTACTCCAAATATTGACGGACAAGTAATTAGAATTTCTATTCCTCTTTTATCACAAGAAAGAAGGGAAGAGTTAGTACATTTAGTAGGACAAAAATTAGAAGGTGCAAGAATTCAAGTAAGACAAGTAAGACATGAAGCAATGAATGATATAAAAAAACAAGAACAAGATAAAAAAATAAATGAAGACGATAAGGAAAGACTTGAAAAAGAAATACAAAAAGAAACAGATAATAAAATGGAGCAAATAGAGGAATTAGGTGAAAAGAAAAAAGCAGAACTTCTCCAGGTATAAAACTTGCTGCAATAATATTTGTACTTTAAATTACATATAGACAAGAATAAGAAAAATCCTTTTGCAATATTCTATGTATTATTATAGTATTGGTAGGTTATCTAAATTATGTTAGTTACAATTGTTGCCATCATTGTTGTTTTAAGCATCCTTGTCCTCGTTCATGAATTTGGACACTTCATTGTTGCAAAGCTTTTGAAAATTAAGGTAGAAGAATTTGGCTTTGGTCTTCCTCCAAGAGCATTTGGTATTAAAAGAGGTGAAACAATTTATTCTATAAACTTTCTTCCAATTGGCGGATTTGTAAAGCTCTTCGGAGAAGATGAAGCAGGGAGTGGAAAGTTAAAACTTAAAGGACAAAAAGAGAAAACAAAAGATATGAATAGAGCATTTTTTGCTCGTCCTGCTTGGCAAAGATTATTGGTTGTTGTTGCAGGTGTTGTAATGAATTTTTTATTGGCAGTAGTAATTTTCTCTTATCTTTTTTCAGCTGTAGGTGTCTCAACACCTGGTAAGAAAGTAGTTATTACAAACCTTTCAGATAATTCACCAGCGATTGAGGCGGGACTTAAAGTAGGAGACACAATAGAAGAAATAAATGGTAAAAAAGTTACAGATGCAGGACAAATATTAACTGTTACAAAAAAATACTTGGGTGAAAAAATAAGCATTAAAGTAAAAAATGAAAATGAAAAAGTTAGAGATGTTGAAATTACTCCAAGAAAAGAGTATCCAAAAGATGAGGGGCCAATGGGAGTTTCAATTTCACAGAATGTAGAAATTAAAAAATATCCATGGTATGAAGCACCATTAGTAGGAGTAAAAGAAGCTTTAAATATCTCCTTTTTAATTATTTCAGGAATAGGAATGATTTTCTATCAATTAATTGTTTCAGGAAGTGTTCCTGGTGATGTTGCAGGTCCTGTGGGAATTGCTCAGTTAACAGGGAAGTTTGTAAAGCTTGGAATATATCCTTTAATGTCATTTGTTTCCTTTTTCTCGCTTAATCTTGCCATTTTAAATATCTTGCCAATTCCTGCTCTTGATGGAGGAAGACTTTTGTTTATTTTAATAGAAGTTGTAACTGGTAGAAAAGTAAATAGAAAATTTGAAGGATATGCTCATGCAATTGGCATGGCACTTCTTTTAGGACTCATTATTTTAATAACTGCTCATGATTTGGTCCGCCTTTTTAGTGGACAACCTATTCTTCCAAATATTCAATAAATGAAAAATACAATAGTAAATGTTTCTTTGTTTGGAATGCCACTTGATTTGGGAGCAGAAAACTTAGGAGTAGATGTAGCTCCTAAAATACTTCGTAAAAGAGGAATTACCAATAAGCTAAAAAGTTCAGGACTTGAAATCCTTGACAAAGGAGATATTGAAGTTTTTAAAAAAGATAACTTAAAAGTTGGTAATAAAAATTTAAAATATTTAGATGAAATAATCAGAGTTTCAAATGAGATAGCAAGAAAAGTAGATTTAGCTATTTTAGAAAAAAACAAAGTATTAGCTATTGGAGGAGATCATGCGATTTCACTTGGCACAATTTCTGGAGCATCATCAGCATTAAAGGGAGATTTGGGAGTTATATATATTGATACACATGGTGATATTAATACAGATAAAACAACTCTTTCTGGAAACATTCACGGAATGCACGTTGCTAGCATCTTGGGATTTGGAGAAAAAAAACTTATTGATATATACAAAAGAGGAAAAAAGGTAAAAAAAGAAAATATAATTTTGGCAGGAGGAAATGATTTTGATTTAGAAGAAAAAAAATTAATTCAAAAAGAAAAAATTAAAGCTTTTACGATAACAGATCTTTTAGCAAAAGGCTTAAATCCGTTATTTAAAATGATTGATGATTTAAATAAGAAAGTTAATAATATTTGGGTAAGTTTGGATTTAGATGCAATAGATTGTGTTTACGCTCCTGGAGTTGGAATTCCAAATACAGGCGGGCTTACATATAGAGAGGTTTCAGTTATTTCAAGATATATTGGGAAAAATTGTAATGTAGTTGGCGTGGATTTAGTAGAGTATAATCCCTTAAAAGATATTGATAATAAAACAGCAGAACTATCAATTGAACTTTGTGCAAAAATATTTGGAAGAGATTATAGTCCATACACAAAATATATGGATAAAAACAAATTATAATTTGACTGCGTAATACGCCCACTTTAAATTCATTTTAAAAATGATATACTAATGTCATGAAATATTCCAAACTTTTTGGAAAAAGCATTAAAGAATCACCAAAAGATGAAGTTTCTATTAACGCAAAACTTTTACTAAGAGCAGGTTTTATAGATAAACTTATGGCAGGTTCATATTCTCTTTTACCTTTAGGTTATAGAGTTAAGGAAAAGATTGAACAAATAATAAGAGAAGAAATGAATAAAACAGGAGCAGAGGAGATGCTTATGCCTCTTCTTCACCCTAAAAATATTTGGAATGAAACAGGAAGATGGGATAGTGCAAAAGAAGTTATGTATCAGTTTTCAAAAGATGATAAAGAATATGCATTATCTTTTACTCATGAAGAAATAGTAGTTGATTTAATAAGAAAACATATTTTAAGCTATAAAGATTTTCCTGTTAAGATCTATCATTTCTCAACTAAATTTAGAAGTGAATTAAGGGCAAAATCAGGAATTCTAAGAGGAAGAGAGTTTCTTATGAAAGATCTTTACAGTCTTCATGAAACCCAAAAAGAGCTAGATGATTATTATTGGAAAGTATCTGATGCGTACGTAAAAGTATTTAAAAGAGTGGGTTTTGACGTAAAAATTACAGAAGCATCAGGAGGAGTTTTTACAGATAATAAAACTCATGAGTACCAAGTGTTATGCGAATCAGGTGAAGACATTATTTATTACTGTAGTGACTGTGAATTTGCTCAAAACAAAGAAGTATTAACTGTTAAAAAAAACGATAAATGTCCAAAATGTAAAGGTGAAATTAAAATAGGAAAGGCAATTGAAGCAGGAAATATTTTCAGGTTTGGAACATATTATAGTGAAAAAATGAATGCAAGCTTTACTGATAAAAATGGGAAAAAGAGTTTTCCGTACTTTGGAAGTTATGGTATTGGAGTAACTAGGCTTATCGGAATTGCTGTAGAGCTATTTCATGATGATAAAGGTATTGTTTGGCCAGAGTCAATTGCGCCTTATCAAGTTCATCTAATTGGACTTAATAAAAAAGCAGAAGAAATATACGAAAAGCTAGTAAAAGAAGGAATTGAAGTGCTTTTTGATGATAGAGAGGGAGTTTCTCCTGGACAAAAATTTGCAGACAGTGATTTAATAGGAATTCCTGTAAGACTTGTTGTAAGTGATAAGACAAAGAATGATATTGAATGGAAAAAAAGATCCTCAAAAGAGATAGAGGTAATTGAATTTAAGGAAGTTATTAGGAGATTACTGGTTTAAGAAGGGAACTTTTAAATCAAACATCTTTATCCACACAAGTCCATAGATAATAAAGAAAACAATAATTACAAGAAATATAATTAGAGCCTTTGATCCGCCTTTTTTTGAAGCTACAGCTTTTTGTACAGAAGAAGAAGGACTTTGTACTGTTTGTTGTGGTGCTTGAGGTGTGGGGTTTTGAGGAAGAGGAGCTGCTTCCTGTTTTTGAGAAGGAGGATTTACAGATGTTCCCATAACTCTGTCATATGCTTCTTTTAGCTTTGGATCAAGTTGTGGTGCATTTTTATCCATAGGGCAGAATAAACCTACTTATATTTTTAACTATTCTTTAAAATTTGTCAAGAGCACTTCCTTTTAAATAATAAAAATTGTATACTTAAAAAATCTTAAAAGAAAATAATTTATGAAAATAATAGTAACTCACGTATCACCTGACTTAGATGCAATTACTTCAATTTGGCTTATTAAAAAATACTTACCTTCTTGGAACGAGGCAATATGTAGGTTTGTGTCAGCAGGGAAAAGATTAAAAGATTTTGATAATAAAGAGAAAATTATTGAAACAAATGGAGAAGATGAAGTAATACATGTTGATACAGGACTTGGACTTTTAGATCATCACCAGGTAGATTCTGTAGAAATAAGCGCTGCAAGTCTTACTAAAGAATACGTTTTAAAAGAATACGCAAAATCAAATCCTGAAATGGTAAAGCATGACAAATGGAAGTATAAAAAAGAGGCATTAGAGAGAATGACAAGAGTTGTTGTAGACATAGATCATTTTCAGGAAATTTTCTGGCAAGATTCTGCGAATGATCATCATGATTTTTCATTACTCAATGTTTTAGATGGATTAAAAATTGAGAAACCAAATCAGGACAAAAAATATGTAGAGTTTGGAATGGAAGCTTTGGATGCACTTTTGCATGAATTTGAGAATAAGATTTGGGCAGAAGATGAAATAAAAAATAAGGGAACTATTTTTGAAACTCGCTTTGGAAAAGGAATTGGACTTGAAACAATAAACGATGAAGTAATTAAACTTGCTCAGAAAATGGGATTTATAATTGTTGTTAGGAAAGATCCAAGAAAAGGATATGTCCGAATTAAAACAATGCCAGATTCTGCTAAGAAAAAAAATTCCATTGATTTAACTTGCGTATTTGAAAGTTTAAAAAAATTAGATTCTAATGCACATTGGTTTTTACATATTTCAAAAAAAATGCTTTTAAACGGTTCTGCTAAGTCACCTGATTTTAAACCAACCAAATTAAGCCTAAATGCTATAATAGAAGAGCTTAAAAAACTGTAAATTATGGATAATTGTATTTTTTGCAAAATCAGAGATAGAATAATCCAAAAAGATTTTACCTACGAAGACGAAAACGTAATGGTTTTTCCTGATTTAAACCCCTTAAAAGAAATACATCTTTTAATTGTTCCTAAAAAACATATTACTGATTTTTCTAATTTAATAGATAATAATATTACAAATTTACTAAGAGAAGTGGTTCAGAAAATGATAGTTAAGGAAAAATTAGAAGATAAAGGATATAGGATTACAATTAATGGAGGAGGAGCGCAAATTATTAATCACTTACATATTCACTTACTTGGACCTCTGGGAAAAAATGTAAAGAGCTACTAAAATCTCTTCTTTCTTTACACTTAAGGGTATTTAAGGTAAAATAAGAGCAAATAGAGGGGGTGTTTTTAAATTATGGTAATGGTGAAAAAAGGACCAGGAGATAGCGATGATGCTTTAATCAGAAAATTTTCAAGAAAAGTTCTTTCTGAAGGAATTCTTCAGGAAGCAAAAAGAAGAGAGTTTCATTTAAAACCATCTCTTGCAAAGAAATTAAAACAAGAAGAATCCCGAAAAGCTCGAAAGCTTTGGTCAACAGGAGGGTTTAAATAAAGTGGACATTAAAGTTCCAATATTTGTTGAAAGTAGATATAAAGTAAATCGAAAAAGAATAAAATCTACGGTTGTTAATCTTTTAAGTAAGCATTCTATAAATAAAGCAGTTGAGATTTCCGTTGCAATAGTAGGAGATCGAAAAATGCGAGAATTAAGTAGAAAATATAAAGGGGAAGATAAGACCAGAAATGTTTTAACTTTTTCTCAAACAGAAGGGGAATTTGCAAAAAATCCATTAAACAATCTTCGACTTGGTGATATTATTATATCTTTTCCTGAAGTTATAAGAGAAGCTTCAAAAGAAGAAGTGTTAGTAGATGATAAGATAGATGAGCTAGTAGAACATGGTCTCCTGCATTTGCTCGGTATTCATCATAATTAATTCTTAGGCTACAAAGATAATAATCATTAGTGTTTGTGGAATTTTAAACATAAAGCTGGTAATATTACTACACAGAAAAAAATATGGTTTTTTATAGAAAATATAGACCTCAGAAAATAGAAGAGCTTGACAGTAAAGACGTAAGAGATACTTTATATTCGGTTTTTACTGATGAATCTACTCCGCATGCATTTTTATTTACTGGACCAAAAGGTTTGGGAAAGACTTCAACGGCAAGAATTATTGCAAAAGTTTTAAACTGTGAAAAAAATAATAAAAATGATAAAGATAAAAAAGCAAAGACAAATGAGAGCATAGAACCTTGCAATAAATGTTTTCAATGTACATCAATAACAAATGGAACAAATATAGATATTTTAGAAATTGATGGAGCATCAAACAGAGGAATTGATGAGATTAGAGATCTAAGGGAAAAAATAAGACTGTCTCCTGCTTCAGCTTCTAAAAAAGTATATATAATTGATGAAGTGCACATGCTTACGACAGAAGCTTTTAATGCACTTTTAAAAACACTTGAAGAACCACCTTCTCATGCACTTTTTATTCTTTGTACAACAGAACCACATAAAGTACCTGAAACTATTTCATCACGTTGTTTTCAAATATCATTTAAAACTGCAACAAACGAAGAACTAGAAAGATCTTTTCAAAGAATTGCTAAGAGTGAAAAAATAACAATTGATAAAGAGGCACTGGAACTGATTGCAAATTTATCAGATGGAAGTTTTAGAGACGGTGTAAAAGTGCTTGAAGAGATAAGATCTCTTGCAAAGGGTGAAAAAATAACAAAGGAGTTAGTTGAGAAAAAATACAAAACCTCAAATGTTAATCAACAAGTCTTACAAATGTTTGAATATTTGGGAATTAAGGATTTAAAAAAAAGCATTATTTTAGTTACTAAAGTAGCAGAACAGGGAATTGATTTAAAATACTTTACAGAGGCTTTAGCAGAAAAAATTCATAAAGCACTGCTTATAAAAGTAGGGGTTTTAGAAAAGGAAAATAATTCATCAGAGGATAATTTCTCATTAGATGATATAAGACAAATTGCTGTGCTTTTAGAAAAAGCTGCATATGATCTTAAATATTCGGTTTTACCTCAGTTGCCTCTAGAGTTATTAATTGTAGAGTGGTGTAATAAGGAAGATAGTGCTAATAAAGATCTAAATAAAAACATAGCAATGGAGCCTGCTAATAAAAATGAATCGTCTTTTGCAAAAAAAGATAATAATGATGTTTGGCAAAATTTAATAGATAAAGTAAAAACATATAATCACTCGATTGCAGGAGTTTTAAGAGGGGGAAGTTTAAAAGATTGGAGTAATGAAGTAATCACAATAGAAACAGGTTTTAAGTTTCATAAAGAGAAACTGGAAGAAATAAAGGCAAAAACAATTATTGAAAAAGCGTGTGAAGAACTTACTGGTAAAAAGACGAAAGTTTTAATATTATTAAAAAAGGAGTAAGTTTAAAGGAGGTGATTTTATGTTTAACCCACTTGGACAATTAGGTGAACTCAAAAAAATGCGTGAGGAAGCAATGAGAATTCAAAGACTTCTTCAAGCAGAAGAAGTAAGTGTTGAAAAAAACGGAGTAGAGATTTTAATAACAGGAGATCAAAAAATTAAAGAAATTAAAACTAACGGAAGATCAGATAATGACATAAAAGAAGCAATTAATGAAGCTGTTAAAAAATCTCAAGAAATTGCTGCTAAAAAGTTAGCTCAATCTGGAGGAGGACTTAGTGGTCTTTTAGGAGGAAATAAATAAAAAAATATGACCGGTGAGGGAAACATTTCTTCTGAAATGTCTACGCAAAACATTAAAGAAGACATTGTTGATACAAAACTAAGACTTCTTGGCGCTAAGGGAACTATTTTAAGAGAAGTATTAAAAGCAAAAAAAGCCTTGGGTGAAGAACCTAAGAAAAAGCTTAACATTTATCTTCTAAATGGAATTGATTCAAAAGATATTGCAAAAAGAATAAGCACCTTGGAAAGTTCTATTTCTCCTTTTGCAATATTTGTTTTAAGAAGATTATTCATAATTCCTGGTATTGAGGGATCTATTAAGTCAGGTAGTAATAAAAAATACTTAGAAAACAGTGAAATTCTTAGTCAAGTTTACGAAAAATTTCCCAAAGATGATTTTATAGAAAGATTAAGTAATATGGAATATTTAATATACTTCGTAAGATACCAATTAGGAACTCCACCTTATTTGTTAAATCAGTTAGCAAGTGATTTACATGTTTCTAGGGAAAAAATATCAATAACTGAAGATGGAATATTTGATAGACTTAAGAAGTCTTTAGAAAATAGTAGTTGAAATAGTATCAATATTCACTGTAAGATATCTGTATGAAAATATTTAGTGGCTTATCAAATAAATCACTTTCAGAAAAAATTGCCAAAGAGCTTGGGCAAAAACTTGCCGAATTAGACGTCTTTATTTTCCCCGATGACGAAAGAAGAATAAGAGTTGTAGAAAAAGTTTTAGATCTAAATACTGTTGTTATCGAATCTACCAATAAGCCTGCAGAAAAAAACTATATGGAGCTTTTCTTTATAGTAGACGCTTTAAAAAGAAGTGGAGCAAAAACAGTAACTGCAGTTATTCCATATCTTGGTTATCAAAGACAAGATCATGTTTTTAGAAGTGGGGAAGCAGTATCTTTAGAAGTTATTGTAAGAACTCTTGAAGCAGTTGGTGTTGATAAGATTATATCTCTTGACATGCATACTCCAAGAATTCCTGATCTTTTTAAAATTCCTGTTATTCATTTAAGCGCTCTTCCTTTATTTGCAGAAAAAATTAATAAAATTGATGGTAAAAATGGAGTTTTAATATCTCCTGATATGGGAGGAATAAGAAGAATAAAAATACTATCAGGGCTTTTGAAAGGAATGCCTTTTGGAAGTATTGAAAAAAATAGAGATTTAGAAACAGGGCATGTAGTAGCGGAAAAAATTACAGGAGATGTTAAAGGAAAAAATGTTTATTTAGTAGACGATATGATTTCAACAGGGGGAACTATTTTAACAGCTTGTAATCTCTTAAGAAAAAAAGGTGCAAAAGAAGTTTATGTTTTTGCAACTCATGCTGTTTTTTGTAAAGAAGCAGTGCAGGTCTTAAAAAGTGCAAATGCTAAAAAAATATTTATTACTGATACAATTGGAGTTCCTGACAGAAAACAGTTTGATAACTTGGAAATCCTCTCCGTAGCAGGTATAATTGCAAAAGAACTTAAGTCCTAAGTTACATCTTAATTTTAATTCTTATAAATTTATGAAAATTCCAAAAGCAATACAAAACTTAATTGATTCTTTTGAAAGATTGCCAGGCGTTGGTCCTAAAAGTGCTCAAAGGCTCACTTTCTATTTATTACATGTTCCACAATCAGAACTTGACAGATTTGCAAATTCTTTAGAATCTTTAAAAAAAGATACGATGCTTTGTTCTGTATGTCATATGATAGGTGAAAGTGATCCTTGTTCTATTTGTAGCGATTTAGAAAGAGATGAATCAGTGCTTTGTGTTGTTGAACAACCCTTAGATGTTCTTGCTTTAGAAAAAAGCAAAAGGTTTAAAGGGAAATATCATGTTTTGCATGGGAAAATAGATCCTTTAAATAATATTGGACCAGATGAAATTTTTATTAACCAATTATTTAATCGTGTTAATAAATCTTTTTCAAAAGAAGAACCTATTAAGGAAATAATAATTGCAACAAATCCAACAATGGAGGGAGAAGCAACTGCAATGTATATCTCTAAAAGTATTAAGAATAATACTGGAGTAAAGAATGATAAAATTAGAGTTACTAGAATTGGACGAGGTTTGCCAATAGGAGCTGATTTAGAGTATGCTGACGAAATAACCCTGCAAAGAGCAATTGAGGGAAGAATGGAATATTAAAATATGGATGATAATAAAAAAATATTAGGTGATTTAGGAAAAGGACTTGGAAAAGCAGTAGGAAGTGAGGTAAAAAGTATTGCTAAATTAACCTTTGAACAGCTTGGTGTTTCAGGTGGAGAAACTGATGGAAGTAAAAAAAACTCAGATGTTTTAAAAAAATCAGTTGATGAGGGGGAAAGGAAAAAACTACTAGAAGGATTATATGGGAAAAGTAGCAGTAGTGATTCAAAGATTAAAGAGCAACATGCTGGCGATATTGATAGTGCTCCAAGTGATCTCAGTAGTCCTTTGGAAAGTTTAGGTTCTCAAGAGGGTAGAGCGGAAGAGGAAAAGCCTTTATCTCAAGAAGAACAATTAAAAAAACAAAAACTTGAGCAATTAAGATCAAGGCTTCATCAAGAGGTGCAAGAATTGGGAAGGTCTGAAAGAAGAGAGGAAACAGTTCAAGATAGACTTGAAGAAGAAGACCAGAAAGAAGATCAGAAAAAACAGATGGGTGCAATAGAGGAGCGTAAAAAAGCGCCAATTGCACCTCCTAGAAAAGGTCCTGAGCGAAAATTAGGAATTGGAGGATAAAAAATAAGAATGCTAAGAATTTACAATACATTAACAAGAAAAATTGAAGATTTTCATCCGATTGATTCTTCAGATGTAAGGATGTACGCTTGTGGCCCAACAGTTTATGATTATCAACATATTGGCAACATGCGAAGGTATGTAAATGACGATATTTTAGTTAGAGTCTTAGAATATGATGGATATAAAGTAAAACACGTTATTAATATAACTGATGTTGGGCATCTTACTTCAGATCAAGATACTGGCGAAGACAAAATGGAGAAGGGTTCAAAAAAGTTTAACATGAGTGTTTGGGATATTGCCAAAAAATTTGAAAAAGCATTTTTTCAAGATTGGGAAGTTTTAAATTTAAAAGACCCAACAGAGATAATGCATGCAACAGATTATATAAAAGATCAAATTGATTTAATACAAATCCTTGAAGAAAAAGGGTATACATATAAAGCAGATGATGGAGTATATTTTGATACTTCTAAATTTCCTGACTATAACAAGTTGTCAATGCAAAAAATTGAAGGATTAAAACCAGGGATAAGAGTAAAAGTAGTTAAGGGAAAAAGAAATCCTTCAGATTTTGCTTTATGGAAATTTTCTCCAAAAGATACAAAACGGCAAATGGAATGGAAAAGTCCTTGGGGAGTAGGTTTTCCAGGATGGCATCTTGAATGCAGTGCGATGTCAATGAAAGCTCTTGGAGTGCATTTTGATATTCATACTGGAGGCATAGATCTTATTAGTGTTCATCATACTAATGAAATTGCTCAATCAGAAGCAGCCAGTAGTAAACCTTTTGTAAATTATTGGGTTCACCATGCATTCTTAGCTGTTGAAAATGAAAAAATGAGTAAAAGTTTAGAAAACCTTTATCGGGTTGGAGGTCTTGCTTCTAAGGGCTATGATCCGCTTTCGCTTCGTTATCTATTTTTACAAACTCATTATAGACAGGAGATGAACTTCACCCTTGATTCTTTAAAAGCATCACAAAAAGCTTTAAATAGATTAAGAGATGAACTTATCTTACTGGGTAAGCCTGCGGATAGAGGATGTGAAGAATATGATAATGAGTTTTTTGCGGCAATAAATGATGACTTAAATATGCCCAAAGCACTTGCTGTTTTGTGGAAATTATTAAAATCAGATGAAAGTAATTCAAAAAAAGTAAAGAGCATCTTAGATTATGATGAGATTCTGGGCCTTAATCTTAGCAAGGCAAAAGAAGTAAGAGGTAAAAAACTGGAGATACCTGAAGAAGTAATAAGAATGGTAAATGAAAGAGAAAAATTAAGAAAACAAAGAAGATTTTATTTAGCAGATCAGATGAGAAACAAAATAAAAAAGATGGGATATGAAGTAGAAGATGGTAAAAAAGGCATTAAAGTAATTCCTCTTTAAACTCTTCTTATAACTTTTTTAACAGCGCTTATTATTGCACTACTGTCCATCTGATATTTTTTCAAAAGATCTTTTACTTCGCCTGATTCTGCAAAAGTATCTTTTAGTCCTATAAACTCTATGGGAGTAGGATGGTTTTGTGCTAAAACCTCAGAAACAATTCCTCCCAAACCTCCCGTTACTTGATGATCTTCACAAGTAACAATACTTTTTGTTTTCTTTGCAAACTCAATTAAACTTTTCCTATCAATTGGTTTTAGAATTGAAACATTTGCAACTAAAACATTAATATTTTGTTTTTTTAATTCTTTTGCTGCAAGCAGTGCTTGATAAACCATATGTCCTGTTGCAAGAATTGTTGTTTTTGGTTTTTCTTCTTCCCAAAAAAGTTGTATTCCTTCCAAGAAAGGTGTTTCGTCAGTTGTGATTATTGGTGTTTTTTCTCTTGAAAATCGAAGATATACTGGTCCATTAATTTCTGCAGCTTTTAAAGTTATTTTTCTTGCCTCAATTGAGTCGCATGGAATAAAAATATTTAAACCAGGCCAAGCTCTTACCGAGGAAATGTCTTCTGTTGCTTGATGGGTTGCTCCATCTGCTCCTGTAACAATACCTGCATGATGTCCTGCAATTTTTACATTAGCATTGTTGTATACAATAGTTGTTCTTATAGTTTCCCAGTTTTTTCCTGGAGAAAAAGCTGCAAATGATGTAATAAATGGAATTTTTCCAGATACTGAAAGTCCTGCTGCAATAGCTGCCATGTTCTGTTCAGCTACTCCACATTCAATAAAACGCTTAGGGTATTTTTCTAAAAAACCATCTACTTTACATGATTCGGCAAGATCTGCTGATAGAACAACAACCTTTTTGTTTTTTTCTCCTAAAATCATTATTGCTTGACCAAAGCCGTCTCTAGTTGCTTTTTTTTCAGTATCTTTATCAAAAAGATTTTTATTAAGTTTTAATTTAGGATTTAGCATAAGTAAATTTTAGTTTTTTTTATGTTTTATCATTTTTTGTAAAGCTTTTAATTCCGCAATTGCTTTCTGAGCCTCTTCTTTGCTTGGTGCTTTACCATGCCATTTGTAGTCATTCTCCATAAAAGATACTCCCATGCCAGGAACAGTTTTTGCAATAATAACAGTAGGCCTATTTTTTTCTCTTTTTGCTTTAAAAACGGCTTCGATAATAGTTTTAATATTATTTCCATTTATTTCTAAAACATTCCAGTTAAAAGAGAGATATTTTTCTTTTAATGGCTCAAGAGGAAGTACATCTTCTGTGAATCCACTAATCTGAATATGGTTTCTATCAATAATTTGAATCAAATTACTTAACTTATTTTTTCCAGCAAGCATAGCTGCTTCCCATTGATTTCCTTCTTGATGCTCTCCATCTGATGAAAGACAATAAACGTAATAGTTCTCTTTATCCATTTTTGCTGCAAGAGCTATTCCTATCGCTTGCGAAAGACCTTCTCCTAAAGGTCCTGAAGTTGTTTCTATTCCAGGCAAAGAAGTGCGGTGAGGATGTCCCTGAAGGCGAGAGTTAATCTTTCTTAATGTTTTTAATTCTTTTATAGGGAAATATCCAGAAAGTGCAAGAGATGCATATTGAACAGGGCAGATATGACCATTTGAAAGAACAAGCCTGTCGCGTTCTTTTAATAATGGTTTTTTAGGATTATGTTTTAAAACGTAAAAATATAAAGAAGTAAAAACATCTGCCATCCCTAAAGATCCTCCAGGATGGCCTGATCCTGCGTGATACAGGCTATCAATAACAAGTCTTCTTGTCTTATTTGCAATAAGCTCAAGTTGTTTAATTTTTTTTGTGCTAGGAAGTATCATTTATCTATAGTATCAAGAAAAGATTTATTGTTTCAAGTAAAATTGCCTCTTTACATATTTTTTTAATTTCTGTTAGAATATCAAAATGGCACTAAAAAAGACAGTAGCAAGAAAACCTGCAAAAACTAATAAGACAGTCTCGTTACCAGTTGAAGTTAAAAATTCAGCATCTAAAAAGTCTTTTACTACCTCTTTTAAGTCTTTTGGTCTTTCTACAAAAAAAGCAGTAATTGCGCTTTTGGTAATAGTAGTTATTGTTCTCTTGGTTGTTTTTAGAAATCAGTTTGTAGTAGCAACTGTAAATGGACAGCCTATATCACGCTTTGCTCTTATTCATGAACTTGAGAAGCAGTCAGGAAAAACAACTTTAGACGTTTTAATCACAAAAGCTTTAATAAATCAGGAGGCTTCTAAAAAGAATGTCTCAGTATCGGAAAAGGATCTTAATGATGAGGTAAAAAGAATAGAAGATTCTCTTAAAGCTCAAGGACAAGAGCTAGAAGTTCTTTTGAAAAATCAAGGAATGAGTAGGAATGATCTTATGGAGCAAGTAAAAATTCAAGTTTTAGTTAAAAAATTACTCGCAGATAAGATTAAAGTAACAGAGAAAGAGATAAATGATTATTATGAGAAAAATAAAGAGTCTCTTCCTAAGGATATGGATGAGAAAAAATTAAAAACAGAAATAAAAACTCAAATTGAGCAACAAAAATTAAGCCAGGAGTCTAATACCTTCGTAACCGATCTTAGAAGTAAAGCCAAGATAAACTACTACTTAGAGCTTAAATAGTTTAGCCCTCTAGTCATTTCAGTAATTGACATTGTTTAATAAATTCTCGTATGCTTTAAGTAGGGTTAGGAAGGGGGTGATAAAACATGAACTTTCTAAAAACACTCGCTTTTGTTTTGGTCGTCGTAGGAGGACTGAACTGGGGGCTTGTTGGTTTATTTCAATTTAATCTTGTTTCCACACTCTTTGGATCAGTACCAACACTTGAAACTTTAACATATGTTTTAGTGGGATTATCAGCGGTTTACATGCTTGTTACGTATAAGTGGAAATAGGATTTTAAGATATTTAAAAGAATAAATTATCTCTTTTACAATACACCATATTTGTGTATAATACTTTGGTGGATAAAAGGTTTATTATAATTATGGTTGTCATTGCTGGGCTTTTGGCAACTGCATTAATTCTTCAAGATAAGTCAAATAAAGAATCTCCTTTAACAGTACTCGATAAATTAAATGCTACGCCTAGTCCTGCTGTTGGACAAAAAGCAGAATTTATAACTCCCGCTCCAACTGCTATGCCAATTCCAACAATACCTTTGCAAGCTTCTCCTTCGGCAATGGAAACATTAGAGGGGGGACTTATGATTGGAGATATTAGAGAAGGTACTGGTGGGGAAGTTGAAACTGGTAATACAATTGTTGTAAATTATACAGGTGCTTTGGAAAATGGCACTAAGTTTGATAGTTCTTATGATCGTGGTCAGCCTTTTGAAGTTAAAATTGGAGAAGGTAGTGTAATAAAAGGATGGGACTTAGGACTTATTGGTATGAAAGAAGGGGGAATACGAAGACTTGTAATTCCAAGTGATTTAGGATATGGTCAACAGGGAGCAGGCAATGGTGCTATTCCTCCTAATGCAACCTTGATTTTTGATGTAGAAGTAATTAAGATAAAGTGAAGATTTTAGTAAATGTTAAGACAGGGGCAAAAAAAACAAAAGTAATGATTTTGGATGCGAAGCATTTTGCAGTTCATGTGCCCGAGGGTCCTGAAAAAGGCAAAGCAAACGATGCAGTTGTTAAAGCACTTGCTAAGCATTTAGGAATTAGCCCTTCGAGAATAATTCTTACAAGAGGGGAAAGATTGAAAAATAAATTATTTGAAATAAGCTAGGTATTTTAAAATTATGATAAACAGAGAAATAACATACGATACTAAATCAAGAAAAAGCATAATTTTGTTTATAATAAGCATTATTGTTCTAACAGCAATAATCTTAGGTGGGGCAATATATTACAAACAGTCAGCTAAAAATAAAACACCAAAAGAAAAACAAGTTACAAAAGTTACTCCAACTAATTCACCAACACCTACTCCAACAAAAGTAGAAATTGATAAATCAAAATATTCAATAAAACTCTTAAATGGTAGCGGTATAGCAGGAGAAGCAGGAAAGGTTAAAAAATATTTAGAGGATGAAGGATATACTGTGTCATCAGTTGGGAATGCAGATAAGTTTGATTATGAAAAGTCAGTTTTAGAGGTAAAAGAAGACATAGATAAAGATTTTTTAACAGAATTAGAATCATTTATTTCTGAAAAATACTCGCTTGAAAATGCAACTGAAATATTAAAAGGTTCGGGAGAAATAATTTTAATAATTGGAAAAGATAAAGCAGAGTAGGTAGTTTGAGTTAGCTTAGACTTACTTGATTTTTAAGAAGATTAATTAAATCCTCCAAAATGCTTATTATATCCTCAAGAGAACCTGTTACTTTTATATCTATCTTATCAGACGTTTCCTTAACTGACTTGCTTGCGTCTGGAGTAGGGGTTACTGAAACTTCAGGTTCCGATATTAAAGATGTACCTGGTGAAATAGTTGGCGATATAACATTGTCATTTTCGTCTTCATCTTGTTTTTCATCTTTACCACCTCCGTCCTTTTCTTCAACTTTTATTTCTTTAGCATAATAATTTCCATCTATTATTTTCCCTTCAACTTTAATAAAAGCACCTTTCTTCAAAGTTCCTTTTATGTGTATCTTTTCTGTTATAGCTGGGTTCATATTTATTGTTATGTTATTTAACTTAAACGAGGTTGTTATTCGATTTGAAATTACTCCGCGCATTTCAAATCCTTTCCAATTTTTCTTTTGTCCTCCTTCATGTTTTTTTACCTTTATTTGAAGTTTTGTAGGATCTGTATCGTTTTCGTTTGATGTTTCTATGTTTTGAGTTTTTACCTCAAGTTGATTTTCATTTTTATTCTCATCTGCAGTCGCAGTTGTTATAAGTGCAACGAGCAAAATTGTAGCGATTATTGTAGTTGCAATTATTTTTTTCATTGTAAAAGTATAACGAAAGTGAAAAAATTTCGTTACATATATTGCACGTGATAAAATAAACGGATGCGTTTTAATGAAGAATTTGAAAATATTTATATAAGATATTCAGATAAGATTTATAGATATCTGTATTTTAATACAAAAGATCCTTATCTAGCAGAAGATATAACAGCAGAAGTTTTTTTAAGAGCATGGAAAAAATGGAAGGAATTAAAAAAAGATTATATTCAAGCGTTATTATTTAAAATAGCAAAAAATATTCTAATAGACTATTTTAGAAAACAGAAAAATAAAAAACAATTATCACTTGAGAAAGCTATGGAAAAAGGAATTGAACCATCATATGATGAAGATCTAATTGAGAGAATGCATATAGATGAAAATATAAAAAGAGTAACAAAGTCATTGCAATTTCTACCCAGTAACTTAAAAGAAGTTGTAATATTGCGCTTCATAGAAGAACTTTCGGCAAAAGAAGCAGCAGATATAATGAAGACTACAGAGGGGAATGTTAGAGTCTTACAATACAGAGCATTAATGAAGTTAAAAGGAATTTTTAAAAATGGAAGATAATAAAAAATATAAATTACTTGAAGAATTAAAAGAAACTGGAGCTTCTGATAGAGAAACAGAGGAATTATCTGTTATGTTGGAAAGTCTTTCATCAGTTAAGACTATAGAAAGATCATACGAGTTAAAAAGAAAGTTTTTAGTGGGAAATCCAATAGAAAATAAAGGATTTCTATTTTTTCCAAGATTTGCTTTTGCTAAAGTTGCTATTTTTTCTTTAATCTTTTTAATTGGAGTAGTTTCTACTGCAGTCGCAGCACAAAAGAGTCTTCCAGGAGATTCACTTTATGGAGTTAAGAGGTTAACAGAAAAAGCAAGAACTGCAGTAGATCCTTCTTTTCAAGGAGAAGTTGTTGTGAGAAGAAGTGAAGAGGTAAAAAGACTTTCTGAAGAGAAAAAAGAATCAGGTCTTATTAAGCAAACTGTTAATGATTATGAAAAAGAAGCAAAAGATTTAAACGGTATAAATACAGATAAAATAGATGAAAGTAAGAAGAATTTAGAAGAAGCAAAGCAAAACGTTTCAGAAGAAGATAAAAAAGAAATAGAAAGAGTTCTTGAAGATAGAAGTCAGGAATCAAATAATGAAGTAAAATCACTAGAAACTAAAAATGAGAGTAATAGTGGGGAGGAAAGTATTTTAAATCAAGAACACAAAGTAGATAGTAAGTTTAGCGAAGAAAAATAAGGAAGTGATTAATGCTCTGAAGCTTCTGCTTCCTCTTTTGTTTTATGAATTGTTCCTTCTGGATGATGCGGAGGGGAATAAGTTGTAACTATTTTCATAGGAGTATTTCCTATGGTAATAAAATTATGCTTAACTCCAGCATTAACTAAAACAAGGTCACCTTTTCTAAATGGTTTTTCTTCTTCGTTTAAGATAACTTTTCCTTCACCTTCTATTAAATATAGAACTTGATCATTATCTAAATGAGTCTCCATACCAATATCTGTATTTGGAGGAATACTCATTATAACTACTTGAGTACTTTTTCCTGTTTCTAAAACTTCTCTAAAATAATTATTATCTTTTGCTTTTTGTTCAATGTTATCAACAGTACCTTTCATAATATTTCTAGTGTACTTCTTGTGGTAAAAAAAGTCAAAAATTCGTTTGCTTTATAAATTATTGGTGCTACGTTAATGCTGGTATTTATAGACCTTTTTATTATGATAAATACAGAAGAAAAAGAAACATTAAGAGCACATGCAAATATTATTGGAGCAATAGTAGGAACAGCAGATTTTGTAGAAGTTGAAAAAGGAACACAAAAATATGTGAAATTAGTAGTAAAAGGAGACTCTTCTGTCTTTATTTCTGGTGAGCATGGTTTTGGAATTTCAGGGGGTCCGAGAATGGGGTGTGGAGTAATAGAAAAATTCTAAGTTTAAATTTTAATTCTTAAATAAAATAATTTAAAATATTAAATTATCTGCTATAATTAACTAACAAGATCTTTTGAAATCCTCTTAAGATTAATTCCAAATATGGACAGAATAAAAAGAAATAAAAATCTATTTATTGTTGCGCTTATTGCGGTTGTAAATGCTTTGGGATATGGAATTATCATTCCAATTTTGTATTCCTATTCTCAGCGTTTTGGATTAACAGATTTTCAAAATGGAATGCTTTTTTCAGTTTTTTCAATCTGTCAGTTTATCTCAGCGCCATTTATAGGAAGATTTTCTGATAAGTATGGAAGAAGACCTCTTTTATTAATTTCCATATTAGGAACATCAATCTCATTTTTTATAATGGCATTTGCTCAGAGTGCATTTATGCTTTTTTTTGCAAGAGCTTTAGATGGAATTACATCAGGAAATATTACTGTTGCTTCAGCCATAATTTCTGATACAACAACTGAAAAAAATAGAGCAAAGGGATTTGGGATAATTGGAGCTTCATTTGGTTTTGGTTTTGTTTTCGGACCGGCAATTTCAGCTTTTACAATAGGTTTTTCCCAAGCTCTTCCTTTTATTATTGCTGGGACAGTTTCTTTTCTTGCTTTTCTTTTAACTTATATAATTTTGCCTGAGACAAATAAACATATAGGAGAAATAAAAGAAAGTAAGATTTTTGATTTTGTAAAGATGTTTAAAGCACTAGGAGATAAAAACATTGGTCCAACTTTATTAATTTCATTTTTTTACTTTTTGTCTTTCTCAATGTATGTTTATACCTTTCAGCCTTTTGCGCTGAAATCTTTAAAAATGACAGTCAGTCAAATTTCTATTTTATTTACAATGTTTGGCCTTATTGGAATTTTTTCTCAAGCAATTCTTATTCCGACAGTGACAAAATATCTAGGATTAAAAAGAGCATATTCTTCAGCAATATTTTTTGTTTCAATTGCTTTTTTTATTATGTATTTTGTAGCAAATTTAATACAGTTTCTTTTTGTTGTTGTGTTTTTTAGTCTTTTTAATTCATTCGTAAGTCCTTTAACACAAACTGTTCTTTCAAGAGAAACAGATCCGAGATCACAGGGATCGATTCTAGGACTTAATTCATCATATATGAGTATGGGGCAAATGATAGGACCTATCTTAGGAGGATCGCTTGCAACTCTTGCTGTACATTATCCTTTTTTAGCAGGAAGCTTTTTTACAGTAATTTGCTTTTTCCTTTCTCTAAAAGTCTTAAAGAAAGGAGTAAGGAAAGAATCAGCATTTTAGCTTTAAAATTAGTAAAATGAGAAATATATTAAATAAGAAATCATTAATTTAATTGAGACATAGTAAGACTAGACATAAGGTATGAAACAAGAGATTCTCCTCCTTGATTTAAGTTAACGCGATCCGGATGTAAGCCATCATGGCAACCACCATTTTTATAGTCATAAAGACTTTTTTTAAGACTATTATTTCCCAAAAACCAACTAAAGCATTTCCTTGCTAATCTTTTGTACCGTTCATTATTAGTATAGTGATATGCACTAGCAAGAGCAAGAATCATTGATGCTGGATCTTCTGGCTGTTGATCATGACTGCTTCTTTTTTCATTATTTTCATACCAGTCTGAATGACCAATTGGCATATATGTTTTAGAAAAAGTTTTGCTAATTAAAAAGTCTAGAGAATGAAAACCCTGCGTTTTATACTCATTATTTTTAAGAATATTTCCTGCTATTAGTAAACTTTCTGATAATAAAGCATTATTATAATTAAGATTACTTTCAAACCATTTCCATGACTTTATTGAATTATCAGACAGTGCATTAAGTAAAGAATCAGCATAATTTTTCATGAGAGATAATAATTCACTCTTTTTTTCAGGGAGAATTGGTAAAACAAGAGCAAAAGATTTAATAGCAAAAGCCATGGCACGTAAGTGAGTTAATTTTGTTTTTCTATTTAATTTTAAAATAAACATTGATTTCGCTTGATTTCTAATATTTTGAGAAATTGCTTGATTAATCATAACTTCACTTAATGCCCATAGTGTTCGTGTTTGCGCATCTTGTAAGTCTTCTTTATTATTTTGTGGAGTAGGGAGTTTGTCTTTAAATCCAATATAGTTTATAAAAGAACCGTTTGTTAGCTGACATTTTTTAATAAAAGATAAATAAAGTTTTATTAAGGAATCTAATTTTTTTGTATGTTTTTGTTTTATTAACCAGCTGCAAGTAATAAGTGCTCTTGCATTATCATCAAGGGCATATCCGAAATCTTTATTTGGTGTAGAAAGAGATGCAAACTGAAATAATCCAAAATTATCAGTCATATTATAAAGATGATCTAGTTTTATTTTTGGTATAACAAGTTTTGTAAGATGCTTTGAGTATTCCTTAGCAACATTGCTCCATAACATAGAACGTGTCATTTCATAGGCATTTAGATGCATTTGCCTTAATCTTTTTTTATCACTAAGTAAATCTAAAATCGCTTCTGAAAATGCAGGAGGATTTTTTATAGGAACAAGTCTCCCAGTTTCAAGAGTAATAATTTCCTTTGCTTGAGCAAATTCAGTGCTAATAGTAGCAAGTCCTGTGCCTAGGGCATATGAGAGGGTGCCACTGACAGTCTGATTTGGATTAATTGAAGTTGCAATATAAATATCAGTTGCTTTTAAAAATTCCAATATATCGGGAAGACTAAAATACTGATCATAAAACTTTACATGTTTTTCTAAATTTAATTTTTTTATTAATTCTTCTAATTCCAAGCGGTATTTTTCCCCTTCAGCTCTTCTAATAACTGGATGTGTTTCACCTAAAATAAGATACAAAACTTCAGGATATTTTTTAATGACTTTAGGTAGGGCTCGTATAGCATATTCTATTCCTTTTCCTCGACTTAATAATCCAAAAGTACTTAATACGATACGATTTTTAAGCTCAAGTTTAGACTTAAGTGCTTTTGAATAAGAAAAATCAGAAGGATGAATTCCATGAGGAATAATAAATATTTTTTTAATAGACTTAGGATAAAGACTTTCTATGATATTTTTTGATTTTTGTGTTAAAACTACAATACTATCTGCAAATGTTATAATTTTTTCAGTTACTGATTTCATTTTAAAACTAGGATTAGGAAGGGTGGTGTGAAGTGTTACAATCATTGGTTTTTTGCATTTTTCCATGAAAAAAAGAAGCATTTCTCCTTCTAACCCTCCAAAAATACCATATTCATGTTGAATGATGACTCCTGATATATATCCATCATTGTTAATTGCTTCTGCAAGTTTAATAAATTCTTCTTTACTGTTTTGATCAATTCTCCATTTAACTTCTTTTGGGTATTTATATGTATCCAGAGGTGATAGATTTAGTGCTGCAATTCTACAGTCTACAAAGGGTTCTAATAACTTTTGACTATATATAAGTAAATCTTGAGTAAACGTTGCTATGCCACATTCTCGTGGAGGATAAGTGCCAATAAAAATAATTGTTGGTTTAGATTTAGCGATAAGTATACATTATACACTTTTTTTCTCTTTTTAGCTTCAGCGATGTGTAAAACATATTTATTTTTCTTCAATTATTTTTTGGATGCTTAGAAATTATTTGGTTTAATCTGCCTCTTCTGGTAGTATTCAAGCCAGTTTATATGAAAGAGATCGCTTCACAAACAGGACAACAGCTGCATACGAGAAGAGAATTTTTGTTAAAAACCACAGGGCTCTTGGTATATGGGACTGGTGAGTTTATGGAAAATTACCCAGGGCCAACTTGGCGTGATCTTGACATAGTAAGAGATATCAAAATGAATGCATTTCCTATATATGATCCTTATTCGTTTTTTGTCGAAGGGAGACGGTTAAGATGGAAACATAGATCCGGAAATACTATCCCTAAAATAAACCAAGCATTCTCAGAGGGCGCAACTGTGCTTGACATAGATATAACCCACATTAAGGGGAAAAATTTAGTATTTCATGGACTTTCTCATGAAATAAACTTAGGAGAGCACAAGGTTACCCTAGGAATAGATTTTGGAGGACTTACTATTAATCATCCTTCATTTGAAGAAATAATTAAACATATTAATTCTCTTAACACTAAAGAAAATCCACTAGGAGTTTCCATTCAGTTAAAACATGGGAAATTCGAAGAAAAAACTTTAGAAAACATATTGAATATTTTAGATAAATATAAGATTCCCGCTTACTTTTTACCAGACATCCACCGCGGCAAATTAGAAAAGGCAATTGAAAAAAGGGTAGAGTCTCTTTAATAAAATGTTCTTTTGTACAATTTTTGTTTAAAATAAAATTTAATTTAATCAGGACGTAAGCTAAACATTCGGCTTTAATAAAATAGAATTAACAATTTTCATGCCTTTGACAATGGAAACAGTCAAGTCACAGCTTAGCATTCAATTTCATTTGAGCTCAAGATAAAGCTTCTAAGACCTCGGAAAGAAAGAATATGACATCCATCTTTTCAATGTAGTTCCAGCACTAAAAAATGCTGCAGATATTATAGTTAAATCAGTTAATGATGATGGTATGGCTGATTATCTTCGCTCATTGTGATAAAATCTTGAAAGCTTTAATTAATTTGTTATAATCTCATCATGAATTTATCTATTGGAATTGTTGGTCTTCCTAATGTTGGAAAATCTACACTATTTAATGCGCTTTTAAAAAAGCAAACTGCGTTTGTTGCAAATTATCCTTTTGCAACAATAGAGCCAAACATAGGAATAATTCCTGTTCCAGACAGTAGACTGTTAAAACTTTCTGAAATTGAAAAAGAAGAATATAAAATGACAAACCTACCTCCAATTGTTCCTGCAACAGTTAAATTTGTAGATATTGCAGGTCTTGTTAAAGGAGCAGCAGAGGGGGAGGGTTTAGGAAATAAATTCTTATCACATATAAGAGAGGTGGATGCAATTTTTCAAGTTGCAAGATATTTTAAAGATACAAACGTACATCATGTAGAAGGTACTCCAAATCCAGAAAACGATCTTCAAATAATAAATATGGAACTTATTTTTGCAGATCTTCAAACTTTAGAAAAACAAATAGGGCCAAAAAAAATCGCTACAAAAGAAGAGTTAGTAAGATGGGAAGGAATAAAGAAACTTAAAGAAGGATTAAATAAAGGCATGCTTGCAAAAGAGATTAAATTGCTAGATGAAGAAAAAATACAAATAAAAGAACTTCAGCTTTTAACTTTAAAACCAATGGTTGTTATAGCAAACGTAGATGAAGAGGACTTAGGAAAAAATTATGGAGATAATGCAATTGCAATTTCTGCAAAAATAGAATCTGAACTTTCTCAGCTTACAGAAGAAGAACAAAAAGATTATTTATCTGAGTTAGGTTTAAAAGAATCAGGACTTGAGCGAATAATTAAAAAAGGATATGAGCTTTTAAATTTGATTTCGTTTCTTACAGCTGGAGAAAAAGAAGTAAGAGCATGGACAATAAAAAAAGGAACAGATGCGGTCAATGCAGCAGGTACAATTCATACTGACTTTATGAAGAAATTTATAAAAGCAGAAGTTGTATCTTTTGAAGATTTTATAGAAAATAACGGATGGAAAAAAGCAAGAGAGTTAGGAAAAACTCGTTTTGAAGGGAAGACATATATTGTAAAAGATGGAGATGTTATTGAGTTTAAGATTGGATCCTAAATTTATCCTTAATTTTTCCTAAAGCAGCTCTTGCAATTTTCACTTTTTAAAGGTAAAATTAATGACATGCGAAATTATCAGTTAGTATTAGTTTTAAGATCATCCTTATCAGAATCTCAAAGAAAAAAAACATCTGAAACAATTAAAAATTGGTTAAAAGATGCTAAGTTTACTAAAGAAGAAGAAATAGGACAAAAAGCACTTGCATACACAATTAAAAAAGAGACTGCAGGTTTTTATCTAAATTATTTTTTAGAAACAGAAGTTATTCCTTCAGATTTTGAAAAAAAGTTATATAATCAGGATGAAGTTTTAAGACACCTTTTAATAAGAGCAAAAAAAATTGCTAAGAAGAAAGAAGAAGAGAAAAAAGTAAAAACAAAAAAGAATTAGATATGGCACGTAGTTTAAATAGAGCTCAATTAATAGGAAATTTAACAAGAGATCCAGAGTTAAGGTATACTCCAAGTGGAGCAGCCGTTTGCTCTTTTAGCATTGCTACCAATAGAGCATGGACCACTGATACTGGAGAAAAACATGATGAAGCAGAATTTCATAAAATTGTTGCTTGGAATAAGCTTGCAGAGCTTTGTAGTCAATTTTTAACAAAAGGAAGAAAAGTATTTTTGGAGGGAAGAATCTCAACCAGAAGTTACAATGCTCAAGACGGTACTGCAAAATCAATTACAGAAATTGTTATCTCAGATATGATCTTACTTGATTCAAGAAAACAAGAGCCTAGCAAAGATATGAATCAGGAAGAAGAAAAGGAAGTAAAAGAGGTAAAAGAAATTAAAAAAGTTTCTAAAAAAGATGTTAAAAAGGAAGACGAAGAGCAAATTGCTCCAGATGATATTCCATTTTAAGTTTTAGAAAATAAATATGGCAAAACCAAAAAATACAAAATCAAGAAAAAGAATGCAAAAAAATGTGGCACCAAAACAGTGCTTTTTTTGTGCAGAAAAAAAAGAAACGGACTTTATAGACACAATGGTTCTTAAAAGATTTATAACAGAAAGAGGAAAAATTGTGCCAAGATCAAGAAACGGACTTTGTGCAAAGCATCAAAGAAATCTATCTACTTCAGTAAAATACGCAAGACATTTAGCTCTGTTCTCATTTGTGGCAAAAATTTAACAATGTTTTCTCTGCCTATATCTCTTCCTGATGGATACTCATTAAAAACTTCAAAAGATGCTGTTGTAAAAATAGGAGACATACTTGCAGAAAAGATAGTTGTAAAAAACGTTATTGTTCCACTTGCAGAAAAGTTTGATATTGATCCCAAAAATGTAATTAGCATTTTAAAAAAAGGACCTGGAGATAAAATTGAAAAAGGAGATATCTTAGCAGAAAAAAAAGGAATAATTAAAGTAAAAAGAGCGATTAGTCAATTTGAAGGAACTGTTTTAAAACTCGAAGAGGACACAGGAAATCTACTTATTAAGTCTCAATTAAAAGATGAAGTGGTGCAATTGAAATCTCCTGTTGATGGAAGGATAAATTTTTGCGATAATGGTAAGGTTGTAATTGAAACTGAAAAGAAAACATTCTCTACCATAAAGAGTTTTGGAAAAGACACAAAAGGAGAATTAGTTTTTTTAGGTAAAGAAAAGATTGAGCTTGAAGATATAGATAAAAAAATTGCTAAAAAAGTAATCCTTGCAAAATCATTTGACAGATCAGCTCTTTCAAAGGCATTTGGACTTGGATCATTAGCTGCAATAGGCAATACTATCCTAGATGAAGATATTGAGCATTTTAAAAATAGAGAAATAGAAGCATTAATGGTTGAGGTAGATGATAAGTCTTTTGAAGAACTTACAAAAGCAAATGGAAAAGAAGTTTATCTAGACGCAGTGAACAAAATAATAGTTATTTTATGAAAAATAGAGTAAAAGTAATTCAAGTAGGAATACTAGTTTTAGTAGCTTTTTTTATAGGTTATTTTTTTGGGATAAATAAAATAAACTACGATTGGAAAAATTATAAACCACAGATTAAGATAGCAAGTAAAGAGCCTCCTTCAGGAATTTCAAATGTAGATTTTTCTCCTTTTTGGACAGTTTGGCAAAAAATAGAGGAAGATTATTACGATAAGACAAAAATTGATCCACAAAAAATGTTAAACGGTGCAATAGCTGGTGCTCTTCAAAGCCTTGATGATCCATTTACAGTTTATCTTCCACCTGTTCAAAACGATAGCTTTAAACAAGGGCTTGCAGGACAGTTTTCAGGAATTGGAGCAGAGCTTATGTCTGACAAGGGCAACATTATCGTGATGTCTCCTTTGAGTGAAACTCCTGCTGAAAGAGCTGGTATTAAAGCAGGAGATGTAATTGTAAAAGTAGACGGAAAATCAATTATCGGATGGAGTATCACACAAGCGGTTGAGAATATAAGAGGAGAGAAGGGAACAGAAGTTATCTTAACTGTTATTCATAAAGATACAAATAATAAACAAGTTGATATTAAAATAATAAGAGACATAATTACAGTTAAAAGTGTAGAAGGTTATATTAAGAAAGTAGGAGATATTGAAAATATTAAGGTTTCTGATGATAAGAAAAACTTAAAAGTTACATATATTAGACTTTCACAGTTTGGTGATAATACAAATAAAGATTGGACAGATTTGATTATTAGACTTGCGGGACAAATAAGAACAGATAAAGATGTTAAAGGAGTAATTCTTGATTTACGAAATAATCCAGGCGGATATTTAACAGATGCAGTCTTTATAGCTTCAGAGTTTTTAAACCAGGGGAAACCAGTAGTTATAGAAGATGATGTAATAAATAAGAAAACTCTTTCTGCAAACAGAAATGGGCAGTTAACAAATATTCCCTTGGTAATTTTAATAAATAGAGGAAGTGCATCAGCAAGTGAAATTGTTGCAGGAGCATTAAGAGATAATAAAAAAACTAAACTTATTGGAGAAACATCTTTTGGAAAAGGAACAATACAACAAGCAGAAGATTTAGGTAAGGGTGCAGGTATTCATGTAACAATTGCAAAATGGCTTACTCCAGATAGCATTTGGGTTAATGGAGAAGGGTTAAAACCAGACATCGAGGTTAAACTTGATCCCAAAAATCCAACTCATGATACACAACTTGAAAAAGCAGTTGAGGAACTGTTGAAATAAGCTTACTAGACGATTGTTTTAAAGAATAAATTTTTCCGCAACTTTATCCCAATTAAGCTTTATAGTATACTTACAGTTATGAATATTGAAGAAAATGTATCACTTAAGAAATATAGTAATTTTGATATTGGAGGAGAGGCAAGATACTTTTTAAGAGTTATAACAATAGATGAATTTAAAAAGGGATTATTTAATTGGAAGCAAATAAATAAAATTAATCATAAACCTTCTTTTGTGCTTGGGAGCGGAACAAATATCTTAATTAGTGATAATGGCTATGATGGTTTAGTTATTTACAATAACATTCAGGGAATAAAAATAGAAGGGGACTTCCTAAAGGTAGGTTCAGGCGTTTTAGCATCAGAATTGCTTGATTATTGTCTCAAGCATTCCTTGTCCGGATTTGAATGGGCTGGAGGATTGCCTGGCACAATAGGAGGAGCAATAAGAGGGAATGCAGGTGCATTTAAAGGAGAGATAAAAGACAGTATTATAGAAGTAAAAAGCATAGATAGGGATACTTTAGAAGAAAAAACAAGGAAAAATATTGATTGTAATTTTTCTTACAGAGATAGTGTTTTTAAGAGTGGAGATGCAATAAATGAGATTATTACAGAGGCAATTTTTTCGTTTAAAAAAGGGATGAGTGATGAAATTAAAAAGAAAATTGAAGAAAAAATAAAATATAGAAAAGAAAAAAATCCTTGGGAATACCCAAGTATAGGAAGTACATTTAAAAATATATCCATTGATAAAGTACCAGAAGAACTTAAAAATCAATTTAAAGAAAAAATTAAAACTGATCCAATTCCTGTGCTTTCTGCTGCAAGATTTATTAATCTTGCAGGATTAAAAGGTATAAAAATTGGTAATGCACAGTTTTCAGAAAAACACCCAAACTTTATAGTTAATCTAGGAAATGCAAAAGCAAAAGACGTTAGAGCGCTAATTGATCTTGCAAAAGTAAAAGTTAAAGAAAAATTTAATATTGATCTTGAAGAAGAAGTAAGTTATCTTTAAAACTTCAAGGATTTAAAATGAAAGGTGGTGATAAATATGGCAGAGGATAAAACTAAGAATCAGGAAATGGCAGTAAATATAAATCTAGATAATACTCCTATATACTACACAGATAGTGTTTATATAACTGCAAATCCTGATGGAGTTGTTTTTGATGTATTACAAAAACTAGGGAATATGAATCAGGCAAGAATTGTTTCAAGATTTGGTATGAGTAGGGAGCATGCAAAGAAATTTGCAGCAGAACTATCAAAACTATTAGCAATTACAGAAGGGCATACGAAGACGGGAAGCAAGAACTAACCGTTGACTGACAGTTTTAGTAAATAGTATAAATAACTAATGGGTAATGTTTTCCTCGAGTTCACAATTATAATTTGTTTTGCTGCATTAATATCACTTGTTTTTAGGTTGTTAAAGCAACCTGAAATTCTTGCTTACATTTTAACCGGAATAATTATTGGTCCCTTAGGCCTATTTCATTTAGCAAATGTTGAATTCTTTTCTGCGCTTGCAGAAGTTGGAATAACGCTACTTTTGTTTATGATCGGTCTTGAAATTAGAATTGCCGATCTTTCCTCAGTAGGGAAGATGACTCTAATAGTTGGGCCTGCGCAAATTATATTTTCATTTATTATTGCTTATATTATTTCTCTTTTATTTGGTTTTCCTTTTTTAAGCGCGCTATACATTGCATTAGCAGTTACCTTTTCAAGCACAATTATTATTGTTAAACTTTTTTCAGATAAACGAGAGCTTCATGCGCTTTACGCAAAAATGTCTTTAGGAATATTACTTATTCAAGACTTTTTAGCAATAATGTTTTTAATCTTTTTGTCAGGATTTTCTTTAAAAACTGGGAGCTTTGCACCTCTAAATCAATTTGGACTAATTCTTCTAAAAGCAGGAATCTTATTTGGAGCAATAATTTATTTAAGTCAAAGAATATTTCCTAAGATAACAGAGTTTTTAGCAAAATCTCAAGAAACATTATTTTTAGCAAGTATTGCTTGGGTTTTTGGACTTGCTGCACTAGTTTCTTCTCCTTCTATCGGTTTTTCAATAGAAATTGGTGGATTCTTAGCAGGTCTTGCTTTGGCAAACTCTATTGCTAGTTATCAAATTATTGCTAGAGTAAAAATCTTACGTGATTTTTTTATTGTTATCTTTTTTGTTCTTCTGGGAATGCAAATGCAATTCTCACATGTAGAAAAAATCATAGTTCCTGCATTAGTTCTATCTTTTTTTGCATTAGTTATTAAGCCTTTTATTACTATGCTTTTGATGGGGGACTTGGGATACCGTAAAAGAACTTCATTTTTAACTGGACTCTCGCTAGGTCAGATTTCTGAATTTTCACTTATTATGATTTTCTTAGGGTATAAGCTTGGTCATATCTCAGAAGATGTAGTATCTCTTATAACTCTTGTGGGAATTATAACTTTTGTTTTATCAACCTATGGGATTTCTTACAGTAAAAAGCTTTATTCAAAAACAAACGGATTTTTGAATTTTTTGGAAAATAAAAATGATAAAAGAATTGAAGTTATTTCATCTACAGACAGCTTGGAGCATTTAAGGAATCATGTTGTTATTATTGGTGGAGATCAAATGGGGCAGAGTATATTAGAGGCTTTTGACAATATGGAAATTGACGTTATTGTTATTGATTTTGATCCTGGAATTTATAAAAAACTTGAAAGTAAGAAAATACATAGGCTTTTTGGTGATATCGCAGATCTAGATATTCAAACAAGAGCAAATCTAGATAGTGCAAAGCTAGTTATTTCAACAATTCCTGATCTTGAAGACAATCTTTTACTCTTACAAGAGCTTCGTCATGAAAATAGAAAAGCAAAAATTGTTACAATGGCAATGGAAGGACATGAAGCAAAAACATTGTATAAAGCGGGATCAGATTATGTTGTTCTTCCATACCTTGCAGGAGGAAGGCAAATTGCAAAAATATTAGATGAGAATAATTTGAATAAGATTAAAAGCCTAAAGGAAAAAGATAAAGCTTATCTTAAGTAGTTTTATTTTCTTCTGATTCATTTTCTCCAAGAAGTTTTTCAGTGTCTTTTTCTATTTCATCTAAGTTACCTTCTAAGATGCTAGGTAAATTATGCCAGGATTTGCTTATTCTATGATCAGTCATTCTGTCTTGAGGAAAATTATACGTTCTTATTTTCTCAGCTCTCATTCCTCTGCCTACCTGAGTAGATTTTATAGAAGAAATTTCACCATGTCTTTTTTCAATTTCAATTTCCCATATCTTTGCTCTAAGAAGTTTTTCAGCGTTTTCTCTATTTTGAATTTGTTGTCTTTCTGTTTGACATGTAACAACAATTCCTGTGGGTTTATGTTTAAGTCTCACTGCAGTTGAAACTTTGTTTACGTTTTGTCCTCCATGACCTCCTGATCTAAAAGCATCAAATTCAATATCATCTGGGTTTATATGAAGATCAATATCTTCTAGTTCAGGAAGAATAGAAACAGTTGCAGTTGAAGTATGAATTCTTCCTCTTTTCTCAGTTTCAGGAGTTCTTTGTACTCTATGAACACCTGCTTCATATTTTAAAAGTCCGAATGCACCCTTGCCGCTTATTTTTATAACTCCATCATCTAAGTTTTCTGTTTTATATCCTTTAATCTGAGCAAAGCGATTGTACATTCTTAATAATTCTTCTGCCCAAATTTTTGCCTCATCTCCTCCTGTAGCCCCCTTTACTTCAAGGATTGCATTTTTTTTATTTAACGAATCATCCTTATTATTGTCACTAGGGTCGTTTCCTCCATTAAGTGAATCTTCAAGAGCAGTTTTTTGAATTTCTAAAGAATTAATTTCCTGTCTGGCAAGTTCTGCCATTTCAGGTTCTTTTAATAATTGCTTTACTTCTTCTATTTTTTGCTCAATTTCCTTGAGCTGAATTAATCTGTAGTCTTGCATGGGGAATATTTATTTAACATCTAATAGCATCTCACGAAGTGTTCTTGGTGAATTATCTCTTTTCTTCTGTTTTTCAATTTTTTCAACAACCTTTGCTTTATAAACTTCTGCAACTTTTTTCTTTTTTTCAAACTTATCTATTCTTGATGCGCTATCAACAAAGCGTTGTTCACCTGTATAAAAAGGATGACATTTATCGCAAAGCTCTACGTGAATTAATTCTTGTGTTGATCCAATATTAAAACGGTTTCCGCAAACACAAATAACTTGTGTTTTTTCAAAATATTGTGGGTGAATTGTCTGTTTCATAACCCCCAAATTATACCTTATATTAGGAGTTAATACAAGCTTTATTTATTTATAAAATAATTTGCTATAATCATTGATAATGAAAAAGATAATTACTCTTTGTTCAAGCGCTTCTCATTACAAAGACGTTTTAGATATTGAGAAAGAATTAAAAAAACTTGGATTTAAAACAAGAGTTCCGAAAACCGCAAAAGTTATGAAAAAAACAAATAATTTTGATGTTAATTTTTATAAAACTTGGTACAAAAATAAAAAAGATTATATAAAAAAAACTAAATTCATACTAGATCATTTTAAAAAAATAATTAACGCAGACTCAATATTAGTTGTAAATATGGAAAAAAATGGAGTAGAAGGATACATTGGAGGAAATGTGTTAATGGAGATGACAATTGCTTTTCATTATAAAAAAAAGATTTTTATCTATAATGAAATTTCTGAGGATTTACAAATTAAAGAAGAGATTTATGGATTAAAACCAATATTTATTAATAGAGATTTAAGAAAGATTATAGGATAGAGAAAAAATAAAATATCTTTTATTGACACGCTATGTTGATAGGAATAATATATAGCTATAAGGTAATTATGTATGGAAAGAGATCGATTTTTTAACGCAACACAAAAAATCCCTCAGGTTTCTACGACAATAATGTTTCAACAAGAGATTCAGGGCTTGTAAGAGAACAAACAACCTCTTTCTTACATGGTGCTGCTAGAAGAATAGGGATAAGCTAAAAGAAAGAAAAAAAGAAAAAACGGTTATGGAAGTTATGCGATTTTTGTGTGAGGTTCCTTTAAAAAAAGGAGAAGAATTTTGTAATTTAAGAAAATATGAAACTTTCACTAAAAGATATTATTAGTACAATTTTAATAGTCATTGTTGGAGTAATAGTATATCTTGATTCAACAGGAATAGAATTCCCGTTTAGTCGTAACTATAGAGCTGGAATAATTATGCTATTTGTTTTAGGACTTTCAATTTGTGCATTTGGTTCAAGAGCAACATGGCCTATTAAATCATCAAACTTAGCACTTATGTTTTCAGCTTTATTTGGAGTTCTAGTTTTAATATTTGCGATAATAGGCATTATTGTGGGTGGACAATTCTTTTTTTATCTGCTTGCTTGTATGATTGTTTTATTGTGGACTATAACTACTTTGCGTCATATTGTAAGTTAGTTTTTTAAAACAAAATAACTTACTTAATTTTTTTTATAATCTCTTCAATAGATAAAACTTCTTGAGTTCTTTTTTGCATATTTTTAAGAATAGTTTTGTCTTTGTCAAAAATTATCACAAAGGGAATATTTTTTCGGTCAGCATATTTTAACTGTTTTTCTAAATCCTTTTCTTCTAGAAATATTTCCGTTGCTATATTTTTATCTCTTAATTTATTAGCAATTCCAATAGAATTTTTATTATAAGTAACTAAAACTTTGGTGCCGCTTAAGGATTTTGGAAAAAGCATAAGATCCTCCATGGCATCAATTATTCTGTCAAATCCAAATGAAAATCCGGATGCTGCAAATGAATTTCCTGTAAAAAGAGAAATAAGATTATTATACCTTCCTCCGCCACCTAATGATCCTCCTTTGTATTCACTATCTTCTGCTTCAATTATTACACCTGTGTAATAATCAAGTCCTCTGGCAAGAGTAGGGTCGAATGCAATTTTTTTATCAAGAGAGAGTTCATTTGCTAAGTTTAAGATTTTTATAATTCGCTCACTTGGTTTATTTGTAGTAAGCTTTTCTAGGAGATTTTTATCAAGATTATTTTCTTCCAATTCATTTTTAACTTTTTCTGCTCCAATCTTTTTAAGTTTATCAATAATAGTAATTGCTTTTTTAGGAATATCTCTTAGTAACCCTCGATCATTAATGAAAATCTTAACTTTTTTAAACCCTAATTTTTCAAAACCTTTTATTGCAATTTCTATAAGTTCGAAATCAGATAGAAGAGAATCTGTGCCGACAATATCAATGTCACACTGCATAAATTCTCTATATCTTCCTTTTTGTGGGTTTTCAGCTCTAAAAGCAGGTTGTATTTGGTACCGTTTAAATGGAAAAACTAAATTATTTTGATTTTGAGCAATAACTCTTGCCAAAGGAACTGTCTGATCGTATTTTAAAGCAACTTTTCTTCCTCCATTATCAGTAAACTTATACATTAATTTGTCACCCTCTTTGCCATATTTTCCTGTTAATACTTCTTCATATTCAAGAGTTGGTGTTTCTAAAGGTTCAAATCCATAAACCTCAAACACCTCTTTTAAGGTGCTTATTACATATTGTCTTTTTTTGGCATTAACGGGTAAAAAATCCCTAAAGCCTTTAAGTGTTTGTGCTTTTATCATAATATCCTATATTATATCATTTTTAAGCTTCTTTTGGGGAAATAAAGTAGTGACCTAGATCATGAATAATCAAAATTATTATACTTATTACGGGAATTGCGAAAATTGCACCCATTGCACCAGCTATTTTTATACCTACAAAAAACGATAAAAGAACAATAATAGGGTGAATCTTAAATGCTCTTCCTATAAATTTTGGTCCCCATATGTTAAATAAAAATTGTTGAAAGATTAGAAGGAGAAGGAAAACAATAAGTGCTTTTGCAGGATCTAATACAAACGCAAAGAAAACAGGAGGGATAATTCCCAAAATTGGTCCAATCATAGGAATAATTGTTAAAATGCCTGAGATAACACCAGTTGATGCTGCAAAATCAACTCCTAAAAGTCTTAATACTGCCCAAGTTGCTACTCCGTTAATAATCGCAAAAGTTAGCTGAACTCTTATAAAAGAAGCAAAAGTCATGTTAATAATATTTTCAACAGTATTAAAACCTTTATGCCACTTTCTAGGTATGAGATCATATGCTTCATTATTTATTCTTTCTTTATCTACGATAAGGTAAAAAGAGATAATTAAGATTATAAGAGCAGAAAATAAAAAGTTTGCAACAGATGGAATTAAAGACGCATAATTATCCAGAGATAAAATAAAGCTTTCAATCCATTTTTGAATAACTTTTGGCGTTGTATTAAGATAAGCAGGAAGAGCTTTTGATAAAGCATTTAATTGGTAGCTTATAGCAGGAATAAATAGCAGTACTATAGCAGTAATAATAATTGCTAAAAGAAGATAGACCAAAATTGCAGATATAGTCTTAGAAGTTTTAAAAACTTTTGAAAAAAAGTCCACAATTGGTTCAAGAATAAAACTTAAAAGCCAGGAAAGAATTAAAATTGCTATTACATCTGAAAAATTACCTAGGAATTGCCATGTGCTCTGAAGAAGATAAAAAGCAACAGTAATTGTAAGTAAAACAGATAAAAGTTTAAGTGATGAAAGTTCTTTTTTTATTTCTTCAAACATACTTCTATCGTAGCGGGATTTTCCAAATAATTCAATAGGGATTAAATTTTTTAAAGAATAATAATATTTTTAGGAGAATTAGTTAGTATCTTAATTTTAGTTTCAGTTAATAAAATTAAATCTTCAATTCTTACACCGCCAAACCCTTTTATATAAATAGCTGGTTCAATTGAAAAAATCATTCCTGGTTTTAAATACGTTTTTGATTTTGGTGACAATCTTAATCCAGAATGTACTTTTTTACCTATTCCATGACCAAGCGAGTGGGGCATTGGTTCAAATTTTTTTGAAACAATAAATTCTCTTGCTATCCTATCTACATCAAATGTTTTTATAGAGCGTTGTTTCTTTGCAAATGATTCTAATAAATCAATTGCTTTTTTTTGAGCTTCTAAAACAGTTTTATAAAGATCAACTTGCTTATTAGTAGCTTTTTTAAAAAAAAGAGTTCTTGTCATGTCAGAAGGATAACCGTTTATTCTTGCTCCAAAGTCAAGCATTATAAAATCTCCTTTTTTTAGCTTGCGATTGGTTGGATTTTGATGATGAATCTCAGCTGAATTTTCTCCAAATGCCACAATTGTTTTAAAAGCAATTCCTTCTGATTTCTTTTTTAAAAAAACATTTATTAATTTTACAATTTCTATTTCTGTTACATCTTCTTCAAGAAAAGGAAGAATAAAATTAAAACATTTATCACCAATGCGACATGCTTTTTTAATAGAATAAATTTTATCTTTTCTTCTTGCGAGTCTTGCCATTAGTTATTTATAGGAGTTAATTTTTTACCGCTTCCTGTAGAGGGGATAATAGTTGTTTCAGGATTAAGCGCTTCAGGAACAATATTTATTTTAGGATTTTTTGGAATTTCTGAAAATATAATTATTTTTGAAGCAAGCAAAGTATTCTTATCATTTTTATCTAAATATCCAAAAACTAAAACGTTTTGATTTTCAGAAAGTTTGGAAAAGCCTGACGAGGCAATATCTTTTTTCTTGGTATATTCAAATGTTTTAGTAATGGTTGCAACATCAACAGTTATTTTTTCTTTCTCGCTTATTAATCTAAAAGTATTCTTTTTATTATCAACTGAAAAAACTGCTCCTTGAATTATTTTAGGAAGAGTAATCACATCAATTTCTCTTGCCATGATTCTTTTTGACTGCTTATTATAAAGACCGATTATGCCAAGAGTATTTCCTTTTGTAATATCAGAAATTCCAAATGATTTTGAATCTGGTGAGTAAAATCTTGTTAATTCGTCAACGTCTATATATCTTTTATCTCCCTTAATATCGATTAAAACTATCTGTGTTCCCGAAGCTTCTTCTACGGTTCCAGTAATTCCTCTTTTTTCGACAAGATTTAATTCAGCAACTCTTGATGCAATTTTACTTTTTAAATTATCAAGTTGCTTGGCTTCGGTATTTTCTTGAGAAATTATGGTAGGTGTTTTAGTTGGAGTTGCTGCAAACGAACCCTTTGTAATAAAAACAGTAGTGATTAAAATAACAATAATAATTATTAATTTCTTCATTTTAAAATTCCTCAGTTGTGAAAGATACAGTTCTTTCTATTGTTTTTTCTTCTCCATTTGGTGCAATAGCAGTTATTCTTATAATATTTACTCCGTCTGAAATATTTACAGTTGTCGAAAAGTCTCCTGCTAAGCTCGGTTTTAATATATCAAAATCTGATTTAGTAAAAATAGCAATAATTGCATCAGGATTTGTTTTTCCTGACACAGTAACGATCTTTTTATCAGAAAGTTTTTCATCAGATGGATTATTTATAGAAAGAAAAATTGTAGATTCTGGGGTTGGAGAAGGGGCTTTTACTAAAATAGGATTAGCCTTGAACTGAGGGAGTATTTTTGTGTATTGATAAAAGTAAAAGGCAATTCCTGCAAAAACCAAACCAATTACAATTGCTAAGAGTGCCAAAACTGTTTTTTCTTTTTTCATATCATTAGAGCATTTTATATTACGAAAAAAAGGTTATCTTGTCAAGAAAAATTAGATATGATAGGATTGAAAAATGGAAATTGTTTACGTTGATAATAAATGTTTAAAAATCCGAAGTAAGAAAACATCCTTTGTTGTAGACCCAAATTCTAGTATGACAAAAACTTCTGCAGATTTTATATTACTCTTAAAAGATGAAAAATATAATCTTCAAAAAATTAGTGATTATAGATTGATTATTTCAGGTTCAGGAGAATATGAGCTTGGAGGAATTAAAGTTTCTGGAGTAAGAACAGGAGCAGATTTTGTTTACAGTATCAGAATTGACAATACAGAGCTTATTATAGGAAAAGCAGATGCCATTTCTAAAATGCCAGATAAAGCAAGGGAGCATGAACTGGCAATTTTAAATACAGATACAGTTTTATCAGAATCAATAATAACTATAATTGAACCTCGTATGGTCGTTCTTTACGGAGATAAAATAGAGGAATCTATAAAAGCATTAGGAAAAGATTTAGCAATGGTTCAAAAGACAAAAAAACTATCCATAAAAGAAGGTAAGCTTCCTGAAGAAATGGAAGTAGTTGTATTAGAATAGTTTTGGAGTTAGAATATATGTCTTATGGCAGTAGCAGCAAAAACTCTCCCTCATAACGAAGATGCAGAAGAAAGTGTATTGGGCGCAATTCTTATTGATAAAGATGCAGTAGGAACAGTTTCGGAAATAATATCTTCTCGTGATTTTTATAACGGTGTAAACAGCATTATTTATGATGCAATGCTTTCTTTATATGAACAGAGTAAACCAATAGACGTAGTTACTCTAACTTCTCAACTTAAAAAAAATAAAACTTATGAAAAAGTAAAATCAGCTTATTTAGCAGAGTTAATTGAATCTGTTCCTACTGCAGCAAATGTTGCGCATTATGCAAACATTATTAAAGAAACTTCAATAAAAAGATCGTTAATTAGAATGGGGGGAGACATTGCAGAGCTTGCATTTTCAGACGATAAAGAAATAAGTGAAATTATAGATAAAGCAGAGGCATCTGTTTTTTCTGTATCTCAAGGGCAGAATTTAAAAACATTTATTCCAATAAAGGAAGCGTTAGCAGGGAGCTTTGATCGAATTGATGAACTTCATAAAAAGGGTCAGGGGTTAAGAGGTGTAAAAACTGGATTTACAGATCTTGACAATCTTTTATCAGGATTTCAGGCTTCAAATCTAGTTATTCTTGCTGCAAGACCTGGTCAGGGAAAAACAGCAATGGTTGTAAATATGGCACAAAATATTGCGGTTACTGAAAAAAAACCAGTTGGAATTTTTTCTTTGGAAATGAGCCAAGAAGAACTCGTTGACAGACTTTTAGTAGGTCAAGCTGACGTTGATGCCTGGAGACTTAAAACTGGTAAGCTTTCTGAAACTGATTTTACAAAGCTTTCTAACGCAATGGGAGTGCTTGCAGATGCTCCAATATTTATTGATGATACTCCGGGTATAACAATATCTGAAATGCGAACAAAAGCAAGAAGGCTTCAGCTTGAACATAATGTGTCTCTTTTAATTGTTGATTATCTTCAGCTTGCAGACCCAGGAAGACACTATGATAGTCGTGTTCAGGAAGTTTCTATGATTTCTCAATCTTTAAAAAAGCTTGCAAGAGAATTAAAAATTCCTATACTTGCGGTTTCTCAGTTGTCTCGTGCAGTTGAGCATAGAGGAGAAAAAAAACCTCAACTTGCTGACTTAAGAGAATCTGGAGCAATAGAACAAGATGCAGATGTAGTTATGTTTTTATATAGACCTGATTCGGAAACTTTTTCAAATGTTATGCAAACAAAATTACTTGTTGCAAAGCACAGAAATGGACCTGTTGGGGAAATTGATTTACTTTTCCGTGGAGATAGGATAAAATTTTATAATGCGGAAACTAAAAGAGAAGGAGGTGATTAAGCGTAATGGATAATAATTTCAACAATGATGGAGCAAATACTAATACAGTTCCTCAGCCATCTGATCCGGTACAAGGAGCACCTACGGGAGCACCTGAGCCTACACCAACACCTGGTGAAGTAGCTCAAGGACCTGTGGCAACTCCAGGTATGTCATCTGATCCGGTACAAGGAGCACCTACGGGAGCACCTGAGCCTACACCAACACCTGGTGAAGTAGCTCAAGGACCTGTGGCAACAGATGATTCTGCCAATGGAAATGCTTAATTAAAATTTGGAGTTAATTAAATTAATCTTTTAAGTTAAAGAAATAATTTAATAGATATAAATATTTGATAGGTTAATTTTGTCTAAATATAATCGAATTAATCTATTTGATATTTCAATGATGATATTTTCCCTAGATCAAGTTATACAGTGGATATTAGTATATAGGTATTTTATATTATTTCCGGTAATGGTTATTGAAGGACCAATTATAACTATTATTGCCGGATTTCTTTCTTCTCTAAAAATTTTAAATCCTATTATTGTCTATATTGTCATAGTTGCAGCAGACATAACTGGAGATTTTATTTATTATGCAATTGGCAGATGGGGAAGGGAAAGATTTATTGACAGGTGGGGAAAATATATTGGCTTAAATACGAGTAACATAGAAAAACTTGAAGGTTATTTTGAAAAACATACAAAGAAAACTCTAATTTTTGGGAAAATTTCTCATGCAGTTGGTGCTCCAATTCTAGTTGCTGCAGGGATAGTAAGGCTTCCTCTTTGGGAATTTATTTGGTTTAATTTTTGGGCAACTCTTCCTAAGTCCTTTATATTTCTTATGATAGGTTTTTATTTTGGACAGGCGTATGTAAAACTTTCTAAATACCTAGATTATTTTACTATTGGAGTTTTAATCTTGGTATTTATCATTATTTTGTCGTACTATTGTTATAGTAAATTAAGGTTTAGATTTGAAAAGTTTATCTTAAGATTAAAATTAAAAAATATATTTAAAATTTAAAGATGAGAATTGCTATTTATTCGGATAATTTTTATCCAGAGTTAAGTGGAATAACAGATACAATATTAACAACTGCAAAAGAATTGGCTAAATTAGGACATTTTATTAACTTCTTTGTTCCGTATTACAGTAAAAAAGATTATAAACAGGTAAATCTTTCTTTTGAAAAAGAAGTTTTTTTACATGAAAATATTAAAATAACTAGATTCTTTTCTTTTTCTTATCCAACTGGAACAAGACAAGGTAGACTGGTTGTTCCTACAGGACTTCGTTTTCTGAAAGTAAAATTTTTTAATCCAGATATAATTCATACAAATCATATCGCAGGAGTGGGCATTGAGGGATTAATTGATGCAAAAATATTAAAAAAACCTTTGATTGGAACAAATCACACACCAATAGTAGAGTTTATTAAATACAGTCCTATAAAAGCAAAATGGTTTAAGCGTGCAATGTCAAAATATGACGCTTGGTATTTTAATAAGTGCGATTTTGTCTCATCTCCTTCATGGGCTGTTTTACATGAAATGCAAAAATATGGATTTAATAGACCTTGTAAGCCAGTGTCAAACCCGGTTAATATTGAAACATTCAAAAGTGTATCTGAAAAAGAGAGAAATACTCTTAAGAAAAAATATGGATTTTCTGATTTTGTACTTTATTACTGTGGGAGACTTGCTCAAGAAAAGCATATTGATTTAATGGTAAAGGCAGTTTCTGATCTTAAGGGTAAAATTCCTAGTATTAATTTAGTTATTGCTGGAAAAGGGTCAGAAGAAGAGAATTTAAAAAAACTAGTTAAAGAGCTTAATGTAGAAGATAGAGTAAAATTCTTTGGGTTTTTAAAGGAAACAAAAGATTTTGTAGAACTTTATAATGCAACTGATCTTTTTTTAATGCTGGGAACAGCTGAAACGCAAAGTATTGTTATGATGCAAGCAATGGCCACTCAAAATCCTGTTATAGGTGTAAATTCGTGGGGAATCGTTGACTACGTTAATGAAAAAAATGGTTTTTTGATAGAACCAAATGATCAAAAAGCCTTAAATGAAAAAATTCTTTATCTTTATAAAAATCCTGATCAAAAAAAACTGCTTGGAGAAGGGGGTAGGGAATTTGCGGAACAATTTTCAAGACAAAATATTGCAAAAATCTGGGAAGGAATCTATACGGATGTTATTAAAAAGCATGGAAACAAAAGATAAAACACGTTATAATAGGGCTTAATGAAAATAAGCTTTGTTATTCCGGCTTATAACGAAGAAGAATATCTTGGGGATTGTATTGAGTCTATTTTTAAAGAAGCAGAAGGAAAGAGTTACAATCTCGAAGTTATTGTTGTCAACAATGCTTCAACAGATAAGACTAGAAAAGTAGCAACCTCTTATAAAAACGTAAAAGTTATTGACGAGCCTAAGAAAGGTTTGGTTTTTGCAAGAAAAAAAGGATGTTTTGCATCATCAGGCGATCTTATTGCAAATATTGATGCAGATACAAGACTTACACCAGGATGGATAGATAGAGTTTTAAGTGAATTTTCTAATCCTAAAATTGTTGCCTTAAGTGGTCCGTTTATTTATTATGATTTATCTGAAAAAATGAAGCTTATGGTTAAGCTTTTTTATTATTATGCATTTTCTCTTTATCTTTTAAGCACTCATATTTTTAATACTGGTTCAATGCTTCAAGGAGGAAATTTTGTTTTAAGAAAATCGGCATTTGAAAAATCAGGAGGTTATGATACTAAGCATTACAGTTTTTATGGTGAAGATGCATATATTGCAAAGCAAATGCATAGTCAGGGAATAGTTAGATGGACTTTTAGATTTCCTATTTACTCTTCTGGGCGAAGAATAGCTGCAGAAGGTCCTTTTACAATGATGGTTCGCTACACAATGAATTACTGCTGGGTTCTTTTATTTGGTAAACCTTTTACAAAAGATGTAGTGAATTTTAGATTTAAAAAAAAGAGAAAGCTCTTCATAAGACCTAAGGATATAAGACAAGAATGGATAAGCGGAGCATTTACAATTGCAACCTTAATTATCTTGCCAATTGTTTTAATAATTTTATTAATCTATTCTCTTTATGTGCTCCAAATTTACATACGTTTTTACGCTTCAAAATAATACATTTGACAGAAGTATCCTATAATAGTAAAATCACATCTTATGAGTAGAGAAAGAGAAAATAACGCAACAGTTATCAAAATTAGATCCCAATGGTTCTAAATGGGTAGAGATTGCCGAAGACAGTTTTAATTTCTCAATAAAGGCAGCAAGAAAATTTAAAGACAAAAATACGGTCACTGAAGACAAGAAATTGATTTTTAAGGTGGTTCGCTCGTACCTAAACCTAAAAACGGCTTGTCAGATCAATCTAATCTCGATTTTTATCAAAAAAGTTCTCTATGGTGCCGAGGGAGGGATTCGAACCCTCACGAGTTTAAAGCTCACGGGTTTTTGAGACCCGCGTGTCTACCATTCCACCACCTCGGCTCAATCTCATTATACCAGAGTTAGGCTTTATTTTTTAGCTCTCAGGTGTTAAAATACTCTTTATGATGACACTAAGTGAGATATATGAGCTGGCAATTGAGATGGGATCAAAAGCAGATCCTAGGGGAACTGCGGGTGTAAAAGCTGCTCTTGTGCGGGTAAAAAAAAATTACGAAGAACTTTCTGATAAAAAAAAGAGCTTTTTTGATAAAGAATCTCTTAAAAATCCCTATGCTGATTCAAGAATTCTTTTTGGTGATTTAAAAACAAAGATTGGGAAAATAATTACAGGAATTGATATTACAACAGGAGAAGTTGTTTTGGTAGATAGACTAAATCAAAAAGGAGAGAAAATTGACCTTGTAATAGGACATCACCCAGAAGGACAAGCATTAGTTGCTTTAGATGAAGTAATGGATCTACAAGTAGATGTGCTGTCTCAGCTTGGTGTTCCTGTTAACATTGCAGAGTCACTTCTTAGCGAAAGAATAAGTCAAGTGAAAAGAGGACTTGGCCCTGCTAACCATTTTCAAAGTGTTGACGCTGCAAGACTTTTAAATATTCCTTTTATGGTAATTCATACAATTTGGGATAATCTTGGCTATGATTTTCTCTTAAAGCATTTAGCAAAGAAGAAATTAGAAACAGTAGGAGAAGTTATAGATGCAATTGAAGAAATACCTGAATTTGCTGAGGCAAAAAAATACAATACTGGTCCAAAGATTACTTCAGGTTCAAGAAAAAACAGAGCAGGAAAAGTTGCTGTAACAGGCTTTACTGGTGGAACATCAGGTTCAAAGTTAATTTATGAAAAAATGGCTCATGCAGGACTTGGGACAATTGTTGAAATGCACATGAATGAATCTCATCATGAAGAAGCAAAAAAGCATCATTTAAATACAATTGTTTCAGGGCATATGGCTTCGGATTCATTGGGAGCAAATTTGTTTCTCGATCAACTTGAAAAAAGAGGAGTAAAAGTAATTCCTTTCTCCGGATTAATAAGAGTTAAAAGAAAATAATAAGATATGATTTCAGTTACAGATCTTCGAGCAGGAATCGTTTTTGAAGACCAAGGAAGTATTTTCCAGGTAATTTCATATGAACATGTTAAAATGGGTAGGGGGAGCGCTAATATTAAGGTTAAAGTTAAAAATCTTAGAACAGGGTCAACAACAGAAAAAAGCTTTACGAATGGTGCAAAAGTAAAACCAGTATCAGTTTTTAAAAGAGATCTTCAGTACTTATACAAAGATAGTGATTTTGCTTATTTTATGAATCCTAAGACGTTTGAGCAGGTGAATATGCAGCTTGATATTGCAGACGGGCATAACTTCTTAAAGGAAGGGGATAATTTTTCAATATCTTTTTTAGACGATGAACCTCTTTCTTTAAATCTTCCTTCAAAAATGGAATTATTAGTTTCAGAAACAGGCCCTGCATTTAAAGGAAATTCTGCTACAAATGTTTTTAAAGATGCAATTTTGGAAAATGGAGTGAAAACAAAAGTTCCACCTTTTATTAAAATAGGAGATAAAATCAGAGTTGACACCAGAACTGGTGAATATACTGAAAAAGCTTAAAAACTATGCAGTTTTTTATATTAGTCCTTTTAATTTGTCTTTTTGTTTTCCTATACGTTGTTTATAGTTTGTCTAAGGATGACTTAGTTATTTTAAGAAAAAACGTTTCTATAGAATCTCTTTTTAACACGATTTTTTTAATGGCGTTTTTTTCTCTTTTTTTTAGTAGACTACTATTTGTTTTAAATAATCCCAGGCCTGTTCTCCATACTATTTTAGGATTTGTGCTTTTTCCATATTTTCCAGGACTTTCTCTTTCAGGTGGTCTTATAGGAGGATTATTATTTTCTTATTTTTATTTAAAGAATAGGAAAATGCCGCTTGGAAGAATTTTGGACTTTTTTTCTTTAGGAATGCTTACAATTCTTCCTATTGGATATTTGGGAGAAATTATTTTAACTGGTTTTTCCTTAAGACCCTTAGTGTTGTTTTTATTATATTTTATTGGGTCAGTATTAATGCTTAGATTGCTTTTTCCACTATTTTTAAGAGGAAGAATAAAAGATGGTTCGCTTTCTTTAATTTTAATAACTTTAGTTTCTTTTTTTACATTAGGAGGTTGGTTTTTAGATAATAATAACTTTTCGAAATTTATTGGAACAGAAAATATCTCTTTTATCATTATTATTTGTTTTACTTTAGGTTTGTTTATATTTAAAGAATTTATCTCTTTACCTAAGAAATGAACATACACATCCTTTATGAAGACGAAGATATTTTAGTTTTAGATAAACCTGCAGGAATTACGGTAAATAAATCACAAACTACAAAAGACGAAATAACAGTTCAAGATTTTTTAGAAAAAAAACTTAATATAAACTCTGAAAAATATTTGGACAAAGATGTTTCGGATTTTTATAAAAGAGCAGGAATTGTTCATAGACTTGATAAAGAAACATCAGGGGCGTTAATTGTAGCAAAGAATCAAGAATCTTTTGAAAATCTTCAGGCTCAATTTAAAGCAAGAGAGGTAAAAAAGACATACCTCGCCCTTGCACATGGAACAATATTTCCAGAAAAAGGGGAGATTAAAGCTCCTGTTGGGAGACTTCCTTGGAATAGAAAACGTTTTGGAATTTTAGCAGGAGGAAGAGACTCTATAACAAAGTATCAAGTTATTTCAGTTTTCAAGTCAAAAAGATTAAAAAGTAATGAAAGCTTAACTCTTGTAGAGCTATATCCTGAAACAGGTAGAACACATCAAATAAGAGTTCATCTAAAATACATTAATAATCCTATTTTTTCTGATTATTTATACGCAGGAAGAAAGACATCAAGAGAAGACAGAAAATATCTAGCAAGAGTTTTTTTGCATGCATTAAGAATATCTTTTCATCATCCGATAAGTAATAAAGTCCTTACTATAGAGAGTCCTTTATCGATTGAGCTTCAAAAAACATTGGATGATCTCAAATAGAATTGTAAAACTTCTTTTTTTCCACTACCATATTAAATAAGGGGATTTTATGAAACAAAGAGGGAAGCCAAAGAAAAACAATTTTAAAATAGCTATCATTTTTATAACTATCATTTTTTTTCTTATTTTTATTTCTCTTCTGCTGAAATTAATAGTTCTTTTTAAAGATAGTAAGTTTGATGGCAATCATCGTTTTACAGTTGCAGTTGTTAAAGATGATAAAACAGATATCATATCGCTTTCTCCTGAGAATAAGACAATATCTCTTTTATTAATAGATGGGAAAGTAGATAACATAAATAGTTTTTTAAAGATTCCGATAGATGCATTTATTTATTCTTCGAATTTAAATATTTCCCGAAGTAATATTCCATCAAGTTTTTTTAAAGAGATGTTTGATCTAAACAGAAATTATTCAGGAATAACCGTAATCGATCTTCTTAGGCTTTCGTATTTTGCTAATTCATTGCCGTCAACATCAATATATGAGAAAAATGCTTCAAAAGAGGATGATGAGCCTAGGATAAGCTCTTTAATTGATTCATTCTTTACTGATCAGAGGATTCTTTCAGAGAAAAAAAGAGTACAGATTGTAAATGGAACAGATGTTTCAGGGATTGGAAATAGATTGGCAAACGTAATCAATAATATGGGAGGAGATGTAATTCTTGTTTTAAATTCTGAAAAAGAAGAGAGTAAATCAAAAATCATTTATTTTGGCGATAAGACCTATACTGTTAATAAGTATGCTTCGTTTTTAGGGTATCAGACTGAAGAAGGTAGAGAGCGATCTATTGCAGATGTTATAATTATAATAGGAGAAGACAAAATTTCTGAATTTAAGTACTAAATATGTTTATAAAACTTACAATATTAATTGCTATAGTTTCTTTATTAATGTCTTTAAATTCATTAAGAAAGGAAAGTTCTAAATCAGAACTAAAAAAAGCAAAACATAAGCTTTCTAAAGGAAGAGTAATATTCCAAAGCAAAAATTAGCTACTTTAATCGTTTTTCTTAATTTTTTTTAAACTCAATCCTTGGTTTTCAGATGTGGTAAAGGAGGGATTATTTTTAAACTTTGCAACTCTTTTTACTTCTTTTATAAAGATAAATACCTTACTATCTGTTGTGGATTTTATAAATGCTTCATATTTATTACCGTTTTTTATAAACTTAATTAATCTAATTCCGATATCATCTGGTAAAACTCCGATATACTGCTTGGCTCCTTCGAGAACAAATATGCGAGATCTTTTGATGGAAAGATTAACGCACTGTCCAATTCTTAATGTTTGAATAATGTTTGATTGGGCAACGTTTACCAATTCTACAATTTTTGTTTTTCCGGTTTCTTCCAAAAAGTTACAGTTTATTTGAAGCATGTTGCCTATTTGCGGATTATTAATTTTATCATTTAATCTTTTAAGATTTCTTTGTGCAATTGAATTAAGCGGATCAAGTTCAAAGACCTTTTGATAGGTTTTTTTTGCATTTATTATATTCCCCGTAATAGTATAGGCGAGTGCAAGACGATTAAGAGTATCAATATCATCAGGAATATCTGAGAGGATTTTTTTGTTTAACTCAATAGCTGCTTGCCAGTCTCCTGTAAGTGCAGTCTTTATCGCCCTATTTTTTATATTTGCATTTTGGAGATCAGTCATTTTTATGGAGTCAAATATTGAGAAATTTTACTATGATTCGTTGCAAAAGTCAATACGGAAAGAGTATAATTACAGAGAATTTTTTTAATTCTTAGCTATGAGTGGACATTCAAAATGGTCTCAAATTAAAAGGCAAAAAGGAGTTGCAGATGTAAAAAGGGGCTTAACTTTTACAAAGTTATCAAACGCAATTACAATTGCTGTTAAGCAGGGTGGGGGAATAGGTGATCCTGATCAAAACTTCAGATTAAGGCTTTCAATAGATGCTGCTAAGGTTGCTAATATGCCTAAAGACAATATAGAAAGAGCAATAAAAAGAGCACTGGGTAAAGAGGCAGGGCAACTTGAAGAAGTTGTTTATGAAGGTTTTTATCCCGGAGGAGTGACATTGATTGTAGAGGCTGCTACAGATAATTCCCAAAGAACAACATCTTTTATAAAAAGTCTTTTTAATAAATCAGGAGCTAGTTTTGGACAACCTGGATCTGTGTCTTATCAATTTAATCAAAGTGGAGAAATTGTAATAAAGAAAAACAATATGAGCTTTGATGATATTTTTGCTGCAGCTGTTGAATTCGGAGCAGAAGATGTAGAAGAAGTTCTAGATGAAGTTTTGGTATTTACTTCTGTTTCAGAACTTGCCAAAATAAGAGAGTTATTAGAAAAAAAAGGTTTTGAAATTATATACTCTGATATTATTAGAAAACCAATTACGTCTTTAACAATTAAAGATGAGGAGAAGTTGGGCAAGATAGAAAGATTCATATCGGTAATAGAAGAATTAGATGATGTTCAAAAAGTGTACTCAAATATTGCTTAAAGCACATTAATGATGAGAAATAAAAGATTACCCATGATCGGTTCATTTTTTTTAAGTGTTCTTTCACTTGAGAGATTCTTATTAAGTAAAAGACAAAAGCTAGTCTTATCAGTAATACTTCTTTCCATAGGACTTTTTACTTCGGAATATTTTTTGGGAAAATCTGGAATTTATATTATTTTTATTATTTCATTACTAACTGATCTTTTCTTGTACTTTTCCTTAAGAGGTGATTTAAAGAATAATTTTAGACCGCAAATTTTTATTCTCCCTTTTTTCTACAGTCTTGCTTTTGGATTGTTTTATTTTTTAGTACCAGTAAGAATGCTAACAAGAATTATTATGACAAGTCTTTACGTGATTGGCTTATATTCGCTTTTTTTAAGTGAAAATATTTTTACAGTTTCTTCTATGAGAACAATAGCACTTTTATCTGGAGCAAGAACAGTTGCTCTTACAATAACTCTTATTTCTTTTTTCTTTCTCTCAAACGTTGTATTTACGTTGCATTTAAACGTTTTTATAACTCTTATAATTATTTTTACCTACACACTTCCGCTTGTTTTGCATTCCTTATGGAGTCATACTCTTGAAAAAAGTTTATTATCTGAGATGATTTGGTCACTCTTTTTAACAGTTTGTCTTTTTGAACTTTCAATTATGCTTTGGTTCTGGCCAAGCACACCAACTTTGATTGCGCTATTTCTAACTGGTGTTTTCTACAGTTTAATCGGACTTTCTCAAGCTTGGTTTGATAAGAAATTATTCAAGGCTGTAATTTGGGAGTATTTATTAGTTTCAATTATAGTATTTATTGCATTAGTTATTTACACATCATGGGTTTAATAAAATAGACTAGGGAAGTGACGGCACTACAAAAGGATACCTCAGAAAATAATTAAATATAATAAATTGTAAAATTTAGCCTCAAATTAATAAGTTTTAAACAAGCAAAGCCTAAAAAAAACAAAGGATAAGAGAAGAGGGAAGAGAAGAGGGGAAAGAAAAAAACATAAGGAGCACCGAAATAGGTGATATAGTTTGATATAGTAATAGAAATGATTATTATAGGACATTATTACTAATATTTTTATTGTGGATAACTTGTTTTCACGACATTCTATGAAGTATTTTCACAGATAAGAACAAGCAATGCTTCTTCCTATCGGGAATAGCGACGTATATTACTTAGCTTGGGAACATATCTCTGTCGAAAAAAATACGAATGCTCTTTTCCGGGGATAGTAGCAATAAAAACAGAATACTTTTGAGGCTAAAAACACTAGTTTAGATTGTTAAATCAATCTAAACTAGTGCATTGTAAAGATCTAGGAGAAGAAGGTATACATGCACGTCTAAAGATGTAAAAACTTATTCTAGATCAAATAGAAGAGGACAAAGCTTCTTTACTTAGTTTGTATATTTTAGTTGTTATTATCCTCCAAGAGGAACTAAGTAAAAAATCATACATTTTAGCAATGGGAAGCTTTAAGTGGTTATGTCGCACAATAATACTTTTACGACGTCAGTCAGGCTCGGTTCCGGGAGAAGTGGTTGTTTTGTATATGTCTAAAAATTAAAATATTAATACTTTTTTACTGTATACATTCTCTCTTTTGTTAATTTCCCTTTGTTTTATCCTCCTGTATTTTTATATTACCTCCCCTACTATGGGTTTGATTAATTTTGTAAAAATTTGAGGCTATCTGAGGCTAATATTTATATAATTATTGGTCTTCTCCGAGGCTGGAGCGAAGGCTTGTCTCTTATTGTTCCTTTAGATACTATAGATGCTTGAAGTGTTTCCGTGAATTCAGTTTTAGTTACTGGAATTGTTACCATAACTCCTCCTTTGTTGGTAAATTCTTCTTGAGATTTGCTTGATCGATTAAGTGAGTCTTTTGGAGTGATTACAACATAGCCTAGTGCTGAGTCATGATAATGCTGAATTAAAGGTTTGGAAATATTACTTATTCTTGTAGTTTTGAGAGCTTCTACAAATGAATGTCCTAATTTTACCTCCCAAATTACAGGGAGACCACAAACTAAAGTGAGAGCATCATATTCTATATGCGCAGCACCAGTTCTTTTATTATGCGCAATGTAATTGTGACCATATTGTCTAAAAACATAATCTTCTGTTTCAGTGCCGCTTGGGATAGGATTAACTATTAGATCGGGATGTTCTAAGGAGAGCATTTTTAATGTTAATGAAACATGCGTTTCAGCAAGCTGTCCTAGCGTGTCACCATTTTTACTTCCATTTGTTTTGTTTTCCTTCATTCTTGTAAGTTGTTTTCCACTAAGTGTTTTTAAAAGTGCATTCCAGTTAGGAGTTGTACTACTGAGTCCTTTGATGATGGTAGCTAATCGTGGATTTGTAGTAAGTACAACTTTAGGAGATCTTTCTTCAATTTTTCTATGTCGTCCAGGTGCGTGTGATTCATGCATAAATTCTTAAAAAAATTTGGGGCAGAAAATATTTACTTATGTTAAGTTATAACATTAAAACTTTATAAGCGTCAATAAGAAACTATAGATTGAAATTACCCGCTAGGTTTTTTACCCGCTTCATTTTTGCAATCATTTGCTTTAATATCGCATTTATTCTGACAGGTTGGATCGTCTCTAAAGATTATTGGGCATTCACTTATTCCAGGATCTGTATACTCTATACATTTTTTACTTGGTGTACAAGCAAAAAGGCTATATTGTGGGCAGCTGTCGTTTATTGGCATATTAGTACTTGAAATGCCAAAGTTATAGTTACAACTTTTTCCGCATCCTTTTCTACAGCCAATAAAATCTATGTTCTTGTCATTAGTGTTTTGTAAATCAACTAATACCTTATACCAGCTTGGACATTCTACGATTCCATTTTTTTCCTTATTTCTACTGTCATGAGGATCTTTACTGATTAATTCATATCCATAGGGTTTATTGCCATCAAGGCAAGGAAATTTTTGAATATACGTAACATTGCCTTTTTTAAGTGGCATTCCGCATTCAGGAAATTCCTTGGGGTAGCATTTCATGTCATCATAATACTGATCAAAGGCATTTCTTATTTCAATTAGATTGCTTTTAATTTTTGCGTCATTTGCTTTTGTTATTTGAGAACTTATTCCAATATATCCTGCAGTGCTAAGAATTGCTAAAATAGAGATAGAGATAAGCATCTCTATAAGAAGTGAACCCCTCCTTAATCCTTTAACAAGCTTTTTATTCCTTGCCATATACCTATTATGCTCTCATATCTTTAAGAGTAAGGTCAAATCTTATTGACATAGCATAAATTTTAGTTTAAATTTGTGCTATGGCTAGCATAATTGTTTTATTTTTGCTTTTGTTTTTTCCTAGCTTAGAAACTCAAGTAAATAAATTGTTTACTGAGGTTAAAATTCCAGAAAATAAAGTAGTAGTATATAATCTTAGTCCAACTCCACTGCCAACTCCAATAAAGCCAACGATAGTAGTTAAGAAAAATATAAAAAAGATAAATGATGTAAATAAGGATCCTGCTGTAAGTAATAAAAAAGATCAAGAAGATTCTTGGGGTGTGTCAAAGCAAATATCAGAGCACACTTGGACTATGAAGGTTGGAAATGATCAGGAAATGGCGGGATCTCAAGAAATAATGAATGCGTTAAACAATTACAGAAACATACATGGTAAGGGTACACTTTCCTGGAATGATGGTCTTGCAAGTTTTGCTAAAAGTAGAGCTGAACAATTTAATAAAGATGGAAAGCTAGATGAACATGCAGGTTTTAACAGTTATTTTGGAGATCCTGAAAATATTCGCAAAACAGGATTTATGAAAGTAGGAGAAAATTCCTCTGTTGGATATAAGATGGATGGAGTTCATATAATTGAATGGGTATTTGCAGGAGATGCTCCTCATGATAATAATCAACTTGATTTATCTTGGAGTGCTGTTGGCATAGGAGTAAGTGGAGCAGCTGTAGATATTATATTTGGTGGTAATTAATATAGGGTTGTAATCTGTTCTGTGAAAAGAATTACTATGGGGTAACTAAATTTATTGGTACAGAATTATCTCCGTTAGGGTCTGATAATAATCCTTCAGTTTTAATATGGTTTTCTGTAAATTTACTTCTGCTTAAAAAGACATTTTGTTCTGTTCCATCTTTCATAACTGCAATTAGTCTGAACCAAGATCCTCCTGGGAAATTTTTGGAAACTGGATCAAATCCGTCTACTAATTTGAAAGTTCCTGATATTTGAAATGAATTCATGTTATGGATATATGTTTCAGGAGATTTACTATCTGGTTTTAAAGCCATGATATTGTCCCAATCTACTTCGGTAGATTCTCTTTTAGACTTTTCTGGAATATCAGGTTTAAATCTTACAGCCAGTTTAACTCCATTCTCAGTCTTGATAGTTATTCCTAATGTTCCGTTAAAGATTTTATTTGCCCTGACATTCTCTGCTTGAGTAGCGACTACTTGCTCTACTGTGGTTGTAGTCTTATCTGGAGCATATTTGCCAAGATTATACTCAGCATCAATTGTTTGCCCAATTTCATGAACTCCTAGGGTTGCAGCAGCTGCGACAGCAATAGTTCCTATTGCTGTCTTCTTTAAAGCTTTTGGATGCTGTAAAGTTTTTTCAATTATTCTATGAGAAAGAGGTCTTCTGCTAACCGTAGAGTTTGTACCTTTGGTATCTCTTTCTCTTCTTCGTTTCTGCCATCTTGCATGTCTTTCAATTCCATCTTTATCAATTTCTTTTTTTGATTCAATACTACGTACTGATGCAGATGGTCCTTCGGGAGGAATATTTGATTCAGGCATAATAATTATAGTATGCAATGTTTAGCCTTATTTTGTCAAGAGTTTGACAACTCTGACTAATTTGTCTACTATTATTCTGACGTCGCAAAATATTATGAAAGGAACACTGCCCGAATTAATTAATCAATTCCTAGAGTATCTTGAAATTGAAAAGAATTGTTCTAAATTAACAATTCGTGATTATAGGCATTATCTTGAAGTGTTTGATAAATGGCTTACCACTACCCTACCGGATAAGAATATTAAAGATTTAGATTTACAAATTGTTAGAAAATACCGCGTTTTTTTGGCAAATAGAGAAAATGATAAGGGAATGACTCTAAAAAGAGTTACACAAAATTACTATGTTATTGCCTTAAGATCATTTCTTAGGTTTTTAATTAAAAATGATTATGATACTCTGGAGCCTTCAAAGATTGATCTTCCCAAAACAGAAAGCAGATCTTTAAAGTTTTTAGAAAGAGAACAGGTTGATCGTTTGGTAACCGCAACAGATACTTCAAAAGAAGAAGGATTAAGAGACAGAGCAATGCTAGAATTACTTTTTTCTACTGGTCTTCGTGTTTCAGAGTTGGTTAGTTTAAATAAGGATAGGATAAATTTAGAAAGAAAAGAATTTGGAATAATTGGAAAAGGAGGAAAATCAAGAATAGTTTTTGTTTCAGAAAGAGCAGCAGAATGGATAAAAAGATATCTTAATAAAAGAGAAGATATTTTTAAACCTTTATTTATTAGGTATTCAGGAAAGGTAATTGAAGACAATGGTGGTGAGAAAATGAGGCTTACAGCAAGAAGCGTTGAGAGAATGGTTAAGAAATATGTAAGAGCAGCAAGGATCCCTGTTGATGCAACGGTTCATACCTTAAGACATTCATTTGCAACAGATTTACTTACAAACGGAGCTGATATAAGGTCTGTTCAGGATATGCTGGGACATAAAAATATTGCAACAACTCAGATCTATACCCATGTAACAAATAAACAATTAAGAGAAGTTCATAAGAATTTTCATAGTGGAAATAAAAGTAAGAATTAATTAATTTCGTAAGAAAGTGAAATGCTTACAGAAATTGTGTTTTCTCCAGGTGTAATATCTGTTGGTTCTTGTTTATCCGTTGCCTCAATAGCTCCTCCCCTTCTAAGTGGTACTATGTATCCTGGAGTGCTATTTTGCTCTGTAATGTCAACTATTTTTCCAAGCCTAATTCCTGCAGCCTTAGCAAGTCCTTCTGCTTTTTTCTTAGCCATCTTAACAGCTTCTTCCCGTGCTTTTTTTTCAAGCTCCTCTTTTAAATTATCACTAAATGAAAATTGAGCCCCGTTTGTGATATTTGCTCCATTTGCAGTTGCAAGATCAATAACTTTATTTATTTTTTCAATTGGTTTTACTTTAATTTCTAAAGTCTGTGTAACATTATATCTCGATATGCTTCTTGTTAAATTATTATCGTATTCAGGATATACGGAATAATTAGTTGTTCTAATATTTTTTTCTTCAATCCCTTCTTTTTTAAGAGAATCTATTATTGAAGCTGTTATTTTATTTACTTTATTCTGAGCATCTGCTACAGAAAATGAATTTTGAGTCACTCCAATACTTACAGTTGCAATATCAGGCGCACTAGTTGCTTTTCCTGTTCCTTCTGCAGTAAAAAAACTATTTTTTGTTGTTTGAGTGCTATTTACTGAAAATGGAATTGGTCCTGCAACCTGGGTATAAAGAATAAAACCAAGGAAGATAAAGATCACAGTATATAGCGGAGTCTTTAGTTCTTTCACAATCTAAATATTAGAACTTTTAACGCTTGCTTGTCAACTAATTGCTTTTCCTGTTCCTTATAAGTAAGTCCGGGATCTCTTAGGTGAACATGTGGGTCTATAAGACCAGGTAAAATAATTTGCTTCATGATAAGTATTCTTCCCAGGATTTTATAGGTAAATCTTTTATCTTTTTTCTTGTAATTGCTTTAATGAATAAAGCTGCTTTTCTAAAGTTTGTCAAAAGAGGAACGTTGTTGTCAACTGCTGCTCTTCTGATTAAATAATCATCATCTATATCTTTTTTAAAATGAGAATCAACTATGTTTATAGCCAAATCAATTTTTCCTTTTTGCAAGAAATCAAGAAGTGTTGGCGACTTATTATCATGGAGTTTGTATAAAACACTGACATTTATTTTATTTCTTCTCAAAAATTCAGCAGTTTTTTCTGTTGCAAAAAATGGCAGCTTTAATTTTGTGAGTCTTTTTACATTGCTTAAAAATCTTATTTTATTTTCATCTCCTCCCAGGCTTATAAAAATACCTTTTTTGGGAATTTTTCCACCAACAGCGAGTTCTCCTTTTAAGAATGCTTCTTCAAGATCTTCTCCAAAGCAGGCTACTTCACCTGTTGAAGACATTTCAACATGCAGCATGGGATCTGCTCCTGTAAGCCTTGCAAAAGAAAATTGAGCAACTTTAACTGCAACAAAGTCTTTTACATCAGGAATAATTTTTTCATTCCTCTTATTAAAAAAAGCATCAACACAAAGACTGGTAAAATCAATATCAGTTACTTTTGAGATGAAAGGAAGAGTTCTTGATGCTCTTAAGTTTATTTCAATTACTTGCACGTCATTATTCTTTGCTAAGAATTGAATATTAAATGGTCCTGTGATAGTTAATGCTTTTGCTAATTTTTCTGCAATCTGTTCAATTTTTCTTTGTGTTTCCATGTAAATTCTTTGTGGAGGAAGGACTATGGTTGCATCTCCTGAATGAACACCTGCGTTTTCCACATGATCTGAAATAACTGAGGTTACAATTTCACCTTTGTATGAAACAGCGTCAAATTCTATTTCTTTTGCTTCGTTTATGAATTTTGAAATTGTAATAGGATATTCTCTTGAAACTTTAGTTGCATCACTTAAAAATCCTAAGAGTTCATCTTCTGTGTAGCAAATTCTCATAAGAGTTCCTGATAAAACAAAGGAGGGCCTAATTAAAACAGGAAAACCTACTTTTCTGGCAAAATTTAATGCTCCTTGTTCTGTTACAAAACTATCCCAGGGAGGCTGAATTACTTCAATGTCATCTAAGAGTTTTGAGAATATTCCTCGATCTTCTGCTCTATTAATATCCTTTGGATCAGTTCCCAAAATATTTACTCCGTATGTTTTTAAAGAAGTTGCTCTATTATTTGGTGTTTGTCCGCCGACTGAAATAATTATTCCAAACGAACCTTCAAAATCATAAATGTCGGCAATTCTTTCAAAAGTTAATTCTTCAAAATACAATCTATCAGATATATCATAATCTGTTGAAACAGTTTCGGGATTACAGTTTATAATAATAGATTTTTTGTTATGTCTTTTAAGGCTTAAGGCGGTATTTACACATGTCCAGTCAAACTCAACTGAAGAACCTATTCTATAAGGACCAGATCCTAAAACTATAACTCCACTTTTCTTAGCTGGTTTGATATCATCGTGGTTTCCGTTATATGTTAGATATAGATAGTTTGTTTTTGCTGGAAATTCTCCTGCTAAGGTATCTATTTGAAAAACAGAAGGAAGTACTTTTAATTTTTTCCTTAGCTTTCTAATATTTAACCCTGATGTTTTTGTCAGCTTCCCTATTCTTTTATCAGATAATCCAATTTTTTTTAAAAGCAATAACTTTTCTTTCTTTAAGTTTCCTACGTTTTTAGGTGTTGTCTCTTCGTTATCTACGATAAATTTTATGCGTTCCAAAAACCAAGGATTTATTCCAGTTAACTCATAGATTTTCTTAACTGACATTTTTTCCTTTAAAGCTCTTGCTATTGCAAAGATCCTTTTAGGAGTTGGGGTTTTAAGATAATCTTCCAAAACTTCTTCATTTTTATACAAAAATTCTGCAGTTGCTCCTTCAAGTTCTAAATCAAGCATTCTAATTGCTTTTTGATAGGCTTCTTCAAATCTTCTGCCAATACCCATTACTTCACCAACTGATTTCATAGAGCTACCAATTTTCTCATCAGCTTTTTTAAACTTATTAATATCCCAGCGAGGTATTTTTACAACCATATAATCAAGAGCTGGTTCAAAGCAGGAATATGTAACTCCGGTTACTTTATTTTTAATTTCAGTTAAGCTTTTTCCAAGCGCAAGTTTTGCAGCAATATATGCAAGAGGATAGCCTGTTGCTTTTGAAGCAAGAGCAGAGCTTCTTGAAAGTCTTGCGTTTACTTCAATTACATAATATTCAAGCTCGCATTCAGAGTTTTTGTTATTTGTTTCTTTTTCAACAGGTTTTGGATTTAGGGCAAATTGTACATTACACTCTCCTATGATATTTAAGCTGCGAACAATTTTAATTGAGGCTTCTCTTAATTTATGATATTCAAAGTTATTTAAAGTTTGACTTGGAGCAACAACAATTGATTCTCCAGTATGAATTCCCAATGGATCCATGTTTTCCATATTGCAAACTGTTACACAATTATCAAATTTGTCGCGAATAACTTCGTATTCGACTTCTTTATAGTGGTAAAGATATTTTTCAACTAAGATTTGTTTTACAAAAGAAAATGT
>Ga0075530_1000024_pt1 | contig 60888 bp, 60 predicted proteins | sample NGEPerD_2_FD_75101 | JGI IMG/M metagenome (GOLD analysis project Ga0075530, IMG submission 75101) | Arctic peat soil microbial communities from the Barrow Environmental Observatory site, Barrow, Alaska, USA - NGEE PermafrostL1-D | ecosystem: Environmental > Terrestrial > Soil > Wetlands > Peat ... | reverse complement strand
CCATAATGTAGGTAAAATTATTGTAAAACAAATCTAAGGTTAATACAAGTATTTTAGGCTTTACCGGCACTTTTCTTTCATTCCTATTTGTGCCGGCGTTAGCCGGAATGGAGGTTTATATGGCAAATGGTACTGCAACTACAAAAACGTTTGAGGATTTCATGACTGCAGTCAATGCCAGCGGTGCTAAAAAAATCAGAGCAAAAGCTGGAGTCAAGCTGGATGTTCCTGGCCTATCAGGATTATTTCTGGCACCGAATAGTGATACCTATGAAGATCTCAATAACTACAGTGCTGTCTTAAAGATCAACTATGGCAAGGTTTCCTTCCTATTAACAGGGGATGCTGAAGATGTTTCAGAAGCAGAGATGTTGAAAAGTGGGCAGAATCTACAGGCTACAGTGTTAAAGGTTGGGCACCATGGGAGCAATAGTTCAACAACAAGTGCATTTCTAAAAGCAGTTTCTCCAAAGTACGCCGTGATATCTGTGGGAGTTGATAACGATTATGGGCATCCTACTCAAGAAACGTTAACTAAATTAGCGAATGCGGGAGTGCAAGCCTATCGGACGGATCAAGATGGTACAATTGTTGCCACAACTGATGGAGATACAGTAAAACTAGAGAAAACAGGCGAGACAATATCCTCGAATCTTCCCCCTATAAATCCTTCTGTCCCTGAATCAATAACCAAACCGGTACAACAATTTCCTGCTATAGCTGCAGGTTCGGTCATGATATCAACGATTGATTTAAGCGGTGAAGTTGTTACCTTGACGAATAGTAGTGATAGAACGGTTGACCTTACTGGTTGGCAGTTAGTTAGCGAAGTAGGTAAACAAACATTTACGTTCCCGTCAGGGACAACATTACCTGGGGGTGTGATCCTGAAAGTCGTAAGCGGGAAAAATGCACAGGCAGGGAACAACGTCCTGGTTTGGACGGAATCAAATATCTGGAATAATGATGGTGATCCAGGAGCACTTTATAATGCTAAGGGGCAATTAGTATCCCGAAAGGAGAAGTAAAAATGGGAGAATTAGAAAAACATGCACGAATATTTAACCTGATTGCGCCTGTTTACAATCGTTTCTTTCTTGGCCAGGTCAAGAAATATCGTTTGATACTTGAAAAGTATGAAGAACTGATGGCTATTCCCCCTGGCGGCAGAGTTCTGGATATAGGGTGTGGTACTGGGGCCTTCATATATTGTTTTGCGGAGCGAGGGTATCAGGGGGTGGGGGCGGATTTTTCCTCATCTATGCTCCGAGCCGCCAGAAAGTCCACCCGGGGAAAGGCGATTGAGTTTGTGCAGGGGGATGTTACCAAGGGATTGGATTTTCCTGATGGAAGTTTTGACCTAGTGCTCTCTTCCTATGTTCTGCATGGGTTAAGTGCTGAGCTGCGCCAAAGAATATATACTGAGGCCGACAGGCTTTCCCGTGGACGGATCCTTTTTTATGATTATAATCAAAAGCGCCGAATATTTACGGATCTCACTGAATGGGCTGAAGGCGGAGATTACTTCGGCTTTGTACGCCAAGGGGAAAAGGAAATGAGAACTTATTTCCACGATGTGAATAGAATAGATGTTGGCCGCCAGGCGGCGCTTTATCTATGCTCACGTCAAGTGGAATGACTGAGTGTTTGGGGAATATTCGGGGCAGTGACCTTTAGGGAATGTTATCTAGTTTGCATAGCTTTTGAAAAGATTTGGCCTCCATGGAGGAAAAGTGTGAAGTTCGTCGAAAAAGAAAGGTATGAGTCGAACTTTGTCCATTTCATCAAGACTCCCATGCTAGGGGGATAACTTCGCTGAAACTTGAGGTGTTATTAATGGAAGAGAAACTTCCCGAAAATTATGGCTGCTTGACTTGTAAAACGGCAGCGAGTTTTAAAGGGTTAGTAGACCGGATGCCTAAAACTTGCCCAACCTTGACCCATCAAGACCTGACTACGGATATTTCCGGTTATCTCTCGGACCCGCTCCAGAAGTTAATGCAGGTAGCGGATGAAACTCCTTTTACTCCGGATAGGGCCTTGCGCAATCGTGTTGAAGAGCTGATATTTTATGCGCATAAAATGGGTTATCAACGGATCGGGATTGCCTTCTGTGTTAGCCTTATTCAAGAAGCGCAGACAATGGCCAAACTTTTAATAGCTGAGCATCTTGAAGCTGTCCCTGTTTGTTGCCGAGTTGGGGCAGTGGATTACAGTGAGATTGGATTGCCGAAAGCTCATCCAGATAAATTCTCCTCGATTTGTAATCCCATAGCCCAGGGGAAATTGCTTAATGCTGCAAATGTAGAGCTTGTCATTCAAATGGGACTTTGCTTAGGTCACGATATTGTCTTACAATCGACCTGTACTGCACCCGTAACTACGTTAGTTGTCAAAGATCGTGTTCTTGATCATCATTCTGTGCAAGCATTACGGGGAAACCTTTAGTTAATCAAACGCCAGAACTCAACGTCTTTGTTAGAAACATTATTCTTTATTGGGGAGGGAAAAACGCATTATGACATCGCTAGCTGACAAAATGGTTATTCTTAAAGGAGAACGAATGGGAGAGGGAGATCCCGAACTCGGACATAAAATGATGAGAGGATTTCTCAAAATGTTGTCCAAACAGCTAATCAAGCCTAAAGCAATATTTTTCTTAGGTGATAGTGTATATCTCGCTACTAAAGAATCGCAAGTCCTAGAGTTTTTGCAACAACTACAAGAAGATGGGGTTGAACTCCTTCTTTGCAAAGCGGCCGTAGAATGGTATCACATAAATGAAGAAATCACTATTGGCAAAATTATTTCTACAGGTTTATGGCTTGAACGCTTAGGTTCACTTGAAGTGATTTCGCTTTAAGTAAACTCACAATCCATTGTATGGGTGGAGCGAAAGGGTCTGTGCCAGACTTAGGGCACAGACCCTTTCTTACTTTATGTGGTACTTCCACTTATAGGATTCGGAGTCTTGGAAGTGAATAAATGTCAGCGATTAGGGAACAGTAAAATGACATGTGAAAGATTTGACAAATAGGTTGACAAATTAGAAGGGAGAGCATATATTAATAGCAGAGACGTACCCTCCCAGGGTATAGGCGATAGAGCGATAGAGCGATAGAGCGATAGAGCGATAGAGTGTAGTAATCAATTAACTAAAAGGAGAGAAATCAATGAGTGACCGCATTCTTCATTTAACAACAGATGAATTTGAAACAGAATTGAAAGACTTTAAGGGTTTAATTGCCCTCGACTTTTTTTCCGAGGATTGTCCTCCCTGTTCTCAATTGGCACCGATCTATATACGAATGGCAGAAAAATTCCCTGATGTCAAATTCGTAAAAATGTTGCGCCAGACGAATCGTCCGTTGGCGGAAAAATTCGGGGTCAAAGGAAGTCCGACCGTTTTGTTTTTCCGCAATGGTGAAGAAGCTGGACCACGTTTGAGTGGATATATCTCCATAACCCAAGCGCGCCAGACTTTTGAGGATTTACTAGGTATAAAATCCGAAGAGATTGTCAAAGAAAAGATGAACGCTGATGTTTTGATTTTGGGAGGAGGGCCTGCAGGTTTAACAGCTGCTACCTATGCATCTCGAGCAAAATTAAACGTAATCATGGTGGAAGAAGGTCTCGCTGGAGGGCAAGCGGCCACCACTTATCATATAGCCAATTATCCAGGGACTCCAGGGGTTCTCGGTGGTAAAGAGTTAATGGACAACATGATTGCTCAAGCTAAGGGTTTTGGAGCAGAAATCCATGACCTGAAAGAAGTCTTGAGTCTGGATCTCAAAGGGAACATGAAAAAGATCATCACAGAAGATATCGAATACGAGGCTCCTGTGGTTATTTTAGCAACAGGTGCGGAATCCCGACGTTTATCCGCTGAAAGAGAAGCGGATTTTCGAGGGAAGGGTATTCACTACTGTGCGACTTGTGATGGCTCAATGTATCAAGATGCGGAGGAAGTACTCGTTGTGGGTGGTGGAAACTCGGCAGTCGAGGAAGCTGTATATCTGACGAAGTTCGCAAAACACGTGACGATTATCCATCAATTTGATAATTTCCAAGCGTCTAAAACAGCTCAAGAAGAAGCGTTAGCAAATCAAAAGATAAGCGTGATTTGGGACTCTGAACCACGGTCTATAGTTGGAGAAAAGCATTTGACTGGAGTGGTCATTGAAAATATTAAAACCCATACTCTGAGCACGGTCAGTGCCAATGGCGTTTTTGTCTATATTGGCATGCAACCTCGTACACCGATTTTTGCGGATGAAATTAAGCTCAATCAGTGGGGATATGTCGAAGCAGACGAAGAAATGCGGACTAATCTGACAGGTGTTTTTGTAGCAGGGGATGTTCGGAGCAAGACGGTTCGGCAAGTGGCCACGGCTGTGGGCGATGGAGCGATTGCCGCCGTTAATGCAGAACGGTACCTTGCTAACCGGAAAAAGATCTAAACATGTTTTAAGCCCTCTCGGGAAACACTATTTTAAGACCAAACTATACTTATCTTACAAGGAGGGTTTTAAAGTGAAAAAAAATATTAACTTAACATCAGAAGAAGTCCAAAGCATTTTGAAGTCTATGGATAATTGTCTCAAGACATGCAAAGAGGGTGGAGCTGGTAAAGGGTGCCCAGATTGTACGAAACTTCAAGGGCTCAAGGATAAGCTTCAAGCTATGTAATGACGAAGGGTGAGATTGGGTGACGGTACTGGAAATCGCAAAAAGGTATACTGAAGAGGACGAGAATTCCAACTTAAGTTGTGGAGGGAATATTTCGTTTCTGGATTTGCATCCGGGTGAAAAAGTACTGGATCTCGGATGCGGTCGGGGAGGGGAAACATTGCAAGCTGCAACTCTAGTTGGCGGGGATGGATTTGCTTGGGGGGTGGACATTACCCCGAAAATGATTGACAGAGCCCAAGAAAGCGCCGACCAAGGCTCGATCAAGAATGTGGTTTTTATATTATCATCGATGGAGAAAATTCCACTCGAGGATGCCAGCTTGGATGCCGTGCTAAGTAACTGCGCTATAAACCACGTCGATGATAAGGTAGCAGTTTATCGTGAGATTCATCGCATCCTAAAATCTGGTGGCCGATTTGTGGTTTCGGATATCATGACGGAGACTCCTCTACCCTCCGAGATTAAGCAGGATCCAGAAGCAGTGGCGGCTTGTTTTGGAGGGGCCATCACGGTTAAGGAATATGAAGAGGCTTTAGTATCCGCAGGCTTTGACAGAATCAAGATCTACAAAGAACGCCACTACGTCAAGAATGGGTACGATATGATCAGCCGTACTTTTCAAGGGGAAAAACGTTAATACCTAACTCTATGGAAAGGGGGTGAATTCATTGCGTCCAATCAGTAAAACATCTTCAACTTGCTGCTCGAGCCTAGCCTTAACGGTAGCTCAGTGCTGCTCAAAATCTTCTCAAATCGTCGCGGGCTGCCACGACTGATACCGATTGGCGGCAGAGTGATCTGCCGCCTTTAAAATTTAGATTAACGTTTAGAAAAGAGTGGGGATATGTATTTTAGCCGTTATAACCTAATTTTACCGATGAAAGAAAACCCGGAATTTCCTTATGCTATCATGAACTCGTTGTCAGGTGGTTTTGATCTTGTAAAAGCCCAAGAATTTGAAAAACTTCAAACTTTAAAGCGAGGGGACAATTTAGAGGACGAAGAGTTTCTTAGCTATTTAAGCGAGCGCGGTTATCTTTATCCTGATGAGCAAACCGAGAAGAAGCGTATGGAGGCCCGCTGGCCTGAATTTAAAGAGGCTTTGGGAGAAACGGCTCCGCAAGTTCTCCTTGCTCTGACGTATGCTTGTAATTTAGCCTGCATTTATTGTTATCAAAATGGGATTAAACAAAAAACTCAACTTATGAAACGAGAAGTCGTTGATGCCTTTTTTGATCATCTAGTGGTTCAATTTCCTAATCAAAAACCTTTCATTACGTTATTTGGCGGTGAACCCTTGAACGCGTCACCCCGTCAGAAGGAAATCGTTGACTATATCGTTAAAAAGGCAGCCCAAGGGGGATATGCCATCACGGCAGTTACCAATGGATACGACTTAATGGCGTATTTCGATATTCTTCAACAAGCCACGTTGAAAGAACTTCAGATTACTTTAGATGGACCTAGAGAAATTCATGACCAACGTCGTCTTACTGCAGGTGGGCAAGGGACGTACGATAAAATTATGCTCGGTCTTACGGAAGCAGTCCGACGCGGCATTCCGATAAATCTACGGGTGGTTCTGGATAAGACTAATTTTGAAGAACTGGTAACCCTTGCTAATGACTTAGACAGTAGAAGCTGGCTGGATCTTCCTAGAAATCTTTTCAAAACGCAAATTGGTCGTAACTACGAGCTGTTTGAGTGCTCTGCCACGCCGGCACATTTACTGGGACACGCTGAACACTGGGCCATGTTTGTCAAGTTGGCAGAGAAACACCCTGTGTTGAAGAAGTTTCATAGACCTGAGTTCAAGGGCATTAATAATCTCGTTCAGACTGGAGAATTATATTTACCATCTTATGACACTTGTCCAGCCTGTAAAACCGAATGGGTCTTTGATCTCTACGGCGATATTTATGGGTGTACAGCAACTACTGGGCAAAACGAATTTAAACTCGGTACGTATTTTCCAGAGTTTAAACTCAATAATAGAGAAGTAAAACAATGGCAAGAACGTAGTGTGCTCACGATTCCAGAATGTCAGGACTGTGAGGTCAGTTTGATCTGCGGCGGAGGATGTGGTGCCGTGGCTAAGGATAGATTGGGGAAAATTCTAGCTCCAGATTGTCACCCCATTAAAGAACTATTAACAATAGGGTTGAATTATTATGGTGATGATTTACTAAAAATGGGTCATTAAGGTGGGAGATTGAATGCCAAGTTATGATTTAGTTTGTCAAGCGTGCACCCGAAAATTTGAAGTCTTTTGTAGTATTAGTCAGAAAGAGCATCAAAAATGTCCGGAATGTGGAAGCGGCGATCTAAAACAGCGCCATACGACGGTCAATGTTGTCGGTAAAAGCTCAGGTGGGGATAGAGGGTCAAGCGTCTCATACGCTGCACCTCCGCGCTTCGGCTGAGCAGGGTGCTAAACGAGAAACCGTGTGTTTCTCAGCGAGGTCAGTTTGGAAGCAGTCTAACTCGAAAAAAATCACCTCAAGATGATAGGGGTGATTTTTTTTGAGAATTTTACTTGAATTGGAATAAGGACAAAATTACCATATGCCTATTTTATATGCATTTAGCATGTTATAATAGAATAATGTGGAAGGTCTATTCTAAAGGTAGAAGACACTACCCCCACGGAAGCAGAACATGGAACTTCTACTAATAGAAGTGGATCTTGAAAGTGGATAAGAAATACTTACAAGGAGTGGTGAAGTGAGATATCGAACAGTCGGGAGAACAGGCATTCAAGTTTCAAATTTATGTTTCGGCACTATGTCTTTTGGGGGTGACGCGGATCAGGAAACATCAAAAAAGATGTTTAACCGATGCCGTGAGGTGGGCATTAACTTTTTTGATACCGCTAATTCCTATAGTATAGGACGATCTGAGGAAATTTTAGGAGATTGTATTGCTCATTGCCGTGACGAAATCGTACTGACGACCAAGGTTTTCAACCCCATGGGAGAGGACATAAACGCAAGAGGACTCTCACGTCGGCATATTATTCGTGAGGTAGAAAACAGCCTAAGACGATTAAAGACAGATCGTATTGAATTCTATTTTCTTCATAATTTTGATTCCATCACACCTATGGAAGAATCGCTGCGCGCTCTTGATGACCTGCAAAGGCAAGGCAAAATCTTATACCCAGCTGTCAGTAACTGGGCTGCATGGCAAATTGCTAAGGCTTTGGGAATTTCTGCTAAAGAACAACTTGCTCGTTTTGAACTAATTGAACCAATGTATAATTTAGCTAAACGTCAAGTGGAAGTAGAAATACTGCCACTAGCTCAATCAGAACAAATGGGGGTTATTACCTATAGTCCTTTGGGTGGCGGGCTTCTAACGGGAAAGTATGGAGTAAATCATAAACCTGAACAAGGACGCTTGGTCGATCAGAAAAAGTATGCAGATCGATATGCCGATCAGAAGTACAATGAAGTAGCTGAGCGCTTCAATACTTACTGTAAGGAACAGCAGGTTCAGCCCGCTACCCTCGCTGTTGCCTGGGTCATGTCCCATCCTGGGATTACGGCACCAATTATTGGAGCTAGAAATTTAGCACAGTTAGAATCCTCTCTGGCTGCAATCGAAGTGAAGATGACAAAGGCGTGGCGTGAGGAGATTACGGCACTTTCTATTACACCTCCATCTGCAACAGATCGAAGTGAAGAAGCACTCTAAGATCTTCACGCTATGTAATGACAAAAACTTACGCTCGGAGATAGGTGTCTTCAACTCGCTTCGTAACGAGTTGAAGACACCTATCTTTTCCTGTTCTTCTGTTTCCCCACTGCTTTTTAAGAGCTTCTATTTTACTTATAAGTTCATAAAATGCCTAATAATTATGTATTATGAATACATACAAAAAATTCATATATCTTTGTCCTATAAGTAGTATTATATAACATATAATACTTTTTTAAGAATAATCAAGGAGGGGGATTTCAATATGTTTCAATGGCCAAAATCAAATGATGTTTTAGGAACGGTAAACCGCGGGAATCCAAGTGAATCAGGACTTTGTACATTATGTCGCGCAGATTGCCAAGGAAAATGCGAAAACTGGATGTCCAGCCTTAAGGGTAGAAAAATGCTTTATCCTCGGGATTTTGGCATTGTCACTGCTGGTAGTGGCAATACTACTCATGTGGGCGTTAACTATAATTCACTTCGCGTTCAGGGCTTTAACTACGGGGCAAACGGATTGCCAGGCGCATTGACCAAGAACGCCGATGATTGTATCTTCCCCAATGTGAGCACTGAAACTGAATTTGGCGGCCAAATTAAAACTAAGGTTAGAGTGCCAATGATGACAGGTGCCTTGGGTTCAACCTTTATTGCTGCAAAATACTGGGATTCTTTTGCTATTGGTGCTGCATTAGTAGGCTTCCCTATTGTTATCGGTGAAAACGTCGTCGGAGTCGATAAAGAATCTGTTCTGAATAACGGGAAAATCGCAAAAGCTCCAGAATTGGACCGTCGGATTCAAACTTATCTCAAATATTACGATGGCTATGGTGCCATTATTGTCCAAATGAATGTGGAAGATACTCGTAATGGAGTTGCTGAATACATTATTGATAAATATGGCGATGATGTTATTCTGGAATTGAAGTGGGGACAAGGAGCCAAAGATATTGGGGGAGAAATCCAGGTTAATGACTTAGAATACGCTCTTTTCTTAAAAAATAGAGGGTATGTGGTTGACCCCGATCCGGAAAAACCGTCAGTACAGGCAGCTTTCAACAACGGTGCTCTCAAATCATTCGCGCGCCACAGTCGACTTGGTTATACGGATCTCTCCAATTACGACGACGTCCGAGCAGATTTTATGAAATCAATTGACTATTTAAGAGGTTTAGGTTACAAACGCATTTCATTGAAAACTGGTTCGTACGGTATGGAGGCCTTAGCTGCATCCATTAAGCTAGCCACTGAAGCGCAACTTGATTTATTAACGATTGACGGCTCTGGTGGCGGTACCGGTATGAGCCCGTGGAATATGATGGAAACTTGGGGCGTTCCTTCCCTCCTTCTCCACGCTAAAGCTCATGAATATGCCAGTATTTTAGCGGCCAAAGGACATAAAGTGGTTGACATGGCTTTTGCTGGTGGATTAGCCAGAGAGGATCACATCTTTAAAGCACTAGCTTTAGGCGCACCCTTCACTAAATTAGTGTGTATGGGTAGAGGCATGATGATTCCTGCGTTTGTCGGCGCAAACATCGAGGGGGCACTTAACCCCGAACGTAGAGATCTGTTGAGTGGTAACTGGGATACCTTACCTAAGAGTGTGCTGGAACACGGCTCGAAAGCGGAGGAAATCTTTGCAGGCTACTATGACATTCAAAACAAGATTGGTGCAGATGCCATGAAGAAGATACCCTACGGTGCGATTGCTGTCTGGACTTTAGCGGATAAACTGGCGGGGGGACTTCAGCAGTTTATGGCGGGTGCACGCAAGTTTTCACTCAACCAAATTGCTCGAACAGATATTTCCTCCGCTAATCGCGAGACGGAACTAGAAACAGGGGTCCCCTTTATCACAGATTTCCAAGATGAGTTTGCTAAAAAGATCTTGAATAGTTAAGCTAAATGAACAAGGCACTTAAAGCCCATTGGTCAAGATTCTGACCAATGGGCTTTATTAAACATATAACGGTTAGAGTGAAAATATCTAAATTCGTTGAATTAGTAGTGACTGAGGGTTAAGATATATGAAGGATATTTAAAGGAAACTTGTGGGAGGAAGGAGTCCAGATAATGTATAGTTTTAGGAACGACTATAGTGAAGGAGCACATCCTAGAATACTGAACGCCTTAGTTGAATCAAACTTTGAACAGGCTGAAGGCTATGGAGAGGATGTCTATACCCAAAAAGCGGTAGAGCTATTAAAGCAAAGAATTGGGAGAAACGACATTGATATTCACCTGCTTTCAGGTGGTACGCAAACGAATCTTATCGCTATTTCAGCTTTCTTAAGGCCTCATGAAGCCGCTATTGCAGCTAATACCGGTCATATACTAACGCATGAGACAGGAGCGGTAGAAGCGACTGGACATAAAATCATATCTATAGAAGTCGATGATGGAAAACTTAACTATTTACACATCAGGGCTGCACTCGATTCACACCCTGATGAGCACATGGTGAAGCCAAAGCTGGTGTATATTTCAAATTCGACAGAAATAGGCTCAATCTATAAAAAGGATGAGCTAGAACAGCTAAGTAGGTTCTGCAAGGAAAACAAGCTTTTATTGTTCATGGATGGTGCTAGGTTGGGTTCAGCTTTGTGTTCAGAAGGTAATGACCTGGAATTGTCCGATCTGGTGGCACTGGTTGATGCTTTCTATATTGGAGGAACCAAGAACGGAGCACTTTTGGGTGAAGCACTCGTGATTTGCAGTGATCCGCTTAAGGAGGATTTCCGATTTCATATGAAGCAAAAAGGAGCACTCCTCGCCAAAGGGAGGCTCCTAGGCATACAGTTTATTGAGCTTTTCAGTGACAACCTGTACTTCGATCTGGCAAAGCACGCGAATAGGATGGCAGGTTTGCTTAAGGATGAAATCAGCAAAGCGGGCTTCGGATTTCTGGTATATTCGCCATCAAACCAACTATTTCCTATCCTACCCAATCGATTAATCACTGAGCTTCAGAAGAATTATTTATTCCATGTCTGGTTGAAGGTTGATGCTGATAACTCTGCAATTCGCCTTGTCACTTCCTGGGCAACGAAAGAGGATGCTGTATTAGCTTTTATTGAGGACATGCAAAATGCACTTAGTCATTTATCCGATTAGTAAAATCCTTTGGCTAAGATACTTTACCAAAGGATTTTATAAAAGAGTAATGGGATATTTGTATGGTCAACGGTCGCGGAGCTGAATTAGGTCAAGTGTTGCAAAACCAGGATACCATTGCTTTCTCTCCTCCGGTTGGTGGCATGTAAATGCATAAAATATTGCGTAAATAAACGTAAGGACGAAGGAAAAGCTCACAGGCTTTGAAACTGTGAGCTTTTCCTTTGGGCTAATAGTGATTCAAATCACGCTTTCTTTTCCTGATTAATTTATAATTAGATAAGGGGTGGAGGAAAATGGAAAGAGAAGAGTTAAGTAATGAATTAATAGTTCTTATGTCAGGTATTGAGAAGCTGCGCCAGGAGTTACTAACGAAAGTAGATCAGGGAAAAGGACTCTTAGATCCCGAAGTTAATGATATGGCTAATCTGATCATAGAAGTTGAAGGTTATTTGAGGGTAGAAAAGGTGTCTGGCGCTGCCTTTGAACTATCCATGAAAATTGCTCGCCTTGCAGGCCTATTAAAGATGCACTTAAAGCATGAGGACGAAGTTTTATATCCAAGGCTAAAAACCTCAAATAACCTGAAGGTGAGGCAGATTACCGAACGTTTTATTAATGAGATGGGTGGATTGAGTACAGCTTTTGATGAATATAGAAATTCTTATAAAAGCAGTAACCAAATTAAAGATAAGCCAGAAGCGTTTATAAGGGATACTCAAAAAATTATCGAGGCTCTAAAGAAGAGGGTCCAAAAGGAAAATGAAGAACTATATCTGATGGCAGAACAGCTCTAAGTGCGTCTGAAATAACACCTGTCCCTCTGTTTACAGCCAGTCTCTCCGGAGACTGGCTGTAAACTTATTTACTCTTGTGACATATCTAATTGCCCCGAAATGGGCTGAATCTTATATTGTTAATAGTATTTGATCAATATATTTAATATATTGATCAATGTATTGACATAATTAATATAATAGTTTACTATCTTAATCATAGGAGTGCCTTAGGCAACTTAACGTGAGGTGAAAATCTTGGATTATAAGATGCCCCATAAGTGTCCGGTGTGCGATCACGAAATGAAGATTAGTAAATTAACTTGTACTTATTGTCCGACTAAAATTGAAGGGGAATTTACTCCGTGTAAATTTTGTCAGCTTCCAGCAGAACAGTTGATCTTCATGGAGGCATTTATCAAATGCCGTGGGAATATCAAAGAGGTGGAAAAGGAGCTGGGAATCTCTTATCCGACGGTACGAAGTCGTTTAGATAGTGTCATTGAGGCCCTTGGTTACGGGGTCGATAAGGAAAAAGTTCTTGAACATGCAAGGGAGAACCCCCATCAGGAAAGTTCGCGCAGGCAGGGAATTCTGGAAGCTCTAGAGCGAGGGGAAATTTCAGCACAGGAAGCTACACGTCAGATGAGGCAACATATAGCTAAGGATTGAGTTAAATAGGCTGGAAGGGAGTAAAGTAAATGAGCGGTGAAAAGATGAAGATTCTCGAAATGATTCAAGAAGGTAAACTGACAGCGGCTGAAGGGATGGATCTACTGAAAGCGATCGAAGAGGGAAAATCACCTAAGGAAGTCACCCAGATCAATAATAATGGGTTTGTAAAAAAGGAGATACTCTCAACTGGGGAGCGTTTCTTACGAGTTCGAGTGGTCGGAGAAAAAACCTTAAAAGTGAATGTAAATGTTCCCTTGAGTTTAATACGTTCTGCTTCCAAACTGGTAGTTTATGCAATGAGCTTTGTTCCCGCCGATAAGCGCGCAGAGCTCGAGCAAAAGGGCCTTGATTTGCAGGCCTTGGATGTTGAAGGGATCGCTCGTATTCTAGAAGAAACTCTAGATGGCAAGATTGTAGATGTGGAAGTTGCCGATCCTGAAGAGGGAAGAATCAAGGTGGAAGTGTGTGTGGAATAAATCAGCCAGACTGTTAATGGCCCAGGTCAAAGTGCAAAAGCATAGGGGATTCACGTTTCCGGTACCCTTCTGGGTAGTTGATGAATTCTTGGAGGCCCTTACAGATTTGGCTTGGGTTGGAGAGATGGTCATTAAGCGTATACCTCTTCCTAAAGACGAGATAGCTCGCAAGCATCTGAGTTGGGTTAAAACAATCTCTCCGAGCTGTATTATTGCTACGACGCATAGTATGATCAAAGATGTAAGTAGGTATAAAGGGTTGGACGTTGTCAATGTAGAATCTGGAGATGTTCAAATCAAAATAAGCATAAAGTGAACGGGGGCAGACGATGAAACGACAGGTCTACCGAGTTTTAGTTAGCACACTCGCATTTTTTATTGCGGCTCAATTTTTGCCTATTACAGTGGCAACTCCTTTTCACTTCCTATGGGCTGGAATAGTCCTCGGCCTTGTCAATTTGATGATTAGACCGGTGCTGATTATTTTGACCATTCCACTCAACCTTATAACATTAGGGGTTTTCACCCTGATTATCAATACCTGGATGATCATGCTTACGAGTGGGCTATTGCCCGGCTTTTACGTGCCTGGGTTTGGAGTTGCCTTCCTTGTATCGATCATAGTGTCCCTGGCGAATTGGGGTTTCAAGGAGATGAGGTCTTGAAGAAAGGGGGAAATTACATGACAGATCAGTTGATCATAGAAACCAAAAGCCTTCGGAAAAACTTTGTCTCTAGATCAAAAGGTAAGGATAAATTGGTAGAAGCAGTTAAAGGTGTTGATCTTGCGATTAAAAAAGGAGAAATTTTTGGATTTCTTGGACCAAATGGTGCAGGAAAATCCACTACGCAAAAAATGCTCTCTACTATACTGCTGCCTACTAGTGGAGAAGCCAAGATTATTGGGTATGATTTGGCAATGCAGCAACAACAAATACGCCAGAACATTGGGTACGTCAGTCAAGCTGGCGGAACGGATTCAATGTCAACAGGGGTCGAAAATTTAGTTTTGCAGGCGCAACTCTATGGTCTTGATGCTACAACAGCAAAAAGTAGAGCAGCAGAATTCATTGCCCGTTTTCAAATGAGTTCTTTTGCCGACCGACAAGCGTCTAGTTATTCGGGCGGTCAGCGTCGCCGCTTGGATATAGCTCTTGGCATGATTCATCATCCGCAATTATTACTATTGGATGAACCGACGGTTGGTCTTGATCCACTAAGTAGAGCCTATTTGTGGGACGAAATCAAACAGTTGAAAAACGACGGCATCACGATCTTTCTCACGACTCACTATTTGGATGAAGCAGATAAGCTTTGCGATACCGTAGCTATTATTGATAACGGAGAAATTGTCGCTCAAGGGTCTCCGGCTCAATTAAAGAGTGATATTGGCGCTGATACTGTTTTGTTCGGCTTTTCAACAGAACAAATTGCTCAGAAAGCCAAGGAGCTGTTAGCCAAGGAAGCTAAGGCTGTAAAAGTGGAGGTCAAAGACAATTCCGTTTATTTGTACATCCAAGACGGAGAGCGGCTTTTGCCCAATATTTTACGTTTGATGGATACACATAATTTGGACGTGCAAAGTATCAATTTATCAAAACCTAGTCTGGACGATGTCTTCTTGAAACACACTGGACGTTCATTGAGAGAGGATAATTTATAAAATGAAAATGTTAAACGAAACGAGATTAATGTTCATAAGAAGCATACAGCACACGTTGCGAAATCCCATTTGGATATTCCTCAATTTGTTTCAGCCACTCCTCTATCTATTTCTTTTCATGCCACTTTTGAAAGGCTTAGGAGGAGTACCAGGTTTGCCGGCAGGCAAGACAGTTCAAGTATTTATCCCCGGACTATTAGTCATGCTAGCGTTGTTCGGATCCGCGTTTGTCGGGTTTGGTCTTGTAGACGAGATTCGTACAGGAGTGATTGAACGTTTTTTGGTCACTCCGACGAATAGGGTAGCTATTTTATTAGGTAGGATTTTAAAAGATGTGGTTGTACTTCTGGTTCAATGTATCTTAATCACGTTGGTTGCAGTGCCATTTGGGTTGAGTGTCAATATGGGTGGTTTTTTGATCTCTTTGCTGCTCTATGCGATCATTGCGATTGCAATGGCCTCGATGTCTTATGCCTTTGCCCTTATCTTTAAATCTGAGGATACGCTCGCTTCAACTCTGAATACTATTGCCTTACCTGTTTCTTTATTGTCGGGTATCATGTTGCCACTGGCCTTGGCTCCTCTTTGGCTGAGAAATATGGCTAAGATTAATCCATTCTCATATGCAGTAAATGCTTCGCGCGCCTTATTTGCAGGAAACATTTACAATGGAGATGTAGCAACAGGGTTTATAATTATCGGCTTGCTGGCAATACTTACTTTCTGGTGGGCAATTAAGTCCCTTGAAAAGATGGCCGCTTAACCCTTAGTGAAAGAACAAGACTGGAGGCAATAATGCTTCCAGTCTTGTTCTTTAATGATTATTCGGTGGTTTTGTAACGGTTAGGTTTTATAGTTCGGCATTGCTCTCTAAAAGTACCACAAGTAGTTCCACGGCTGCTTCTACGTCATGTTTGTCAAGCATTTCAGCGGGACTGTGGACATAACGTGTGGGAATCGAAAGGACCCCAGAGGGGACCCCTCCCCGGGACAAATGAATGGCTCCGGAATCCGTTCCCCCATATTCTAGAACCTCCCACTGGAAGGGGATCTTTCGATCAGCGGCAACATCCGCCATCCAACGCTTAATTTGTGGTGAGGTTACCATGGAGTGGTCGAGTACCTTTATGCCAACCCCTTTTCCTAACTCTACAGACATAGGGTGTGCTTTGGGAGTATCTCCGGTAGCGGTGACATCCACGGCGATGGCCAAGTCCGGTTCGAGAGCATAGGCAGCTGTTAGAGCACCACGGGTCCCGATTTCCTCTTGGACGGTGAAGACAAACGCTAGTTCGTGAGTGGACTTGGTCCGTCGGAGAGCTTCAATCGCTACAAAACAACCTACGCGGTCATCAAGAGCCTTGGAGATAATTCTGGATTCTGATTCTGCGAAATTTCCGACGAACACTGCAGGTTCCCCTATATGGACAAACTGCTCTGCTTCTTCACGAGACGAGACTCCAATATCAAGATAGAGTTTGTCAAGTTTAAAATCCGTGGGTCTATCTAATTTCTCTACCCAGATCGTTCCAATTCTCCCTTGGGCGAACTGGACTCTTTGTCCGATAAGGTTTTGGATTCGTACTCCACCAAGGGGGGTGAAACGTAGGAAGCCTTCTTTATTAATATGGGTGATCATTAAGCCGATTTCGTCCATATGAGCGGCGATCATAATTCGTTTTCCCGTTCCATGACGGTGGACAATAAGGTTTCCTAAGGTATCGCTCGTTAGATTGTCACAGTAAGGACGCACTTGGGCCGAGATGAATTCCGCGACCCGCTCTTCTGAACCTGACGGGCCAAATAACTGGGTTAACTGTTCTAACAGCTTAAAATCCATTATAACTCCTCCTCACCCATCGGGTTAATACTAAGTTTGCGCGGGAGATTAGCTAAAAGTGCAGCTACTAGGTTGAAGCACGCCGTATAGTCGTGTTCGGAAATAACCGAGACGAAGGAATGAATGTAGCGACAAGGTACGCTTAAGACAACGGTTGGGATACCGGCTTTACTGACATGAATTGAACCCGCGTCGTTGCCACCGCTGGCCCCGCGCCGAAACTGGAGGGGAATTCCTTTTCCACGGGCTATGTCCACCACCCACTGGATAAGCTTTGGAGAGTAGAGGGTTGTTCTGTCCAATAATGAGCAAGCGGGCCCTTTGCCTAGTTCTGTCACCCACCCATCTTCTTCGCGATCTGATACATCAGCTGCTACGGTTCCTTCGAGAACAATCGCAAAATCTGGAGCAACGTGGTAAGCTGCGATCTTGGCGCCACGGAGCCCGACCTCCTCTTGAACTGTAAACGCCGCAACTAAGGGGAAAGCATAGTCCTGCTTGAGGAGCTCCACCAAGAGGGCACAGCCTACTCGGTCATCAAACGCTTTTCCCTTGTAGAGACCCTCCCCGAAAGGCTCACATTTTGTCATGAAATAAGCGTAGTCCCCCAATTTGACTTTACTTGTAGCTTCCTCTTTGCATTTAGCGCCGATATCAATATACAATTGGTCAAAGGTTAAAGATTTTTGTCGTTCAGACGATTTTTGCAGATGAATGGCTTTGGACCCAATCACCCCGATGAGGGCTTCATTCATTTGGATTGGTTTGGAGACAAGAATTCGAGCGTCTATGCCACCAACAGGTTGAAATTTGAGAAACCCGTCACTGGTTATATCTGTGATCATCAGCGCGACTTCATCCATGTGAGCAGAAAGCATAATTTTGGGACCGGGAAGATGAGCGTTTTTAGTTGCAATTAAATTCCCCATTTTATCAACAACTAGGGTATCTACGAAAGGTTTTAGTTGTTGGCGCAAGAAGTCCCGTACGGAGCCTTCAGCCCCTGAGGTACCATTTAATTCACTCAGAGTCTTTAATAACATAGAAATTCCTCCAAATCGTCCGGCAACGAGGAGATGAAATGAGCAAGTAGTTTGCCAGAGTTAAGCACGTCTTGCAAGTCCAGAGTTTCAACTGAGGTATGCATATAACGCAGGGGGATTGAGAGAAGCCCAGTGGGAATCCCTGCTCGGGATACTTGTATTGCCCAGGCATCCGTTCCCGTGGCTCCAGGTATTGGTTCAAGCTGGATCGGTAAACGGTGTTCTTGGGCAGTTTCTGTGAAATGACGGTAGATAGCAGGATGAATGTTGGGGCCAAGTGCCACTGCTGGTCCCTTGCCCAAATCAAGAGTTGTTTGTCCCTTAGTATCCGGAGTACTAGCATGGGTAACGTCAATCGCTACGGCTAGGTCAGGGTTTAGCGTATAGGCACTAGTAAACGCTCCCCGAACGCCGACTTCTTCTTGTGTTGTAGCCACCGCAATGACATCGTGGCTATGCTTAAGATGGGTGAGTTCTTCTAAGCAGACCATCATAACCACTACTCCAGCTCGGTCATCTAAGGATTTTCCAGCTATCACGTTGTTGAGCAGGGGATAGGTATCTCGCCGTAAAGTGATGACATCCCCAATCTGGATGACCTCTTTTATTTTCTCGAAGGAAAGTCCAACATCAATGGTCATACCCTCCATTTTAACGGCTTGGTTCGTGTCTCTGTTCTGTAACAGATGAGGAGGCAAGGAACCGATAATGCCTGGGATTGTCTGGCGCCCATGAACAAGTACTTCCTGGGATAAAAGGGTTCTTTGGTCTATTCCCCCAAGCGAGGTGAAACTCAGGAAGCCACGAGGATCGATTTTATTGACCATAAGTCCGATTTCGTCCATATGAGCCGTCAACATGAGCTTGGCACGTTGGCCGTTACCCTTTTTTAGGGCATAAACATTGCCAAACGTATCGCAATTTACCTCATCAGTTATCGTTTTAAAGCGTTCTGTAACTAAAGAAGCGATTGAAGACTCATGGCCGGAGACTCCAGAGCTAGTGGATAAAAGACTTAAGAATTCACTCGCACTTTGCTTTTGTGTGTTTATCAAACCGTTCACCTTCTCTCAGAAAATAGTTCAGAATTCGTATTAAATATACTTCGCGCTATCTTCTAAATACTCCTTTAAGTTTTGAAAAATGCTATATTCGATCTTTCTGAGAATAATAGCGGAAATAAAAGCCCTTTACGCTTCATATACGTAAAAGGCTTTCTTAATTGGGGATTTAAGAGTGCAACAAACCACTATCCAGTGTTTCTTAGTGTTATAGTAGGGATGGAGAATATTCGCCTTTATGAACTTGATCTTGGGACACCGAAAGTTTACCTCTTCCTTGCGCCTGTTCAAGCCATTTTTTTGTTACTATAAGTTTAACTGTGTTTCCCTTTTCATCAGGTCCTTGGAGTGTGATCTTTTCTCCAAATAATGAGTCTGATAATCCAGTTGAATAACGCATCAGTAAATATCTCCTTTCAGCTTAAGTTTCCTATATTACACTAGCTTACTATACAAACCTTAAGAAAACCTTAAAGAATACCCTCCCACGTTAGGCGTAGGAGGGCGTTTCTTCGTGATCTACGATCCCGTGATGATACTTTCCACTGATTTACTGATTCTATTGGAGAGCGCTTGATATCCTGCGGAATTTGGGTGCAGCCCATCCTTGGCGATATAGCGACCTAGATTAAATTTCAGCAGGTCGTAGGTTGGAATAAAAAGCCCCTTACCATCTTCTTCAACGAGCTGTTGGGTATTATAGTTCCAGGTATTTAAAAGTCTGATATCTTCAACGCTATTCGCCTTTTCATACGGATCATAAAGACCTAGAAAAATAAGGATGGAGCCCGGGTTAGCGGTTCTGATAACTTTAAGAGTTTGTTTTAAATAGCCAAGATAGCTGTCCTGTCTCACTTTAAATTGATCTTCTTTAGCAAGGGCGTTCAAGGTAAGGATACCTCTTACATCATTTCCGCCGATTGAGATCAAGATTAGATCCGAATCTGCGATTGTTTTCTCTAGCCTTCCACTTTGGAGCTGTTCTAGGAGGCCTATGCTTTCAAGCCCGTCTATGCCAGCGTTATCTATGAGGATCTCTTTGGGGGTGCTGTTTTTGAAATACTCGGGTAGATAACCTGAAAACCCCTTGTTCTTTTCATCCCCTGTTCCTTTAGCGACAGAGTCTCCCAGGAGGAGCACTTTGAAAGAACTTGTTTTTTTGGTAGTCAGTTGTGCTGAATCAGGTGTGGTTTGAGGAATTTCATTAGATGATGGTTGGAGATTGACTGCCGTCGTGACGATAATCGCCTGATAGAAACCAATCGCTAAAACAATGAAGCTCACGCAGGCAATCGCCATAATTGAGTACCAAATGCTCTTTTTCAACACGTTCATTTCTCCTTAAACAAGGATATCTTGTTTTGTAAAATAGACAAAGCTAATGATAATCGAACCAATAGTCCATCCTAAAAGGACAGAAATCGAGAAAAGCATAGTCATCCCTTCAATCGGCTGGAACGATCCCGATAAATAATCCGTGAGTCGTAGGTTGACCATGAACATGTAGCGTGTTATCTTCCAATCTGAGAGAAAGAAACTGAGGAAATTACCCGCTACTAAGGTAGACATAATAATGCCAATCGAAGCAGCCGTGCTTTTTACAAGGATAGAAATCATAAACGAGATACTGCCTACGACGACAGCAACAAAAAAAGCTAAGGAATAAACCATGAGAGAATATTGCCACTGAGGGACGTTAAGGACACTGGAAGTATCTAATTTCCCCGCTATAACTTTGAAGCCGGTTGCTACTGGGGCTAGCCAACCTCCAAAACCAAAGAAGAAGCCTGAAATAATCGCCGATAGCATAAAAGCAAGGAAAACAACAATAACCTCCAAGATTACCAGTGTTAAATATTTACTGAGCAGAATCTTCCATCTAGGGACGTTCCTGACCAGAAGCAGTTTGATCGTTCCGCTAGAGGATTCCCCTGACACCATATCGGCAGCTAACATAATAATTAAAAGAGGCAAGAACAAGAAGATAGCTTGTTCCATGAATTTGGTCGTAAATTTCGCTGCAGACTGTTCCAGCGGGTTAATATTATTATCAACGTTATATTGGAGTTGCTCCATTCTTACCCTGGTTGAAGTTTTACTATTCTCATCCATATAAGGGCTGTCAAGCCTGTTCTTCATATCGATTAATTGCTGGTCAGCCAGTTTGCGCCAGTCATCAGTGGCTGTAATCCCCATACGTTGAGCGAGTTGGGCCTTGGTTTTCTCTGAGGTATGGTTTTGACCATAAGCAAATACTGAGATCAGCACAACAAGAATTGCCAAAACAAACATAAGTCGTTTCTTGGAAATCATTTTGATGACTTCATTTTCAATCAGGCTAAACAATTTCATCACCTTCCGTCAGGTCTAAAAATAAATCTTCCAAAGTGTTTTGCTTAGTGGAACAATAGGTGAGTGCTAGGCCTTCTCTTATAAATAATTCATTCATTTTATCGAGAGGGTGCTGTTTTATGTCAGCGCTGATGGTATTCTGTTTCAATTGAACAGCTTCGATATTTCAATGTTCTAAGAGGAGCGCTATCGCTTTCTCAGGATCATTTAACTGCCACTCTATCTTTTCATCATGTAAATGCAAGATGTCTTGGACTTTGACGGTTTTAATGACACTCCCTTGTTTGATGATGGAGACGATATCACACATTTGCTGAATCTCCAACAGTAAATGGCTCGATATAAAGACCGCCATACTTTCCTCATAGGCAAGTCTTCTGATCAGATTTCTGAATTCAGTCATACCAGCAGGATCGAGGCCATTTGTAGGTTCGTCAAGAATTAGAAGCTTGGGCCTGCCCATGATGGCCTGGGCAATTCCTAAGCGTTGACGCATGCCCAAAGAATAGGTACTTACTTTGTCATTGACCCGATGTTGGAGACCTACCATTTCCACGACGTCTTTCAGCCGTTGTTGACTTACAGTTTTATCCATGGCAGCGAATTGCAACAAGTTTTCCATCCCTGTTAGGTATTTGTACATATCGGGGCTTTCGATAATACAGCCGATATTAGAGAGAGCCTTGACAAAATCGTGGACTACAGAATAACCACAGATGGTTACAGACCCTTGCGTTGGTTTTATTAATCCGACAATCATGCGGATTGTCGTCGTTTTTCCCGCCCCATTAGGACCAAGAAAACCAAAAATCTGAGATGGATAAAGAGATAAATCTACTCCTTTGACAATTTCCTTACCTTTAATGGTCTTTCTTAAATTGGTGAGTTCCAATACGGTAGGTTGCTGCATAAATTCGCCTCTTTATAACGTTTATTATTGAGTTGACCATATATCTATTATAAACAAAATTTGCCGAATATAGAAGGCGAATTGCCCGTGCTCCTCTCTCACCAACGCATTTTGTTAGGAGTAAAGAATTAGGCGAGAATAAAGGGAATTACTCAAGAAAGATAGAATACAGGGATATTATGCTAAATAATAGCTGCCTATATTCTGTTGATGGTGACTATAAGATCATCACAGCAGAAGGCAAAGAGAGAATATGGGAATTTAACTTGGCTAATATCGGGAAGATTGCTGATGGTCGAAAAGTGGTAATGACTGCCGCAACGGATATTACTGACCGCAAACGCATTGAAAACGCTTTGAAGAAAAGCGAAGAACGCCTACGTTCCATCTTCGAATCCATGAGTGAAGGGTTTTCGATACAGGAGGTTATCTGCGATAAATTAGGGAAGCCATGTGACCTTCGTTTCCTAGAGGCTAATTCTGCATTTGAACGTCAGACTGGGCTGAAGAATGCAGACTCTTTAGGGCGCACTCTACTTGAGTTGTTCCCACAGTCTGAATCATATTGGATTGAGCGTTACGGAAAAGTTGGTTTCACTGGAGAACCTGTGAATTTTGTGGGCATGTTTGGACCTCTTAACAAATATTTTCAAGTAAATGCATTCCAAACTGAGTTTGGTCGATTTGGAAAGCTATAAAGGAACCCATACACCGATTATTGCCATGACTGCCCATGCCTTAAAGGGTGACAAAGAGAAATGCTTAGAAGCTGGAATGGATGATTACATATCAAAGCCAATTGATGCAAGACAATTTTATTCAGTCGTCGAAAAATGGGCGAACGATATCAAGTAGAAAATGCCCTATAGAGTTCTAAGATCTGCGCACAATCACTGACTAGATCAATCACATGGACGCACCCCTGACCTTTGCCTAATATGCCAGCAAATTCTTTTTTTGCTATCCCTCGTAGGTTCACTCCGTGCAGATTCGTAAGTAAAGTAGCTGACTCACGGCAAATGAGGTCTGGAGTGCGTAGAAGAACACCATCGGCCTCCTCCACGGTAGATTCGTCTAATTTAATCCTTATATTGACCTCGTGGAAAGAATCACTCAAATTTCCAGTCAATAAATATCGACTCTCTCCCAAATCAAAAAGGCTCTGAGTTTTGTACCGTACAAACAGATTACCCTCCCTTTTGCTCTCACCGACATGGTCAAACCATGTCTTATTTACTTTTTCCAAATTGCTAAAGTAGCGACAAGAGCCTGAATAGAAGTTTCTCCACGTGTGTTCATAATCTTGTTCGGAAGTAAAGCCACGTTCACATAGAAGAAAGGTTTCGGCTTGGATAATGCCTTTTATAGTTTCCGAAAAAAGAGCCACAGCCAGAGGGTCATTGAGAAACGCTGCAGCCTCTTTAAGCGCAGGGCCGGAACTGAAGTAAGCTTCGGCGCCACACAGGGGTGTAACCTGAAGAGACCGATTTTTGATGGTTTCCAAAGATCGTTGTTCTTCCCACAAGGCGTCTTGAATAATGAGAGAACTGACGTCTACGATTAGATGGGCCACTGCTTCCCGGTGAGTATCAACATAACTCGTTTTCGCCTTGAGCAACCCGTTTTTGCTTCGGCGCACCTCTGTATACCAATTGCGTTGAAAAATGTTCTTCATGTTTAAACCTCCCAAAGCTCTCGTTTTTAAAACACTATTAATATTTGAATATTCTGTACTGAAGTGCTTAAATCCTCCTCAACAATGTAGTCTATGATTAATTACCAAGTTCTTTCCAATGCTCATAGGCCTCACTTAATTCCGTTAATCCGATTGATTTATCTTTAGCTTGAATAGCACCCCTAAGCCTTGCAATATTCATAGAGAAAGCATTAATTTCATCTCGCTCTGAACTAAATTGTATTCTGTTGACTACCTTGTCCCACGTTCTACTTAAATTATCAGTATTTTGATTAGCTGCCTCCCAATTTCCATGATTGACATCTTGTATAATTGTTTCAATCGATTGTGGAATATTGTCTTCCCCCACTAAGGATTGTTTTAATAAATCACCACTTAGCATGACCAACACAAAGAAAACTAGCGTGACTATTGGAATAGCTATCACCAAAAACTTTCTCATTAAAGCATCTCCTTAGTATGGTCCCTTATAATCACCGATATCGGTAATCTTCTTAAGATGATCCTCGTATCTGTCCACGTACAAACTTCCTGCTGGATTTAAGGTTACCAAAAACACTTCTGATATATCATGAATTCCCTGCTTTTTGAGCGCATTAAGCAGCCAAGTCTTGTCTTTGTCGAGCTGGGTTAGATTTTCTTCAATAATAATTCCGTCGTAAACTAGTTCTGTACTGATACCTGTGGGGGAAACTGCGATTTTCATGTCCTTGGGAGTTAAAGGCTGGTGTTCCGGCTTTAATAATACTGAAAGCTGACCATTGGGTTCTATAATTGCAAAATCTACTTGGGTTACGTCAAAGACTCCTTTGTTCCTGAGAAGTTCTAAAATCTCCGATATCCTATATTTCATTTTCCTTAAAACATTCTTGATATTTCGCTCAAAGATCACAGAATTATAAGTGTCGGGCAAGTGGTTCTTTAGTGTGTTTACAGCAAAGGGATGTTATAATTATAAAAATACTCAATAGTTAATTATCTAGGAACTTAGCGGCGGTTAGCCATCGGATAACTACTCGGGAGGTTACGATTATGACTTCAGATCATAAATTCGGAGAAGGCCTGATTGCTTCTAAGACGGTGACACTTCCCCGCTTGAACCGCTTAAGTCCTTCCTTGGAAAGCACAGCACTGAAAATCATGGAAGAATCCGGGGAGTTAGCTCAAGCTATAGGAAAACTTAGGGGACTTAGTGGGGAACGACAACGTTTGGAAGAGGAAGATGCCATGCAGAGGGTGGCCCAAGAATTAGTGGACGTAGCTCAGACGGCTGTCACAATGATGTTTGTCCTAGAAGAGCAATATGGCATTGATTTAGAAGCCATTTTGAAAGAACATATCACAAAATTAAGGCACAAGGGATATTGTGATTAGAAAATAGGAGCGGGCAATAAAAATGATCGAGTGTTTTGAGCAATGGGAGGCATTCCAAAAATAGCATGATGATGAACCATAGGAACGAATCCTTGTTCATCATCATGCTATAATGTGTTTATATTAGACATAACATTAACTCCTTTGGTGATTCAAATCCAATCAAATGCCTAAATTAGAAGTGGAGGCAGTATTATGCAAATTGGTATTAGAAAAATGGAAATTATGCAAACATCAGCGGAACTGACAATGAATGATATTTTAGGGACTTGGAAGGCACGGTGGGGAATTAACCGAATGAATTATAAGGTAGAGCCCGGTCTTTATAGTATTGGGAAACCCGATAGCAATTCACCGGTTCTGGTTTCTGCTAATTACAAAATGAGTTTTGATATGTTAAGAAAAGAATTAAAGGGTATTGATGCTTGGATTCTAGTGCTTGATACTAAGGGGATCAATGTATGGTGTGCCGCAGGGAAGGGCACATTCGGGACCAGAGAACTTCAAACCCGTATCGCGATAGTTCAACTGGAGAAGGTTGTGTCTCACAGAACTGTCATATTACCACAATTGGCCGCACCGGGTATAAGTGCTCACGAGGTATTTAAGTTATCCGGTTTTAAAGTGCTTTACGGGCCGGTAAAGGCTAAGGATATTAAAGAGTTTATCAATTCCGGAATGAAAGCCACTGCTGAAATGAGGACTGTGAGGGACAGTGCCTATGATCGACTGGTATTAACCCCTGTGGAATTGGTGGGTACTTTCAAAGTATCCTTGATGATTTTCGGCATACTCTTTTTGTTAAATCTCCTTGGTTTTGGTCCTTTTGGCTTCATTGATTTTTACGCCTATATGGGCGCAGTCTTAGTGGGCTGTGTCTTAACTCCGGTCTTGCTGCCTTGGATTCCAGGCAGAGCATTCGCCTGGAAGGGCTGGCTTTTGGGATTTCTTTGGGCTGTGTTAGTGAATAGTCTTAATGGCTGGAATGGATGGACGGTCGTTCCTTTATATAGTATATTGAGAGCGCTGGGGTATCTCCTCATTCTGCCTTCAGTAGCTGCTTTTTATGCGATGAACTTTACAGGTGCTTCAACGTTCACTTCCTTCTCAGGTGTCCAGAAAGAGATGAGGATAGCTGTTCCAGCAATCGTTATCTCGATATTCTTGGGGATAGTTTTGATTTTGGTTAACAGCCTTATTAAGCTTTAAGGAGTTGCTATATATGAAGAGCCGATATTTGAAAAATGTTTCTACGTTGAAACTGAAGACAGATCAATGTACAGGCTGCGGAAGGTGTATTGAGGTTTGTCCGCATAATGTATTTCTAATAGAAGACAGAAAATCGGTCATTGTTGATAAAGATCGCTGTATGGAATGCGGGGCATGCGTCAAAAACTGTCCGGTTAAGGCAATCGAAGTTAAGCCAGGTGTGGGTTGTGCCTACGCTATCATTATGGGTTGGCTGACTGGAACTGAACCAAGCTGCGACGGTTCGGATGACAGCGGTGGCAGCTGTTGCTAGTTTCACTTTGAGTGAGCGGTTGCCAACATTATCGGAAAAAGAAGGGATTAATTTGAACTATGATTTTCTAATTAACGTTATTTTAGTCATATTTCTCTGTGGCGTTGTCATTTGGATAGACTTATCGATCCCCAAAAAATACTCGCATTATATACTGGGAGTTATGTTCGGACTTATTACTATTTTTGTTATGAACGGTAAAATCATGGTTGTAGAAGGTCGCTTTTTTGATTTTCGCCATATCACCATGACGATGGCCGGTTTTATTGGTGGTCCTATTACTGCTATGATTGCCGCGATCTTAAGCTCTCTGTATCGGTACAATATAGGCGGAAGTGGTTTAATAAGCGGAATCAGCACCATCTTTGTTTTTGCGTGTTTTGGAAGTATCTTGGGTAGACGTGTAAGTAGTAGACAAAATGGAAAAAGAGTCTTGTTTTGGTTTATCATCGGCATCGTCATGGCATTCATTCTCATGTTCCTAATTGCCTTTATCCTCCCATGGAAGAGCGATTCAGTCATGGTTCTCAGAGTTATCGCCGGTCCCTTTTTAATAATCACCCCATTCGCAACAACCATAATATTTAACTTCTATTACCTGGCCCATGAATTTTTTGGTAAAGCATCGATCCTAAATACCATCCTAAATTACAGTCCCATAAACTTAATGATTTTCGATACCAATGGACCATACCTGCTCAGCAATGCTATGAAAAAGCAACTCCATTTTTCCCCATATATTGAAAACCCGAGCCTTTTACTGAACCCCGATCATACGTGGCTGAATACGACGGAGCAACACACTCGAGAAATCACAACAGAAAACGGAAAGCACTTTGTCGCTGACTTGTCCAGCTTTCAGATGCCCGATGGCAAATACGCATGTGTAGCGATCGTCAATGATGTAACTGACCGAGAAAGGGAACAAAACGCGCTTAGGGGAGCGATAGAACGGTTTTCTAAGGCTTTTCAATTAGGCCCCCATATGATGGCTATTATTCGAAAATCTGATTCCCGATATGTGGATGCAAACCGTCGTTTTCTTGAAGCTAAGGGTTTTGCCCGTGAAGATATAATAGGGAAAACGCCTTCCGAAATCGGTGTGCCCGAGAGTGAATTTAGACAAATCATAGAAACTCTGGAGGCAAAAGGGTCAGTCCAAAACTATGAAACTTCAATGAGTATGAAATATGGATTAAAAGGTACTGTTATTCTTTCCGCTGAAAAGATACAAATAGAGGGTCAAGAATGTATTTTGTTTGCGTATAATGACGTTACTGAAATGAAACGAATGCAAATGGAAAGGATCGAACAACTTACCCATCACTTAAAATTAGAGGGGGACCTTGCCAAGAGTAATCAAGTTATAGCAGATATTATCAATAATATGGCGGACGGTTTTTATGTGTTAGATAATCAATGGCGTTTTACATATTTAAATAAAAAGGCAGAGGCGTTATTCCTTGAAACCAGAGAAGATCTTTTAGGTGCTCTTTTATGGGAAGTAATTCCTCTAGCACGAGGAACTTCACTCCAAATAAATTATCAAAAGGTGAAGGATGATGGTGTTCCGATCACATTTGAAACTCTTAGCTTTATCCATAAAGATGCATGGTATCAAGTAACTGCATTCCCCTCTACGTATGGCTTGTCAGTTTATTATAGGGAAATTACTGAACTGAAATTAGCGAACGAAAAGTTAATCGAAGCTCAAGAAGAGACGGCTTCAATTCTTGAAAGTATGACAGATTGTTTTTATGCTATTGATCGGAACTGGCAATTTACATATATAAACCGCCCAGGAGAGAAAGCCTTTGGTAAATCTCGTGAGGAACTGTTGGGCAAAAAAATCAATGAAGTACTTATACTCAATGCTACCGCCCAGCAAAACTTCCAAATAGTTATGAATGAAAAGAGGCCGGTAACTTTTGAAATCATTTCCGAAGCTTTAGGTAATAAATGGCTAGAGATAAGTGCTTACCCTACAGAAAGAGGACTAACCTGTTATTTCCGAGATATTACAAGTCGTAAGATATCAGAACAGGAATTTGCTAGAATCGATCGTCTTAGCCTTGTAGGGCAATTAGCTGCGGGAATCGGGCATGAAATAAGGAATCCCATGACCACGGTGCGTGGTTATCTCCAACTTTTGGGGTCAAAACCTTTGTATGCAGCTCAGAAGTCTACCTTCGATCTGATGATTTCGGAACTAGATCGGGCAAACTCAATAATTACGGAATTTCTCTCGCTAGCTCAACTAAGACAAACTGAACTGAAATCCCAAAACCTTAACGATATTCTAAATAATTTATATCCTCTATTAGAATCAGACGCTTATAATCAAAATAAACATATTCGTTTTATTCTAGGAGAAATTCCCGATCTAGAATTAAACGGAAAAGAGATCTCCCAATTGGTTCTGAATTTTACCCGCAATGGACTTGAAGCAATGCTAGAAGGAGGTTGTTTGACCCTTAAAAGTTATTTACAGGACGGTATGGTAGTACTTGCAATTGAGGATGAGGGATGTGGTATTCCACCAGAAAATATTAGGAAGGTAGGAACACCTTTCTTTACAACTAAGGATTACGGGACGGGTTTGGGCCTGGCAATATGCTACAAAATAGCAGAATCTCATAACGCTAAGATCCATATAGATTCAAGTTCGAGCGGGACAACATTCTTTATATTTTTTCCTATTCTTAGTGAGGATATGGAGTAAAACGAAATGATCGTCTGAAGACCAGAAAAGAGCGGGGGAATCCCCGCCCTTTTCTGGTCAGAAAGTATAAACTGCTGTCGAGGACTTTCAGGAAACATATTTAGGCAGCAGCATTCGCTGAAAGCTTGGCGCTAGCCAAGCTTTTTTTCACCGTACTTTTCTAAAAGGCACACGCGGTGCGAATTGAACACGGTTTGCTAGATCGGCAGAAGAGTTGATTCCTTTTTTAGCTAGGAAACGTTGCATTCCCAGCGGCATGTGTTGGGCTGGGTTAAGAAACTCCACGTTTTCTCCCACTTCCTGACCAACACCTTCTCCTAGCACTCCGCCTTGATTTAAGAAGCGATTTTTTCCGAGGAACATATTTTTGCACCTCCTTTTACTTACCAATATATGCCATTGGTCCGAGTATGTGTTTTTCATCCTCTAAATTATTGCAGAGATTGAGTTTTGAATACACTATAGAGTCGCTGTCACCTTACGCTCAAAGTTTCATAACTATATAATAGTCCTTTAAGAAACGGAGAGCATTCAGGATGTTTGAAATACCCCCCAGACATTTTGCCCGTTACTACGAGATCCTTTCCGTGCTCATTCGACATGGCTTGGGTTATGTGCTGTTCTCCGGAAATTTGATGCCGCAGCAGAAAGAAAACTTAGCCCTTGTAGGAGTACATCTAAGAAATGCATGCGCTGAACTTGGTCCTGCTTTTGTAAAAGTAGGACAATTTGCGAGTACACGAGCTGATCTTTTGCCGCAACCCATTGTTCAAGAATTAGCGAAGCTCCAAGACAGGGTGAGCCCACTTTCCTTTGGGGTGGTGCGCGGAGTGATCGAAGACTCCATACAGTCTAGTCTAGAGTCAGCCTATTATGAATTTGATCCTGTCCCGATCGCGGCAGCGTCGATTGGACAAGTGCATCAGGCAGTTCTGCACAATGGGGATAGGGTGGCTGTGAAAGTACAGCGACCACACCTTCGAGAGACTGTTCAAACGGATTTAGAAATTTTTCAAATCTTTGTAGGTCAAATTGAACAGAGAACTCAGTGGGGAAAACGCTATCCTCTTCGCATGCTGCTTGGAGAGTTTTCCAAGACGATTACGGGGGAATTGGATTTTCTGAATGAGGGGCGAAATGCAGAGAAACTAGCAAAAGTAAGTATAAAGAATTCTCATATTCTGATTCCGAAGATTTACTGGGAATTATCGCAGCCCTCAGTGTTAACTATGGAGTATATTTCAGGGATTCCGTTACATCAAATTATCGGTTCTCGTGAAAAATCGTATGATGTTCATAGGATCGCGGATCGTTTAAGTAAAGCACTTCTCCAACAAATCCTTCGGGGAGGGTGTTTTCACGGCGATCCTCATCCCGGTAACGTTTTTATTTTACCTGGGGAAAAAATTGCTTTGCTTGACTTCGGGATAACAGGACATCTAACCTGCGTCATGAGGGGTGAGATCTTGTCACTAATGTCCGCACTGGTCCGAGGAAATAATGATTTAATTTTAGAGACTATCTCACAAATGGGTATTGTACCTGAGCATGTCGACAGACTGGCCTTCCAAGCAGATATTTCTGCCTTGCGTCATAAACATTTGAAAGTACCTTCGAGGAGATTTGCCATGGGAGAATCTATTCAGGACTTTTTTAATATCATTTTTCGCCATGGAATTCATATTCCTTCGGAATTTATCCTCGTCGGTAAATCTTTAATTACCCTTGAGGGAATTCTAAACGAGCTAGATCCTACTTTAAGTTTGGTTGAACAAGCCAAGCCTTTTAGTCGAAAGTTTATTTGGGGTAAGTATAATCTGTTGAAGTTATGGAAAAGAATTTGGGAAACGAGAGAGACAGACACGACTTGATTGGCAAAAAAATACAATAGTGTATCGAGAAGAAAAAAATACGAGGACCCTGTTTTTAGACAGGGCTTATTATTATGGGAGGTGAACCTCCATGGATATAGGAATGTTGGCGCTTCTTGGAAAAACGGTATCGCTTATGGAGAACTTTGGGTTCCTATGGCTCGTTCACACGGGATTTGAACTTAATCTCTGGGAATGTCTTCTTGAGGAAAAGAGTAAAGAGCAGATGCTAGCGGAACATTCAACTTGGGACCCTCTTTTGCTGGATCATTGGTTGGAACAAGCAAAAATTCAAGAACTTTTAGTCTTCAAGAATGGAAATTATCAACTGAGTAAAATGGGGAAGGCCATTTATGCTTACAAGGACTACGGCTTAGAAGCGATGTACAAAGAGTTTGCCCTTCATTGGGGGCCTTGCTTTGCGCAAGTACCAAATTTAATGAGAGGAGAAATACCTAGGAGGCAAATGGAACTAGAGATGGAAAATGATCTTATTTCAAAAGCCTCCCGAGCTTCAGAACCCTTTGTTTGGCCGTTGCTTAGAGAAAAGTGTGAAAAAGATCGTTGGCGTAACGTCTTAGACGTTGGTTGCGGTGAAGCTGTATTTTTACGCAGACTCGTTGAAGAATTTCTGTCCTGTCATGAGGGCTTTGAGGGATTGCCTTTGGAACGAGAGATGGTAGATCTCTTGGAAAAAACCGGTTTCACTGAGATTGAAGTGATTCCGTTACCTTTTAAAGTGTCTCACTATTTCTTTGCTACAAAGCCGTTGGACTGAAAGGCAGGGAGGAAATGATTGAGGTTAAAGAACTGACCAAAGTTTACCGCGAAGGACGAGGAATTTGGAACATTAACTTTCAGGTCGATCCTGGTACAGCGTTCGGATTTCTCGGTCCGAATGGAGCAGGGAAGACTACGACCATCCGTCTTTTAATGGGATTTTTAAAGCCGGATGCGGGTCAAGTAACGATCGATGAACTTGATTGCTGGCGAGAAAAGACGGAAGTGAAGAAGATAGTCAGTTATCTTCCAGGTGAACTTCATTTTATTGAGAACTTAACAGGGACTGAATTTTTAGAACTCATTGCTGGAATGCACGGCGATTGTCTTCAAATAAAGAAGAATCGAGACTACTTTGTGCGTGCGCTTGATTTAGATTTAAAAATAGTGATTCGGAAGATGTCCAAAGGAATGAAGCAGAAGTTAGGCATAATTTCCGCCTTGATGTTGGATGCCAGGGTGCTCATTTTAGATGAACCGTCATCAGGATTGGACCCTTTAATGCAAAGAGTATTTATCGATTTAATATTAGAGGAAAAGAAAAAGGGGAAGACTTTATTTATGTCTTCCCACCAATTCGCGGAGATTGAGCGCACGTGTGAACAGGTTGGAATTATTCGAGAAGGGAAACTTCTAGCCGTTCAGAGTACTACTCAGCTTAGAGAAGCTGAGTATCAGACGTTCGAAATAGAAGTTGCAGGTGAGAAAGATGCCGAGCTTCTAAAGCAGAGTAAGTTGAATCTAACCCCTCTTCAGGGTGGCTGCTTCGTCATCCGTGTAGCGGGTGACTTGGATAGACTATGGCTTGCCTCTCGCTCAAGTTCGTGTCAAACGCTTCAGGCAACGTTCTCTGGAGCTAGAAGACGCATTCATGGACTTTTACAGGTAGTCGTCGTAGTTTAACAGAGAAATTTAGTTGAGAACTTAAGGTGGGGTGAGTATGAATAGGGCATTGTTTCGGGCGATGTTTAAGCAATATCGAAAGAAAGTCATTGCAATTTCGACAGGGATTGTTCTTTATGAAGGGCTCTTAACCTGGGTTTATCCTGTAATTGCTAAAAATCCGGGAGTTGCGGAGATCGCAGAGTCTATCCCGTCTGCGGTAAAGACAGTGTTTGGGGTTCCTGAAAATGCACGGGCGGATAGCTTTGAGGCCTTCATATCGGGCCAGTTTTTCGCCAGAATATGGGTAATGCTGATGGCCTTATATGGGATAGAGACTGCGAATGCCTTGCTTGCAAAAATGGTAGATGAGGGATCTTTAGCCTTTCTTTTGTCCACACCTGTATCTAGAAGTGAGATTCTTTCGACTCAAACTGGAGTTTTGCTTAGTACAAACGCTATCTTAGTCGCGGCTACGATTGTTGGATTATATATCGGCACATTTTGCTCAGGGATAAAAATCCATCACTGGAGGTATTTGCGTTTTGCGGTTTTAGGACTTTCCTTTTTCTCACTGATAGAAATCTATAGTCTGTTTTTCTCGGCTTGGTTTGTTGAGGAAGAACGGACCATAACTTATGCTGCGGGGTTAACGCTAGTTTTTTATGGTCTTGATATTGCTGGAGGACTCAGTGATAAGTTCTCATGGCTAAAACACTTCTCTCTCTTCCAGTGGTTTCAGCCCCAAGAGGTACTCGAAGGAACCAAAGACCCGGCGTGGTCCATCATAGGGTTTGGCGTCGTCTCAGCGATTCTTTGGTTTTTGACAAATAAGGTGTTTGAGACAAAGGATCTTGCTATCTAGATCGCTTAACTGCCTGTTAAATTTCCAGAATCTGAAACAGTAAAAGGACTTTTTTTTGCCACTAATATGGTATTATAGGCTATGGGCCATTTTGATTGCTCAATAAGTTTGAAGTGAGGATAAGAATGAATAAAGAATCCATATATGGATTGACATTTGATCAACTAGCGGAATGGCTTCAGGGCTATGGCCATAAAAAGTTCAGGGCATCGCAAGTCTGGGATTGGTTGTATAGGAAGCGGGTGAGGCATTTCTCCGAAATGATGGATGTCAATCAAGATTGTCTTCAATTATTAACAGACCATTTTGTTCTCCAATCATTAAATGAACACGTTGCGCAAGAATCAGCGGATGGAACGATTAAATTCTTATTTAAGTTAAAGGATGACAATCTGATTGAAACGGTATTGATGAGAAATAAATTCGGATTGTCGGTTTGTGTAACAACCCAAGTAGGCTGTAACATCGGGTGTAGTTTTTGTGCGAGTGGGTTATTAAGCAAAAGTCGTAATTTATCCAGTGGCGAAATGGTAGAACAAATTATGAAAGTTCAACATCATCTGGATAATACAAAACAAGATGAAACGGTGAGTAACGTTGTGCTGATGGGTATAGGCGAGCCGTTTGATAATTTTAATAACGTTGTAAACTCTTTAAGGATTATTACAGATCACAAAGGACTTGCTATTGGGTCGAGACATATAACAGTCTCGACTAGCGGCATCGTCGATAAAATTTATGAATTCGCTGATACTAATTTGCAGGTTAACTTGGCAATCTCATTACATGCTCCAACGAACGAACTTCGATCGCGGATCATGAAAATTAATCGTACCTTTCCGATAGAAGAAATAATGCGGGCGGTTGATTACTATTTAAAGAAAACAAACCGCAGGATTATGTTAGAATACCTTCTGCTTAAAGATCTGAATGACAGCAAAGGACATGCCCTAAAACTTGCTGACCTGATTGGCGATAAGCAACATGTCACAAACGTTAATTTAATTCCATATAATCCAGTGGATGAGTATCACCAGTATCAAAGAAGTGAACCTGAAACGATGCGAACATTTTATGATACATTGAAAAAGCAGGGTATTAGTTGCAGTATTCGACTGGAACATGGGACAGATATTGATGCTGCTTGTGGACAATTAAGAAGTAAAGGACTGTCCCTTAATTCTTCCATTCCTTCAGTTATCAGCGGCTGAAGGATTTGCTTATATAATGTCGAATATCTTATTACCTTTTCAGTGAAGTCGTTGCCGTTATACCTTTGTTAATGAGAGGATTTTAGAGAGCCTTAAACTATATTAAGATGGTTAAAGTTGGGGTAGGAAAGAAGAGGATGGGCATGGAAGCGAGTAGTGAAGGATGGTATTATGGTTGGTATATAGTTATTGCAGCTTCGTTAATAACTCTGCTTACCGTAGGATTTCGGTTAGGGGTCGGCCCCTTTTTGAAACCAATTATGACGGACTTTGGGATGACTCGAACGGAATTTTCGCTTATTGTGGCCATTAGTGCGCTTATTTATGGTTTAGGGATGCCACTAGCTGGGTTTCTATTAAAACGGTTTAGCACTCGACTTGTATTGCTAGCAGGCGTGATTATGGTCTGCAGCTCCCTTGTATGGACAATTTCAGCTAAAGGAACGATTTCCTTTTTACTGTCGTTTGGTATCCTGCTTTCACTGGGGCTTTCTTTTTTAAGTCCGGTTGCCTTGACACCGATTATTAGCAGTTGGTTTGTTCGTCAAAGAGGAAGAGCTCTTTTTTACTTATCGAGTGGCTCAATGGCTGGCATTGCGATCATGACCCCACTGGAGACGCTGTTAATAAAATTTTTAGGATGGCAGCAAACGCTTTTGCTGTTTGCGGGGTTGTTCATATGTGTCGTTATTCCCTGTGCTTTATTTGTATTTCGGGATGAGGTGCCGGAGGGAGCCGATGGGGAAAGAAGCAATGTCGAGGGAGGCTTAAACACTAAAGAATTGGTATTGCAACCGGAAATTACCTGGAGAGACGCTTTCAACAATAAAGCCTATTGGCAGATAGTTATGGGTCTTTTCGCCTGCGGATTCAGTATGAACCTCCTGGGTTCTCAAGCTGTTCCGATGCTCATAGATCATCATTTTGATCCGATGACAGCTTCGTTTGGAGTTGGGGCCATTGGGATCGTTGCAATTTTTAGCACTTTGCTCTTAGGCTCGATCGCTGACCGTTATTCGCGAAAGAATATTTTGTTTTGGATTTATTTTGTTCGGGGCCTGGGGTTTCTTGGATTAGTTTTTGCTGTTACCCCTTGGCAGCTCTACCTAGTGTCGGCAACTGCAGGATTAGTGTGGGCTGGATCCACAGCGATGTCCTCTGCTATTTTGAGTGATCTTTTTGGGATCAAGTTGCTGGGACTTTTGTATGGGTGGGCTTATTTCGTACATCAAATTGGAGGGGCCATTGGCACATTTTTGGGTGGATGGGGATATGAGGCATTGGGAACGCATTTCTTTGCTTTCGGATCGACCACCGTTATTTTGCTGATTGCAAGTGGGATATCTTTTCTGTTGCCAAAACAGATGACCATCCAAAATCCATTAAAAATAGGAACCTAGTAGCCGTCAATTTATGCTATAATAGATCGTGATCGACGAGTATAGACGTAGTACAGATCAACAAGTTGGTTTCAATTGGTTAAACGCTAATTGTCCAGGTCAGAGATAAGGAGTTTGAGTATATTTTTTCTTAAAAAGAAGATGGGTTTAAGTTCATTGATAAGAATGATAGCAACTGAGTTTTTAAAGGTTCCACCGTATACGTATGACGATTACTTATCGATCGACCCCGCTTCTATACTAGCGCAAAATGAATTTGAAGCGTTTATTAGGGAGCTACCTTTTTTAAGACTCTTACTCCTCTATGCGATGTTGTTGGACAGAAAAAACGAAGGGCAAATTAAGGTTTCTATCATAGACTTAGGTAAGACATTTATTGAAACCACGGTATTGTCTTATCAAGATAATAACGTTGAGTATAAGGAAGCCCAGAGACTTTCAGAGGTTTTCAGCTCTGAGTTAGATTATCTCGCAAGTTATAGTGAGAGCATACTTGAAAAAGACTTATCAAAGAATGGCTTAACTCCTTATGCTTGTTTATACTTTACGTCCAAGTTTGCTGAACCTTCAGAGGAAAGTGTTAAAAATGGAGTATACATCGCGCTCATTAACACTCAGCGAAAATTACTGAAAGAGTATTTTGATAAAACCCTCGATAAGATAAAAATAGTGGACTAGGACTAGACTAAGTATAGTAGAAAAATGAAAGGGAGGTCAATCAAATGAAAATGACTGGAGCAGAGGCAATTATAGAATCCTTGAAAAATGAAGAAGTAGATGTAGTTTTTGGCTACCCCGGTGGAGCAGTGTTGACGCTTTATGATGCTTTGTATAAAGCGGATTTTAACCACATTCTAACGAAGCATGAACAAGGAGCAGTTCATGCGGCCGATGGTTATGCCCGGGCGACTGGAAAAGTCGGGGTTGTAATTGCTACTTCCGGCCCAGGGGCCACTAATCTGGTTACAGGAATTGCCACAGCTTATATGGACTCGATTCCTCTAGTTGCTATCACGGGTCAAGTTGCAGTTCCACTGATCGGAAGAGATTCTTTCCAGGAGGCGGATATTCGAGGTATCACAACCCCTATTACCAAACACAACTATTTAGTGAAGAAGGTTGAGGATTTACCTGGGGTTCTCAAAGAAGCCTTTTATATTGCCCGCACTGGTAGGCCCGGGCCGGTGGTCGTGGATATTGCTAAAGATGTCTTTGTCGCACCTATCGATTATCAATACCCGAAAGAAGTTAAGTTGCGTGGTTATCATCCGTTGTATGAAGGAGATTTAGAGACGATTGAAAAGGTTTTTGTAGAATTAAGATTGGCCCATACCCCTCTTATTTTTGTAGGAGGTGGGGTTAATCTGTCTGATTCGTCAGAGGCGTTAAAGATTTTAATAGAACAAACAGGATTTCCGGTGGTATCGAGTTTGATGGGTCTGGGGTGTATTTCGTTTGATCATCCTCAGTTCTTAGGCATGGTTGGGATGCATGGGAATTATGCAGCTAATATGGCTACGACGGAATGTGATTTGATGTTAGGAATCGGGGTTCGTTTTGATGATAGAGTCACAGGACTCTTGAGTGAATTTGCACCTAAGGCCAAAATAATTCACTTTGATATCGATCCAGCTGAAATTAACAAAAACGTGTTAGTTCATCTACGTGTTCTCGGTGACATGAAATGGTCAATACCTGCCTTATCCGAGCGGGTTAGGGAAGTCTCCGGCGATTTAAAAGAACAGGTTCAGGCTTGGACAGAGAAAGTTCGTTTCTGGCAACGAGAAAAGCCTTTAACTTACAAGCAGGATACAGATTTCGTCATGCCCCAAGCGGTTATTGAAAAAGTAAGTCAGTTGACTCAGGGAGATGCTGTGATTGTTACCGATGTCGGACAACATCAGATGTGGGTTGCCCAAAACTACGGTTTTAAAAATCCCCGCTCGTTCCTCACCTCAGGTGGACTCGGGACGATGGGCTATGGTCTACCCGCAGCTATAGGAGCGCAATGCGGGTTACCGGATCGGGCGGTTATCCTGTTTGTGGGTGACGGTGGATTTATGATGAATTGCCAGGAACTAGCAATGGCAGCGGATTATAATTTGCCGATTAAAGTACTGATCATTAATAATCAATCCTTAGGAATGGTCGCCCAGTGGCAAAGGTTGTTTTACGGTGGACGTTATTCACACACAAATCTCAAAGGCGGACACACTGATTTTGTGAAATTGGCGGAAGCGATGGGTGTGAGAGGTTTAAGGGTTACTAAATCAACAGAACTAGGCGTTGCCCTTGAAGAAGCATTGGCTACTCCGGGTCCTGTAGTCGTGGATATTTGGATACCAGAAACAATGGATGTATTGCCAATGGTTCCGTCGGGCGCACGGTTGGATCAAATGATTTTTGGGGGGGTAGACGGATGAAACATACACTCGCTGTTTTAGTGGAAAATAAACCAGGCGTTTTGACTCATATTTCGGGACTGATTAGTCGCCGTGCCTTTAATATTGAAAGTATTGCTGCCGGGTACACGGAGGAATCGGATATGACCAGGATCACGATTGTGGTCGAGGGGGATGAGATAGAACAGGAACAGGTTGTTAATCAATTGTCAAAATTAGTGGATGTCATTAAAATTAGTGATCTCACAGCAGTTGAGTCGATTCAACGCGAGTTAGCGTTGATTAAAGTTAAAGCTAGTCTCAGTACACGGTCAGATATTATTAATATTGTCGAGATTTTTCGGGCAAGCATTGTCGATGTTAGCCGGGAGACGATGGTTATCGAACTTTCCGGCGATGCAATAAAGATTGATGCTCTATGCCAAGTGCTCCAAGAAGATCATGGAATTATTGAAATTGTACGAACGGGTAAGGTCGCTCTCTCTCGGGGTCCAATTCCAGCAAAAGCTCAGTGAACTTATTATACCTAAGGGACTTCGTATTGTACGAAGTCCCTTAGCTGTTCCCCTAGCATCCATAGCACATTAGGCGCAACTTAGAAAGAGTGAAAAAAAGCCGGATTACCGGCTTAATCTATGGGTAGAGGGTTTTTATAATAATTGTAGATCCCATGGAGAATGGCAGTGGCAACGTTTTTTTGGAATATAGGATTTTGTAACCTAGCTTCCTCATTAGGATTCGAAATAAAAGCGGTCTCCAGTAAAATGGCCGGCATCGTAGTATTTCGTAAAACGTAAAATCCTGCTTCTTTGAGTCCGCGGTTAGTTGTTGCAAGCGTGTCTAGAGCAGCAGATAGAATGCTGTTGGCAAGGTGTAGGCTCTCCAGACTTTTTGGATTATCTTCGGAATAATAAGTGGAAGTGCCTTGAATTTCAGGTTTAAGACTGGCGTTATTATGGATGGATATAAATAAGTCTGCCTTTGTTGTATTGCCTAGATTCACCCGGGCTTGAAGGTCCTCTTTTTCAGAATAACTTGCTGCTGGTGAGATATCTTTATCTCGAGTTAAGATTGTCTGGGCACCTGCTTGTTTTAAGAGGTCATTTAAGGCAAGTGCTAGAGCTAGATTGTTATTTTTTTCATAAGTATTGGTGGGGCCGGTTGCCCCCCTATCCGGTCCTCCATGACCAGGGTCAATTAAAATTATTTTACCCACTAAGGCGTTAGCAGGGATTCCTTGAAATGGGTTAACCAAAACTTCTTTGGAAGGATCATAAACAGTTGCCGCGGGCGTGGAATCAGAGGGAGGGATAGGGGGGGCGTCACCACTTGAGGGAGGAGTAAGGATATCGCCCCCTCTTGAGGGAGGCGCCGGTGGCTTAATTTCAGAGGGAAGTGGGGGGAAGTCCTTGAGATTAGCTTCATATTTTGAAGACGATTTTCCCTCAATTATATTTTGAGAATTAGCACTAATAATTCCTGTTCCACCTAGTATGTACACCGTGCCATTCACACTTATATCTACGGCAATTGTAGAATTTACTTTATATGTTGTGACTGGGCTAATATAGTCAGCAGAAATCCAACCCGTTTTAGCTTGATAAGTGGTTTTGTACCATTGGCCTTGCTGCTCTATAATATCGATGGTCGTGTCTTTCGGAATGATAGTCAGCTCATTCCCTGAGGGTGAGGGGATCTCTCTGAGCTTTAAACCGCCTGAGGCAGTGATTGTTCCTTTTTGAGTTTCTTTAACGATTGGTTCAGCGCTCTTGGTTACATAGTCAGAAGAAAGCCAACCTGTCTTGGATTGATAGGTGGTTTTGTACCATTGGCCTTGCTGCTCAATAATATCAATTGTGGTGTCTTTAGGAATAGTGATCAGCGATGCTCCAGTTGCTGAAGGTGTCTCTCTGAGATTTAAACCAACTGAAGCGGTGATTGTTCCTTTTTGAGGTTCTTTAACGATTGGTTCAGTGCTCTTTGCTACATAGTCAGCAAAAATCCAACCCGTTTTAGCTTGATAAGTAGTTTTGTACCATTGGCCTTGCTGCTCTATAATATCGATTGTCGTATCTTTCGGAATCGTGATCAGCGATGTTCCTGTTGCTGAAGGGGTATCTCGAAGATTTAAACCAACTGACGCGGTGATTATTCCTTTTTGAGGTTTATTGGGGGCTGTGGGTTCATTGGTAGAAGTAGGTGCTTTAGTAATTTTAAGTGGGGGTTCGATTTTCATGTGTTCTCGCATGAGGGTATAGACGGAGGGCGGAATATCCTCCCTTTCAGTTAGTAAAAGGGGTGCTTTGAATTTTGAAGCAAGCACGGTACCAGCAACGGCATCAGGAAATGTGATGCCAGAGGCTAAGAAAAGATCATCCGATTTATAAGTGTCTGTCATATAGGTTATGACCTTGGCATTGGTTTCGTATCGGTCCAGACCGGCCAATCGAGTTTCAACAGTGAAGTTATTTTTAGTCAACTCGGCAGAGGGGATGACGGCTGTTCCGCCGATCACAATTAAATGCTTAGGTCCAGTTTCTTTATAGTATTGAATTACGGACTTAGGAAGAGTTGTTGATGTAAGAACTATAGGAATCTGTTTAATCCCTGCAAAGGTAGCGGCAGATAAGGCATCCGGGAAATTATCTCCGTTTGCAAGGATGAGGGAATCACTGGATAAACGTTTGGCAAGAAGAATGGACGTTTCATAACGGTCTATTCCGCCAATACGTTCCCACTTCAAAGTTAATTTATCAAGCTCCTCTTCAATAGATGGTTGTAAACAAGCGGTTCCGCCCAGAAGAATAATTTTTTGAGGCTGTAAGCGCTTCAGTTCATTGACAACACGCGGGTCAATTGAGTCTCCTTTGGTAATAAGAATAGGAGCATTCAAACTCACTGCAAAAGGGGTTGAAGCGATCGCATCTGGGTAATCGGAGTATTCATCTAAAATAACTGTTTTAGCTGAGTCCCATCCTTTTTGAGAAATTTTAAGTGCCGTTTCAATCCTGTCTTGTCCTGAAATGCGCTCTGCAGAGAAAACTAGTGGACTAGCATGTGTTATTAAAGGCGTGCTTAAGATTAAAGCAAGCGTTGTAATTATCGGAAAAATTATCTTTTTCACAAGGCACATCCTTTCTTATCAAGATGTGTAGATTATACCATAAAATTAACGTTAATTGATGAAATTTACGGAAAAAACGCTTCCTTAGGATCGTCTAAAAAATAAGTATGCTTTTTAGATGAGCTATATACTCTCACTCTCATCAAGGGGATTAAAGGTTGAGATAATAATCAAAAGAAGCTGTGATATAATAAATATATCCATTTAGGGCAAACGTAAGGAGATGAAGATAATGAAGAAGGTCATTATGTTTACTAATCAAACCTGACCTTATTGTACAATGGCGAAAGAGTTTCTTTCGCAAAACAAGATTCATTTTGAAGAAAAGAATATTAGCCTAGATAATCAGGCGAGATTAGAACTACAAAAACGAGGCATTAGTGGGGTCCCAACTTTTATAATTGGGGATGATGTTGTCGTAGGCTTAGACAAAGAAAAGCTCTTTAAGCTGATTGATCACCGTATTATTGAATGCGAAAAATGTTCAAAAAAGATGCGGGTGCCGATCAAGAAAGGGACAATCGAAGTTACTTGCCCGAAGTGTAGCCATTTGTTTAAAGTCAAGACAGAAGCGTAAGCGCTAAGTTGAAAATAATCTCAAACTAACTTAGAATATGAGGAAACACAAATGTATCCAACCGATCTAAACTATAAAATGCCAGCAGAATGGGTCAAGCACTCGCGTACCTATATTTCTTGGCCGGTTCAGTCGTCTATGTGCTATCCGGAAGATTATGAGAAGGTTTGCCTGGGGTATGTCGAAATTATTCAAGCTATTGCTGAATTTGAACCTGTGACAGTTGTTGCAAATCTCGCTGATTCGGAAAAGCTCTCTCGTTCATTTGAGAACGATTTGATTGAAGTTCTTTTCATCGACCATAATGATGCCTGGCTACGTGATAATGGGCCAACATTTCTAATTCATGAAACAGGTGGATTAGCTGGAGTCAATTGGGAGTTTAATGCCTGGGGAGGTAAATATGCGCCGTGGGATTTAGATGATCAGGTCGCTCCTCAAATTCTTAACGCTGTCGGTTTGAAATGCTTTGATGCTCCCTTCGTGATGGAAGGAGGTTCCCTCCATGTGGACGGAGAGGGGACGCTTCTTACCACGGAGCAATGTCTTCTAAATCCCAATCGAAACCCGAAATTAACGAAAGATCAAATTGAAGCAGCACTCAAGAAATTCTTGAATGTACGGAAAGTGATCTGGTTGAAGAAGGGGTTAGACGGGGACGAGACGGACGGACATATTGACAATATCGCCTGCTTTGCGGCACCAGGTAAAATTCTGATTCAGATTTGTGACGATCCTGAAGACGAAAATTATTTGATTTACCAAGAAAATATAAAGATACTGGAAAAAGAAACCGATGCTCTGGGAAGAAAATTAGAACTGATCCCGATCCAACAACCCCCGAAATTGTGCGATACAGAGACTGATGCGCGCTACACTTTGAGTTACCTAAACTTTTATTTTGTTAATGGGGGACTAATTTTGCCTATTTTTGGGGGCGATGCTGCAGAAACTGACCGATTGGCTGTGCAAATGTTGGGTAAACTCTTCCCAGAAAGGCGAATTAGCACGGTTAATGGCATGGCGATTATTAGGGAGGGCGGCAATGTGCATTGTATAACCCAGCAAATGCCGGAGTGTGTTCTATGAGGAACGTAAAAGTGGCAGCTACTCAGATGAGCTGTTCGGGGAGCATTAATGAAAACATTGCAAAAGCGGACGCACTAGTTAGAGAAGCGGCTAATAAGGGCGCTCAAATTATCTTGTTACAAGAGTTGTTTGAAACCCCGTATTTCTGTCAAAAGGAAAAATCCGACTATTATATCTATGCTACTGAATTGGAACAGAATAAAGCCGTTCAACATTTTAAGCAAGTGGCAAATGAGCTACAGGTGGTGCTGCCAATAAGCTTCTATGAGAAGAAAAATCAGGCTCGCTACAACTCACTAGCCGTCATTGATGCCAGTGGAGAAGTGTTGGGGAGATATCGCAAGAGTCATATACCGGATGGTCCGGGTTACGAGGAAAAATTCTACTTTAATCCTGGAGACACGGGGTTTAAGGTTTGGAATACCCGCTACGCTAAAATTGGAGTCGGGGTTTGTTGGGATCAATGGTATCCTGAAGCCGCGCGATGTATGGTATTAATGGGTGCAGAATTGCTTTTTTATCCCACGGCTATCGGCTCTGAGCCCCAAGATGGTGCCATCGATTCGAAGGATCATTGGCAGACCTGTATGCTCGGGCATGCCGCAGCAAATCTGATTCCTGTGGTGGCCTCGAACCGAATCGGGGTCGAGGAAGACGACGATTCCAGAATCACGTTCTATGGCTCTTCCTTTATTGCCGGGGCTCAAGGAAACAAGGTAACTGAGGCAAGCCGTACAGTAGAAACGGTCTTGGTGGCTGAATTCGATTTGGAGAAACTTGAGACTCAGAGGCTGGAGTGGGGAATATTTCGAGATCGTAGGCCTGACTTATACAGCCTAATCTCATCTGATGATGGGGAGTTAACCACCAAGGGGACTAATTAACGATACATTCAAGATATGGCTATGACGTGAAAAATTTTAAATTCTTTAGGTTGTCACTAAATTTTTAAATGAAGGGAAATTTCTGCGTTAAATCCGTGGAGAGCATAGGCGTGATAGCGGAGGAAACTGCAGCCAGTGCCGAGGAGGTTTCTGCTTCATCTGAGGAACAAGCCGCTACAATGGCAACGGTGAGCCAATCTGCGGAAGCCTTGGCTAAGCTCGGAGAGAGCCTCAGGAGAGCTGTTGCTAAATTTAAGGTTTAGCTATGCCTATTCCATTAAAAAATGCACTCATTTGAGTGCATTTTTTGTTTAGTGTCTCATCTTCAAATCGAAATATTGACAATATCGCCTTATTAATGTCAATTTCACATAGCTTGAAGGAAAAGCGCAAGTTGCGTAGAATAATAATAAAACTAGAATTCTATAGGACGGAAAATGGGCAAATTTACCGAAAGGTAGAGACGCAAAGCCACGGGTCTAAAGCAGTTATTAACACTGTCACGATCGCCGGTTTGCAGAAATGCATTGACATGCCTATCTGCTAAGCGATCTGCAGATAGGCATGTTTAATTAATAGAGTGTTATTTTTGGGATAGAATCGGCACTTCATGACATAGTTAGTGATTATTAAAATAAGTTAGCAAAATAAGTTTGAGGAGTGGAAAAATGAGTAAACCATTAAATGCGAAATCCGCTAAAAACTACGGAATACGAATTAAAATGTTATTGGGTTTTTTTGTTGTATTGCTACTAACTTCGCTGGTAGGGGGTGTTGGATATTATGGTGTTTACAAGATTAATTTAGGAGCAGAAGATCTAGGTGAGCATTGGTTGAAAGCAACCAATTCCTTGGTGAAAGTTGTAGAGGATACTGAAGATATTCGGCGCTCCCTTTTGCTAGGGTTTACGATGCGTGCTGATGACTTTGAATACCAGAACGTTAAAACGAGTTTCTTGATCTATAAAAATAAATGGGAGGATGATTTTAATACATATGGTAAATATGTAACTACTACGGAGGGGAAGGCAAGAAACCAAGAAATTCAAAAATCATTTGATACCTATATACTGGATTCTGATCAGGTTTGGAAATTAGCTGAAGAAGGTAAGAATGCTAACGCTCTTGCAATATTAACAAAAACGAGCAAATATAGTTTTGAACTGCTTCTCAAAAATATGGATGAACAGATGGCTTATATGGCTGTAGGAGGGTATAATGCTGTAACTGATGCGCAGGCTACAAAAAGTTCTGTCGTGTGGCTTCTTATCACGATCGTTGCATTAGCGTTGCTTGCGGGGGCAGTGTTGGCAATTATGCTGGCTCGACATATTAGTAAGCCTCTGGCAGCGGTGACAAAGGTGGCTCAGTCCGTGGCTGCCGGGGACTTGAATGTTAAGATTCCTACGATCAAAAACAGAGACGAAATCGGTGTTTTATCCAGGGCAGTTGGGGAGATGGTTCATTCGCTACGAGAAGTTATTGGAGAAGTTTTAACGCAGTCCGAAAGTGTGGCTGCTACCAGCCAAGAATTATCTGCTGCTGCTGAAGAAGCGACTGCTAGTAGTGAACAAGTCTCTGACACTATAGCTCAACTTGCGTCCGGAGCAACGGATCAGGCAATATCGGTGAGGGATACTAATGGTGTGATTGAACAGCTAGCTGCAGGTGCACAACAAGTAGCAGCGAATGCAGAGCTGGTGAGTCAAAGTAGTGAGAAAGCAGCAAAAGCAGCTGAATTAGGGGCTTTTCAAGCAGAAAATGCTGTGCACAAAATTGAACGGATCCGAGATTTTTCAGTTCAAACAGCTGATGCTGTCTTTAAGTTAGGAGACCAGTCCAAACAGATTGGTCAAATCGTGGATGTGATCAAAGGTATAGCGGAACAAACGAATTTATTGGCACTAAATGCAGCAATCGAGGCTGCCCGCGCCGGCGAACAGGGAAGAGGTTTCGCAGTTGTCGCCGAAGAGGTGCGTAAACTGGCAGAACAATCGTCATCGTCGGCAACACAGATCGCATCCCTAATTGGGAATATTAAAAACGAGACGGATCGTGCTGTCGCAGTGATGGAGAAAGGGAAGGGGGAAGTAGCCGCGGGCGTTGACGCGGTTAATTTAGCCAGAAATTCCTTCCAAACCATTGTCGAAGAGGTTAACACGGTCGTAGATCAAATTCAGCTCGTCACAGCAGCTTCACAACAAATGGACGATGGGACTTCCCAAGCCGTTAAATCCGTGGAGAGCATTGGCGTGATAGCGGAGCAGACTGCAGCCAGTGCCGAAGAGGTTTCCGCTGCATCTGAGGAACAAGCGGCAACTATGGCAACGGTGAGTCAATCCTCAGAAGCGTTGGCTAAGCTCGGGGAAAACCTCAGGAGCTCGGTTGCCAAATTTAAGATCTAAATAAAATCTAGATACATTAGTTCTCGCACTTCAATCAAAAACAAAGGGCTGTAACTAATCTAAAACAAGTTACAGCTCCTTTGTTTTGGGATTCTAGATTACGCTTAAGTCAAATCGAAGAGTTCTCTCAGTTCTTGTTCCGACAGCTTGGAGAGCATGGTTTCTCCTGGTTGGATGACGGTATCGATCAGCGTTTTTTTCTTGGCTTGTAAAGCATTAATTTTCTCTTCAACTGTTCCTTGGGTAATAAGCTTTATCACCTGCACGGCATTCCTTTGGCCGATGCGGTGCGCACGGTCGGTGGCTTGATCCTCCACAGCGGGGTTCCACCAAGGGTCGTAGTGAATGACCATATCGGCACCGGTTAGATTTAAGCCCGTGCCACCTGCCCTTAAAGAAATCAGAAAGATCTTTCCAGCGCCAGCATTAAAGGAGTTGGCCATTCTCAGGCGATCTGAGGCTTTTGTCAAACCCGAAAGATAGAAATGCTCAATACCCTCCGAGGTTAGATGACGTTGGATGATGTCCAGCATCGTCGTAAACTGAGAGAAAAGTAGAATCCGGTGACCGCTATCGAGAGCGTCGGTGAGGATTTCCTGCAAAAGCAGCATTTTGCCGCTCTCTCCGGTGTAACTTTCCAAGAACATGGCTGGGTGACAGCAGATTTGTCTAAGTCTAGTCAGGGCTGCAAGGATTTTCATGTGGCTTCTGTTATACCCGACAGTTACAATTTCTTGGGCTATTTTCCCTTTCGCCTCCTGTAAATAGGCTAGGTATAATTTTTTCTGGTCTTCCGTCAAGGGAGCACTAAGTAGAGTTTCAATCTTGTCGGGTAGTTCTTTAAGGACATCTTTTTTCAGTCGTCGTAAAATAAAGGGGTTGGCATGGCGACTTAATTCCGTAAGAGGTTTAGAGTCTCCGCCTTTGATAATGGGTATTTCATATTTCTTGCGGAATTCCTGGTGGGAGAGAAGATAGCCTGGCATGATAAAGTTGAAAAGGGACCAAAGCTCGGAAAGCGAGTTTTCAATCGGAGTTCCCGTCAGTGCAAAATACCCCTTGGCTTGAATCTGCTGAACAGACTTAGCGTTTAAGGTTTGAGGGTTTTTGGTGTGTTGAGCTTCGTCTAAGAAACAATAGGAAAATTTAAACCCGGTAAATTTATTGATGTCCCGCCGCAGTATAGGGTAGGAAGTGACCACGAGGTCCCATAGTTCTTCCATATTAGATAATTGGGTATGTCGTTCTTGAGGGGTTCCTTCCACAACTAGCACCCGCAGGGTGGGTGTGAATTTCAAGGCTTCTTCTTGCCAGTTATAGATCAAGGATGTGGGGGCGATGACCAACGCAGGTCCGGGGGCATTTGGCATTTCCGATAAAATAAAGGATAGAACCTGTAAGGTCTTGCCCAACCCCATATCATCAGCCAAAATGCCTCCTAGGCCGAACGAAGCTAGAGTTTTCAGCCATTTAAAGCCGGTCTTTTGATAATCTCTTAACACATGCTGCAATTCCGCTGGGATTTCAAACTCTCCGTCTTGGGGCTCGAGGATGCTTTGGACTAATTGTTTAAAAGCTTTATTGCGATGCACTTCCGGCAGGTTTGCCTGACGCAAAAAACTGTCAATATACATAGCTCGATATTTAGGGAGATTGAGCAGTTTTTGGTTGAGATCTTCGGGGTCAAGGTCCAAGTAATCTAGAAGTTGAGCAACAGCGGTCAACTCGGTCTGGTTTAAATCAAGGAAAGAACCGTCTCGCAGGCGGTGGTATTTCTTCTTCAATTGGAGGGAATTAAAAATATCCGCTAATTCGTCTTGTTCAATATCACTATATTTGAAGGAAACTTCTAAGACGTTTAAGGTTTCGTCTAAACGTACCTGGCCAGAGAATGTGGTAGAGGTTCGGATTTTGACTTTAAATTGATCGGAGTAATAAAGCTCTACAAGCAGTCTTAGTTGAGGAAGCCAGGTCACTGTAAATTCGAAGATTTTATCGTCGTCTTCAAGGTGGATTTCCCCTTTGGAAACAATAAAATCGGCTTGTTCAAGGATGTTTAGGATTTTTCGTTCTTGGTCAATAGAACGGATGAGGATCACCGTGTTATCTGTTGAATTATTCAGGGTTTTCCGGGTAGAAGCAAAGGGATTAATGCTAGTATCACCGTAGTGAAATTCCAACCGGGCAGTGATTCCCATATCCTTAGCGCGATCAAAATAGATGCTTGCACGTAAGGGCTCCTGGTTGAATTTATCTTCTAGAGTGGGGTCAATAGACACCTGACCTAGTTTGCCAAGTAAGGGCAGCGCTTCCGAAGCGAAAAACTCTTTTTGGGCTGCCGGAATGACAAGATTGGTCGTGGATCCTTTGCGGAGTGCTCTTAGGATCGGGGGGAGAAGCTCTTTTTGGGTTGGGGAAGCTAGATAAATGGCTTGCTGGTAGGAGTAGTAACTACCATCCGGTGTAAGTTGGAGAGGGGTTTCATCACTTTCTAGTTTCAAAGTGAGATCTTGACCTTGAGCCTGTAGGGAAAACTCTATAGTTAGCCCTAGACGGATAATCTGGGTGGGAAGTAGAGAGGAGCTAATGCCCCAAAGAAACTCTTTGTCCCCTAAGGCGTCCAGAAATTTAGTTAGGTAATACCCACTTAGAGGCAAAGATTTTTGGTTTAGGAGTGTATTAGTATAGAAGGGACCTTGCATTTCTGTTAAAGCTGTATGCTGCTCAAACATTTCCAAAAGCATGGCGATGAGCGCTCGATCTTCTTCCTTAAAAGATTGGCGCGCTGGTTCAAACGTAAACTGTTTGCCGAATTCAAGAGAGCGCCCTGTTTTTATAGAGGAGATGAATTGTTCGATGTCCTTGATCACATATAGTCGCTGGAGACCCAGTTTGAGTTGCATTTGGGCAGAAACCCGGCGGCCAGGGATGATTTGGAGTTCCACGACGAGGGTTACCTCTTCTTGTGGTATTTCTTGGTGATGATTAGAAAATACTTCTAAGAGATCTTCCACGACGCGGTTAGGGATTATTGGATCGTGCCAAGCTGAGGGCAATTTTTGCTGGGCTACTTTTAATACGGCAATGACATGTTTGCATGCTCCAGGATGCTCTGTAAAGGCTGGGCAAGTGCAACGGTAGGAACGTACAGAACTATCTTTTTCAAAAGCTACCTGTACGGCATAACGCAAACCTCCGATGACATTAGCGTTCACCAGACCCTTATCCGGAGAAAAGATAAAATTCCTAACCCTACCAGCTGTATGATAGGACATGCCCTTCTTGTAGATACGGTCATTATCGGCAAGATCCAGAATTTGTTGCTCAGAAATGTTAAAGCGAAGCATGAAATACTCCTTTTGTTGACATTATTCTATGAAAGATATCTATTAAGAATATCATAGTTGAGGGCAGCTCGTCTATTTTACTCCCGTGTCGATCTATATACTTAATGCTTAAAGCGTTGTAAGATTGTATTAGTGTAAGATAGCAGGAAAACAGTACATTTATGTAGAAGTTATACAGCACTTCTATCTTACGCAAAGACGTGGAAATAAAAAGCGGAAGAAAGTAGTCTGCAAACTTAAATACAAGGGGGGATGATACGTGCTTATTACCTGCGATAACAATATGCAAATGGGCTATATTTACTTAATGCCTAATGAGACGACTGCTGAGTACACCCTAGATAAAAGCGATATCGGACTATATTATGATGTAAACAGTCTTAGTATCCCAAGGATTAAATGGCTTGGTATGGGTCAAAGTTTAAGTCAAATGCGTTTGGCGACTAAGACGTATAGAGATGCGGTAGATAACGCTTTTCATTGTGAATATTGGAATGATCTAGATAATGAAGGATATATGCTCGGAATCGAACTATATTTGACGGAAGAACTGCTCTTGCCTTTAGTAGCACATCAGGCTTTTAAACTATATGATATACGCTGGCGTAAACGTGATTACAGAGTGCTAACGTTGGATGCGTATCATGATGTTCTCAATAAAAATAATATTATTTATCCCTTAACCTCAGAAAAAGACGCTTTTGTAATAATAGCCATTGATCCATTATCTCAGGTAGGTAAGATTATGGCCCTGATCTCTGCTAGGGATGATATATATCCGCTAGATTATTTACAGAAACCACTGTTCATGTTAGCTAATTCAAGTCGCTTTTACAGTAGGGAAGAGTCTTCATAGTGCTTAATCAGCAGTGAACACGTTCAGTTCAAGCTGAATATTAAAACTTCGGTAGGGAGTATGCCCCACTAAATCAGAACGTGGATAAATAGGTTACTAATATGTTAAAATACTTAATGTCTTTGGACGTTAAGTATTTTTGGCTTATAGACAATTTCTGCGAGTGGTGAATGCAAGTTTCCTGCAGGTGCAGACAAACGATCTCGATAAAGATACAGTGAAATTCTATTTAACTGAAGGGATTTGCTAAATTACGCCGAATAATAGTGCTTAGGGGAAAACTTAGAAGAGGGGTTCGAACAATATTATGCTTACAGTTGAAAAAATTGGTGGTACGTCGATGTACCAATTTCACAATGTACTCAACGACATTATAGGATATCCGAGCTCAAAAGAGTTTCGTTACGGAAGAGTCTTTGTTGTCTCTGCCTATGCTGGGATAACCAATATGCTCCTTGAAGATAAAAAAACAAAAGCACCGGGGATTTATCAACAATTTATAAAAGGGGAAGATTACGAAACGGCGATGGATGACTTGTTAAGTAAAGCGCTAAATATCAACGAAACCTTGACCGAACTTGGCCTGAATTATAAAGTATGTAGAGATTTTTTAGTAGAACGAGTTGAGCAAACGAAAGCATATCTCAATAGCATGGAAGATATCATAGCCTCTGGGTATGTCGGGCGGGATAGTATATTCTCCGCAGCTAGAGAGTTGCTGGCATCGATTGGTGAGGCGCATTCAGCCTTTAATACTGTGAATATACTACGAAACAATGGTATACTCTCTGAATTAGTTGATCTAACAGGTTTTCGCGATTCCAAACAACTTTCGATTAGCGAACGTATTGAGAAATCTTTCAGATACGTCAATCCTCAGGAGGCGATACTTGTTGCCACTGGCTATACAAAAGGGATCGAAGGAATCATGCGGGAATATCAAAGGGGATACTCAGATATTACCTTTTCGAAAATTGCCACTCATCTTGGAGCAGATGAAGCAATCATTCACAAGGAATATCATTTATCCTCCGCCGATCCTAAAATCGTGGGCGTGGATAATGCGATTGTAGTAGGTAGGACAAACTACGATGTCGCTGATCAACTCGCGGATATTGGAATGGAAGCCATTCATCCTAATGCATCAAAACCGTTAGAAATGGCTGGAATAAATCTTCGTATTAAAAATACCTTTGAACCGGATCACCCAGGGACCGTTATTACAAACGATTATATTGGTCCCCAAGCGAAAATTGAAATCATCGCTGGTTCTGATCAGATTGTGGTCTTGGAAATTCATGATACATCAATGGTAGGAGAAATAGGCTTTGATCTAGAAATCATGAATAAGTTTATGAGTCATAATATTAGTTACATCATGAAAACCACTAACGCCAATAGCATTTCTCTTGTAATATGGGAATCGGATCTCAATGAGGTCTTAGTGCCTGAACTCGAAGCAGACTATCAGACCGTAACAGTTCAGGAGGCGGCGATAGTCTGCGTGATTGGTTCAAATATCGCTATGCCAAAGATTTTAGCTAGGGCGGCCAATGCTTTAGCTAAAAATAATATTAATATTAAATGCGTGTCACAGTCCCTGCGTCAGGTGAATATGCAATTTGTCATTGATCGAAAAATGTATAAAAAGGCTATAATATCTTTGAATGAAGATTTATGTCTCAGGGATATTAACGGTGATCACTAAAAATACAAAATGGAGGCAACTATGTCTGTAGAAATGGTTGAAGTTTTTTTAAAGGAAAATAATAAAGACATTGCCATATTATCGTTTGAGGATACAAGCACTGTTACAAAAGCTGCTCAATCTTTGGGAGTGACTCCTGGGGAAATTGCCAAATCATTGCTGTTTAAACTGAAAGAGGACTTTATCATGATCCTCATGGCTGGAGATAAGCGTGTAGATAACCGAAAGTTTAAAGATCTCTTTAATGTCAAGGCTAAGATGCCGGAAGCGAAAGAGGTCGTGGCGGTAACCGGCCATCCCGTGGGTGGGGTATGCCCATTTGGCTTAAAACAAAACATCTCCATTTATCTAGACTATTCCTTGCAATCATATATAAATGTTTTTCCGGCAGCGGGTGCACCAAATACGGCAATGAAGGTAAACATTGGTGATCTTGTTGAACTGACCCACGGACAGTGGGTGGACGTCATCCAATCCGAAATAGGCTAACGTGAATCGAGTTACAAACTCATTTGACCATTTTCCCTATAAGCATTAGTATTAAGAGGAGAAAGAAACGTTGCTTGAAAGGAACTGACTAAAACGCTTAGATTACAACTAAAAAAACATAGATATAGACACTATTTAACCAACAAATATTGGGTTATTGTCATTGCATTATTTTGCGCTGTTCTATGGGGAAGCGCTTTCCCAGTCTTGAAAGTAAGTTATATAGAGCTTGGATTGGCACCTGATGATCGTTACGCAATTATTGTCCTCGCAGGGTTACGATTTTTTATTGCTTCATTACTTATTTTCGCATTAATTGTTGGAGGTATTCGGCAGTCGCCTAAGGTTCAAAGAAAAATGCTACCTCAGTTGTTTTTGTTGGGCTTACTGCAAATTAGTTTGCAGTACTTCTTTTTTTATAATGGATTGGCTCATACCACCGGGATGAAAGGCGCCATTTTATCCTCGGCAGGTATCTTCTTTGTGGTTGTCTTTTCCCATTTTGTTTATACCAATGATCGCTTAGATTGGCGTAAGACCCTTGGCTTAATAGCAGGCTTTGCGGGGATTGTCTTAATTAATTCAGGCAAGCACTTCACCTTCGACTTTTCATGGCAGGGCGAAGGATTTATGATTTTATCCGGCCTAGTGAGCGCTCTTGGTACAATTTTAGCAAAGCGGATTTCTAAAACGCTTCATCCCTTTGTTTTAACAGCGTGGCAAATGGGTTTAGGGTCGCTCGTACTAATTGCCGTTGGGCTACCTAATTTAAAACCTCATGCTATGGTCTTTACCAACAAAGCCTTACTGCTTCTCTTTTATTCAGCCTTTCTCTCGGCAACAGCCTTTTCACTTTGGTATGCGATCCTAAAATACAATAAAGCAGGAGAAATTAGTGTCTACAAATTCATGACACCTGTCACAGGAAGTATTTTGTCTGCCTTGTATATTTCTGGAGAACGCTTGACGTTGAACATGTTTATAGCCTTAGTCCTCGTTGCATTGGGCGTTATCATAGTGAATTATCAAACTAAGGTTCCTGTAGAGGAACTTTTGCGTGAAGGACCATATTAAAATAGAAGATGGGAGTATGTCATGGGAAAGACCTTAGTATTGACCGAAAAACCCTCAGTTGGCCGTGAGGTAGCGAAGATACTGAACTGTAATCAAAAGGGAAACGGATGCTTTATAGGGCCTAGATATATTGTAGTTTGGGCTCTAGGGCACTTAGTAACACTCGCGGACCCTGAATTGTATGATGATAAATATAAAACGTGGAAAATGGAAGACCTGCCAATGCTACCCGCCAAAATGGACTTAGTGGTCATGAAAGAAACCTCGAAACAATTTGGGGTTGTGAAGAATCTGATGAAGAGTCCAGAAATTGATAATCTCATTATTGCCACAGATGCTGGGCGGGAAGGTGAACTCGTAGCACGCTGGATTATCAAAAAAGCGGGTTGGCGAAAACCTATCAAACGGTTATGGATCTCCTCACTAACCGAGCGGGCAATTAAGGAAGGGTTCAACAATTTAAAACCTGGTAGGGAGTATGAAGCGCTATATGCCGCAGCAGAGTGCCGAGCAGAAGCAGACTGGTTAATCGGGTTGAATGTTACCAGAGCTTTGACGTGTAAATATAATGCCCAACTTTCTGCTGGGAGAGTTCAAACTCCAACTCTGGCGATGGTTGTGGAACGAGAAAATGAAATTAGACAGTTTGTTCCCAAAGACTATTGGTCGATTAATGTCATAGCTACTGGCATTACCTTTCGTTGGCAGGATAAAAACGGACAAACTCGACTGTTCGATAAAGCGAAAGCAGATCAAATTGTGGACAAAGTGACCGGACAAACTGGGGAAGTGTTGGAGGTTAAAAAAGAGGCCAAGAAGGAATTCCCACCCCTTGCATATGATCTCACAGAGTTACAGCGGGATGCTAATCGTAAATATGGCTTTTCCGCCAAAATGACTTCTTCGGTCATGCAGCAACTTTATGAAAATCACAAAATAGTAACCTATCCACGAACTGATTCTCGCCATATAAGTGAAGATATCGTAGCGACGTTGCCAGAACGTCTTAAAAGCATTGCCCAAGGTAAAGTAGTAAAGCTCAAAGGTTGGCGGAAGGTCTATGAGGGACCTAGTAGATTAGATGATGACTCTGAAGACGGAGAAACCGAACAAACTCTGCCGGAAATACGTAAGGGTGAGAGTCTCAAAAACATTTCCGTTAAATTAGTAACTGATAAAACAAAACCACCCGCAAGACATACAGAGGCCACCTTGCTCTCCGCCATGGAACATCCCGGAAAATTGATTAATAATCAATCTCTACGAGAAGTGATGGATCAAAGCCACGGACTTGGGACGCCAGCAACACGTGCTGAAATCATAGAAAAGCTTTTCAATTCTTTTTATATGAATAGACAAGGCAAAGAAATCATCCCCACCTCTAAAGGGATTCAACTAATCGGTTTGGTTCCACCCGAACTAAAATCGCCAGAACTAACTGCCAAATGGGAACAACAATTGACAGAGATTAGCAAGGGCCGAATACAGAGTCAAAAATTCATGACTGAATCAGAGGGTATGCTACTCAACTTGTAGCAACTGTCAAGGGTAGTGCTCAAACCTTTAAACATGATAATTTGACGAGAAATAAGTGCCCAGAATACATGCCTTAATAGCTAGGTGGTTAATTCATAAAATCTACAGTTTAGGTTTCATCGAATTCATAGCTGAAATCGATGCCCATTTGGCTAAACTCAACTATTTAATCGATGTTGACGCGTACTACAAGCAAGAAGAACTTAAAGCTATGCGAATTAGTGCTGAAGCTATCATTCAGTTTGCTGAACCCATCAGACGGAGGGTAATAGTATTCTAATAAAGGAGGGAAAAGTAAAGTTGAAAAGGCAAATTAGTAAAGATAAGTTCTCCTTAATAAGTACAGAACTAGAACACTATGAAAGTAACGGCCTCATCACAGGGGAGCAAAAAAACAGTATCCTTGAGATCTATGAAATTAAGGGCGGCCTCAACTTTATTCGGGTTGTGGTTACGATAGGCGCACTTTTGGTGGGTCTCGGAATCTTGAGCTTTATCGCCAGCAACTGGAATGGAATCAGTAATTTAGTCAAACTCCTTATTATTTTCGGAGTTTTCGGTGGTGTAAATTTTGCAGGATACATGCTGTCTGAGGATAATCCAAAAACCGGCCGAAGTTTTATTTACCTAGGCTCGCTGGTTTACGGTGCAGGGGTCTTTCTCATCGGACAGATGTATAACTTTGGAGGGGAATTTCCCACGGCTTTTCTTCTTTGGTCCTTGGGAGTACTTCCCATGGCGTTCCAGCTTAAGGACAAATATTTAATGCTTTTTGCAAACATCTTGTTCGCTGTCTACCTTAACGGCTCTTATGATCTGGGTTTCCCTTATGCAGGATGGGTTGGGGTACCAATCGTGTATCTAGCCTTTAACTACTTTGATAAGTCAAGACTTCTCTTGTTCTTCGCCAACCTTACGGCTTTAAGCTTTATCTTTCAAATCACCCTAAGATATGAAGTTAAGGGTTTATATGTAGCATCGATCTTTTTCTTGATTGGACTTTTGATGTATGGAGTAAAACATACCTTAGAACCCGATATTTTCAGGGTCCAAGGTAACATATTATTAGGTGTTACCGGCGTGATCCTGACTATACCTAATTTATGGGATATAGTGGTTGGTGCTCAGTCAACCCGTTTGGTAAGTATTCTTTTTGCCCTTGTTTTTGTTGCCTTGCTGTTTGTTCTCATTAGAAAAGGAAGCCTTATCAGTCTGATTTTTGTGTGTGTTACTATCTTTAGATATTATACGGATACCTTTGCGTTTTTACCGAAATCGCTGTTCTTTATTGTAGGCGGGCTATTATTACTCGGCTTTGGTTTCTACTTTGAACGAATGATGAAATCATCAAAGGGAGGGACACTCGCATGACTAAGAAAAGAACGTTTTTACTTGCTGTGGCGATTCCCTTACTAATTCTTCTATCAATGACCATCAAACCTCAAGCAACCGTTCTTTTTGGGCAAGAGATCGTTCTTGAAACAAAAGCTTATGACCCGACAGATTTGTTTAGGGGAGACTTTGTTGCTATTAATTTTGTTATTTCGGATGTTCCAAAGTCTAAAGTGGATCTTCCAATCGATAAGATTAATAACAAAAAGCTGTTTGTAAGCCTTAAACAGGAGGGCAAATACTACGTGGTAGATCAAGTGAGCGAAACGAAACCAAAGCAAGGAGTCTATCTTAAAGGGCAGTTTCAAGAAACATACAATGGGCTTAACGGTGCAGGCGATTTCAGAGTAGATTACAGTCTGGATAAGTATTTTGTTGAACAAGGTAGTGGTAAGGATCTCGAACAGCAATCCTTTAAGGGAGCACTTGTCGGAACAGTTAAGGTCCTTGGCGGATATGGAGTTTTAACGGGAGTAGCTCCGCGCTAATAAATCACTTATTACTTGCCTGATCGATAAAATAGCACTTGCTTTAAGATAAGCAAGTGCTATTTTATTTGTAAAGTCTGTGGATTTCAGGTCTGTCTCCTAGAAATGCCGACATTCATTAAAGTGTCTAGATAGTATTTTGTAGTAACTCATTTGATTGTTTTATAAAGTTTCGTGCACTAAAAGAGTCGCTTAGCGATGGTTATTTTCTCGATTTCCTTAGCCCCTTCGTAGATTTCTAGAATCTTAGCATCCCTGTAGAAACGTTGGATGTCATATTCGTCGATATAGCCGTAACCACCGTGCATTTGCAGTGCTTTGTCGGTTACCCAGACTGCTGTTTCTCCAGCATAGAATTTAGCCATGGCATTTAGAGACGGATCCAATTGTCCATTGTCTGCTTTCCAAGCCGCTTTATAGACTATGTTGCGGGTCAATTCCACTCGAGTCGCCATCTCTGCCAACTGGAACTGAATGCCTTGGTTTGCAGCTAAAGGAACGCCAAAGGTTTTACGCTCCTGTACATACTTAACTGCCAAATCCAAGGCACCTTGTGCTAGTCCGAGTCCTTGAGATGCAACCATAATACGCGTTTGATCAAAAAAGTGCATAAGTTGGAGGAAACCGTTTCCTTCTTGGCCGATAACATTATCTTGCGGCACTCTCACATCTTCGAAGCTTATCTCTGCCGTATCCGATGCTCGGATGCCCATTTTCCCATGTAATTTTGTGCGGGTAATTCCTGGACTGGTCGCATCCACAATAATTAAGCTATGCCGCTGTGTTTTCTTGGGTGCATCTGTGTTAGTTATGCATAATACTGCCATATAGTTGCAAATCGTGCCGTTAGTGATGAACAGTTTACCGCCATTAATGACATAGTCTGTTCCGTCCTTACTTGCGCGGGTTGTGGTCCCGGCTACATCGCTCCCCGCGTTGGGTTCGGTGTACGCTCCAGCAAAGATAGCCCGGCCTTCAGGAAGCAAGGGGAGATACTTTTTCTTTTGTTCTTCACTACCATAGTTGAGGATGTTTTCGGAACCAAAGGTGGCGGCCATTACGACCAAACCGAGGCCTAAATCCACCCGAGACAGCTGCTCTGTGATCAAGGCTGTCTCCATCCAGCCAGCACCTGGCCCCCCGTATTCCTCCGGAATGGCAACCCCGACCAGACCTGCTGCGCAGGATTTTTCCCAGATTTCACGAGGGTATTTTTCTTCTCGATCGCATTCTTTGGCGATGGGCTCAAACTCTTTGATCGCAAATTTATAAGCTAGGCTTTGAAAAGCTTTTTGTTCTTCTGTCAATTCAAAATTCAAGACTGGTCCTCCTTCTAGAGCGGGGTATTATTAACCCCCTTTTCTACTATCGTTCTATTTAGGGGACGGGTTTCCCTAGTGCTCCTGTGCGTAAAAAGAGAGGTAGCTTGTGGTATTCATACAACCAATTCCGATTAGGTCCTTAGGCCTCGGTAGCGGCGACCTCACTTTGATAGAATGTAGCATATTGATGGCGAAGGTATCGCTTAAGAATCTTTCCGCTGGGGGTTTTAGGTAGAACATCCAGAAAAATGATCCCTTTAGGTACTTTAAAAGACGCTAGGTTTTTGCGGCAATGCAAGATTATCTCGTCTGAACTGAGGACAGACCCTTGTCTGAGAATTACAAGGGCCGTTACTGCTTCTACCCATTTCTCATGGGCAATGCCGACCACTGCGACCTCTGAAACCCGGCTGTTTTGGTAGATGACTTCTTCCACTTCCCGACTCGTTACATTTTCACCACCACTTTTGATGACATCTTTTTTTCGGTCCATTACGGTGAGAAATCGATCCTTATCTAGAATTCCAATATCTCCGCTGTGGAACCAGCCGTGCGCTAAAACATCTTCAGTTTTTTCTGGATCTTTGAAATATAGTAACATGGTGTGAGGGCCTCGACCGCAAATTTCACCAGGGTGACCTTCCTCCGTAATCTTTTGATGTTGCTTGTCTTCTAATTGAGATTCCATGTTCATTGCTGCTTTGCCCGCTGAACCTGGTTTGGTGAGCATATTTTCTGGCTTGAGCATTGTATGATAAGGGCTGAGTTCAGTTTGACCGTAGAAGTTAAAAAACTTTTTGCAGTTGGGAAGGAGACTTGTGATTTCTTTTAACACTTGAATGGGCATAATTGAAGCTCCATAATACCCTTTGACTATAGAACCTAAATCATAACCGCCGAACTCAGGGTGACGCATGAGGCTGATCCAAACTGTTGGCGGAGCAAAAAACATGCTTGCTTGGTATTTGGAGATGTTCTTCATAATTTCCTTGGGATTAGCATTGAACAAGAGGACGTTTGTTGCTCCTACCATCAATGCTGGAGTGAGAAATACGTCTCTCTGAGCACAGTGGTAGATAGGTAAGGCATTGAGATTCACATCTCCGGAGGTGAATTCCCCATCGATGATGCAGCTAGTGTATTCCGCCAAGAGGGATTGATTGGTCAGAATCACACCTTTTGGAAGGCTCTCAGTTCCTGATGTGTAGGTCATTTGAACTGGATCTTCGATGTTAAGTTCTACAAATGGTTCATCATGTGGCTGTTCTTTGTACCAGTTCTCAAAGTTAATGAAACCTATTGGGGCCTCCTGTTCTTCTGATTGTTGGGACCATATCAAAGTTTTTACGGTTGGCATCTCATCGAGTACATCTTTGACTAAATGGTAAAGAGTATCTTCGACAATGAATACCTTGGCCTCGGAATGGTTTATGCAGTAAGCTATATAATGTACCCATGAATCCAGACAAAATTTTCGGAATTCTAAGTGAACCTGATACAATAAAAGACAGGAAACTGTCGGAAAAGAAGGTTTGCATAAAATGGGAAGAAGACAATTTAAAGCT
>Ga0075530_1000022_pt1 | contig 61697 bp, 78 predicted proteins | sample NGEPerD_2_FD_75101 | JGI IMG/M metagenome (GOLD analysis project Ga0075530, IMG submission 75101) | Arctic peat soil microbial communities from the Barrow Environmental Observatory site, Barrow, Alaska, USA - NGEE PermafrostL1-D | ecosystem: Environmental > Terrestrial > Soil > Wetlands > Peat ... | reverse complement strand
GAGGGGTGCCTACCTTCATTTAGTAGAGGGCACCCTACAGGTCACCATTTCTTGTATGGATCAGCCCAAGTATCAGAGGTCGGTGGAAAAATTATGTCGTAAATTGAACGAATTAGAGCCTGTAACACTCGATAAAAACCAATTTCCGATTTTCTACAGAGTAGTTTCAAAGCAGTAATCACCAATAATTATTTTTTTTTAGTGGGTCATGTCCAGAGTTCTGAAATTAGAAATTTACTGAAGAATTTAAATAAGAAAAACCCCTTTATTATTGATAATGTGATAAGTCTCAACAGAATTGCTATCTCATGTTTGCTAATTGCAGCTTGTTATGTTATTAAGATAATTTTCTATAATTCCTTTTTAACTATAATTGTAACCATGGTATTTATTATCACAGGATTTTTTTCTATTATCTTAGCAGAGGTATTTAGACAAGCTGTTATTGTTAAAGAGGAAAATGATTTAACTATCTAATGGAGGGTGTAATATGTCAATTATCGTGAATTTAGATGTAATAATGGCAAAAAGAAAAATAGGCTTATCTGAACTTGCCTTAAAAATAGATCTAACTCAAGCTAATTTATCTATTTTAAAGAACAATAAAGCTAAGGCAATTCGTTTTTCCACCCTAGAAGCAATTTGCAAAGCGTTAGGTTGCCAACCTGGAGATATTTTAGCCTATGAAGATGAAGATCATAATTCATACGGTAATTTTGTAAAGGAGCGATAATTATGGTCTATGTCTATCAAATGGAAATGGGATACTTTTGATAAGCATTGTCTCTCAGGTAATAATCTTAAGAGAATGGTACATGGTAACAGTACAAATTCTTATTTTTAGTATAATTCAGTTATGTCTTTGCAGATATGTATTTATTGGTAATAAATACATATCTGCAACGGTTAGATATTCTTTCGGCCATCGAGCACGAACATGAAGTTAGTTGGGATTCATGGCTTCTGCCATGCATAGCATCACTATTAATGAAAAAGCTTTTTATATACTTTATTTAAAAGCTCATCATCACTTATGTCACTCAAGTTTTTTCTAATATCAATTACTGTATCTTCTGACACTAAGACAAAGATTCTTTTATCACTATCTAAATAAACCCTTATATTACTAGGTAAATTAGTGTCCTCCTGCTTTAAATCTAGACCATATCCATTAAGTCTGCTTAATAATCGTTTTTCATCAAATTTAATTACCCAAGGATACTGACTTTTAAGAACGGTATACGATAAGTCATTATCTCCATTACTATAACTATAGTATGTTCTTTCGGCTAGTATACTTTTACTAAATCTAATGTAAGGGCTGGTATCGGCATTTTTTTCTATATATCCAAAGTCCATTAATGTTAAACTAACTTTCTCTGTTGGCATTTTAATTTTCTCGATCGCATTAATGCTCCTAAAGGCTAGGCCCCCTGTAAGCATTACTACTAAATATATTGAAACTAACGTAGTACTAATAGTGATTGTCATATTAATGTTTTTTGAGTACCTTTTTTTATTAATTAAACGTTGAACATAAAACATGATTATTATAGGAATACACATTATCATTAATAAAGAGATATTAGATCCGTTAGTGCCTTGTTTATCAAAGACAGAAAATTTCAATAATAACAGGAGTATCATTAACCCCTAGGCATTTTTCAATATATTTTTTATCCTTAATTGCTTACAGTTATTATAAGGCATGAACTTATTTTCTTTTAACTTACTGTAAGCTTCTATGCTCCAAAGAAAAAAGCTAATAATCTCTATAGTATTTATAAATATAACAGAAGCCATCCCTACTGTTGCTAATATGCAATATGCCTAAATTTGTCCCTAGTGCTAAGTCGGTAGCTCCCGAAAATAATTGCAAGTTAAGATTGAAAATAAACAAGAGAGTTAGAAGTAATTGACTCCCTACATAATATAGCGAAGCTTTAAAAACAGATTTGAATTTTTCCTGTTCATCAGTATGAATAGAAATAGTTTTATTATCTTCTTCTGTATAAAATATTTGAATTTTACCTTTCTGACATACATAATTCCAACCTGCGGTCTGGCAATATTCCCTATATTCTAAAGCTACATCACTGTCTCGACGATCATAAATAGAAACTTTATGAAGTACATCAACTGAGTATTTTATTTTTTGGTGCTCTATCTTTTTAAATATTAAGAACGCTCCTATGAGAGATTGTAATAACCATCCTTTTTCTGCCATTAATTCAAGATATTCTCCTGCTGCCACACATTCATAAGGCCAAAAATTGAAAAATGTTATTTTTGTATCTCTGATCCTCATAATTTCCCCTCCAAATACACTAATCCATCATTCGTCATAGTAATCAATCGTCTATACTCATCGAGTAGTATTTCGTTGCCCTTATCTGTGATTATATAGCTTCTTTTTCTCCCTTGTACTGCTGTTTCTCTTATCATGTTTTCTTTTTCAAATTTACCAAGAAGACTATACAAGGTTCCCGGTCCAACTCTTACACGACCATTTGAAATCTCATCTACAGCCTCCATAATATCTACACCACATCTTTCCTTGAGTAATGACATTAATATATAATACATTGGCTCAGTTAAATTCTGGAATTGCTCCCTTGCCATTTGTAATCTCCTTTTCAACATCCAATATCGATACTCGATATTTATAAATCTATATTATTATCGATACACGATATTGTCAACTGAACAATCTCCGCGTGCTTCAAAAAGTCACTCTAACGTTTGTTAAGAAGGCAGTGGGTATGATATAGTAAAAAAGCAAAAGATTAGGGTTTTCAATGACCGTGTCCGATCGGCCCCGGGCTAAGAAACTTCCACCACATCTGTTAAAATAAAGGGGAAAACTAGAAAAATGAGTGTATTATTTTGCCGAGATTGCGGCGTAGATATATCAGGAGAACCGCTTTTTCGACGAATCAGTTTTACTTTGGAACAGGGAGAAAAGGTAGCACTGGTAGGCCCGAACGGTGCAGGGAAAACTACCTTAATTCGGGCCTGTTTAGGAGATATACGTTTAGAAAGCGGAGAAGTGCAAATTCTTGGCTCTTATGGATACCTTCCTCAAACCCCGATTATTGAGGATGAAGGGAACGTTTTTCAGTGTGTGATTCAAGAGCGAGCAGATTTGTTGCAAATGCAGGAACAGTTACGTGAGTTAGAAGAGAAGATGGCGCATACCCCCAGCGAAAAGGTCATGGAGCAATATGCAGCTTTAACAGAGTTATTTGAACGCCAGGGGGGATATGCCCTTGAGGCCTTGGTCCGGAGAATCTTGGCGGGACTTGGGCTGGAAGCAGAGATGAATTCCTTGGTCACCACGTTGAGCGGGGGGCAAAAGACACGGCTGGCCTTATGCAAGCTGTTGCTTAGGTCGCCTGAACTCTTGATTTTGGATGAGCCTACGAATCATTTGGATATTGCGGCTCTAGAATGGCTCGAAGGGTATTTACGAGATTATCCGGGAGCGCTGCTTATTGTTTCGCATGACCGTTACTTTTTAGACCGCACAGTATCGCGGGTTTTTTGCTTGGAAAACGGAGAACTTAAAGGGTATACTGGAAATTATTCTGAGTACGAACTACTGAGGATTTTGGAAAATAAGACAATAGGCCGTGAAGCCGATCGTATGGCCAATAAAATTGCCAAACTTGAGGAATATGTTCGCCGAAATAAGGCGGGAGTTAATTCCAAACAGGCCCGTGGACGGGAGAGCCAACTCCAAAAGCTTAAACCAATTCAGGTCACCAAGGTAGATCATGGACTCTCTATTACGCTTCAAAGTGGAGGCCGTAGTGGAGATCGTGTTCTTTTGCTTGAGAATATTTCCATTACTTACGGGGCACGTACTCTTTTTCAGAACGTCCAATTGGATTTGCGACGAGGAGACCGGGTCGCTTTGTTGGGCAAAAATGGGATTGGAAAAACCTCGATTTTAAAAGCGATTCTCCGTCAGATTCCTTTTGCGGGAACCATACGCTTAGGCGCGAATGTAAAAGTTGCCTATTATTCCCAAGAACATGAAAATCTGGGCCGTTCAGGAACGGTGATGGACGAAATTCGGGATGTCTCAAAGTTTAAGGACCCGGACATCAGAAGTCTTCTTGCTCGTTATGGTTTTAGAAACGATGATGTTTTTAAAACGGTTTCTGTTCTGAGTGGAGGGGAAAAGAGTCGTTTGGCTTTATGCAAACTTTTCCTCGAACAGGGGAACTTATTATTATTGGATGAACCGACCAATCATCTTGATGCGGAAACCCGTGGAGTGCTTGAAGAAGCCCTTCAGGACTATGATGGAACAGTGTTCGTTGTCTCCCATGATCGCTACTTCTTAGATAAAGTCGTCTATAAAATCGCGGAACTTTCGACTCAGGGACTTTCCGTTTACGAAGGAGATTACACTGGCTTCAAGGAATATAAACAACAAGAGGAAGCAAGTGTCGTACCGGTCGAGCGAAATGCTAAGCCAAGTTATCAAGACCAGCAAGAAACCCGCAATTTGACGCGAGAAAAAAAGCGGATGAAGCAATTAGAACTGGAAATTGAAGAGTTAGAGTTGGCCCTCCTTACCCTAGAATCAGAACTTGCTTTAGCGGATACAAATTATGAATTAGCTATGAAACTACATGAAGAGTGCGAGACTGTGAAAAAACGTAGAGATAATGTCTTAGAAGAATGGATTGCTGGAAGCGAGTAGTTTACTTCACCAAATAGCGTTCGAATCCATATATTATCCTGAAGTCGCAAGATGGAGGGATACATATATGGGAGTAGCTATGCTTATGCTTATGGCAGTGGCCTTAAGTTTGGATGGGTTTGGCGTCGGGTTGGCTTACGGTTTACGCCGTATTCGTATACCGATGAGTTCTCTTATTGCTATTGCACTGTGTACAGTTTTTGCCATGGGGATATCCATGCTTTTTGGTAGTTGGGTCACATTATGGCTTAGATTTATACCAGCCCGTTTATTAGGCGCTACTATATTGCTTACTCTGGGTTTTTTTCAACTGGCTAGAACGATATGGAACCGTAAGCGAGAGGCTTTTCCCCAAGCAGTTCCTGCAATGACTGTAGTCGTTCAAAAACCCGTATTGGAACCAGTTTGCCGATTTCAATTAAGTTTTTTTGGCTTAGTGATTCAGGTATTAAAGACCCCGGATATAGCGGATGTTGATGGCTCTGGTGGGATTAGTCTTCGGGAAAGTTTACTCCTAGGGAGTGCGCTGGCAATGGATGCTTTTGCCAGCGGAATAGGAGCCGCATTAGCTGGAATGACGCTATCAGTCATTGGCTTAGTGGCGTTAACCCAAATTATGATGTTGCGTTTAGGTCAACATATGGCCGGCAAAATCCCAGAGAAATGGACTGCCAATGCGGAATATTTACCGGGCGTTGTTTTAATTTTGATCGGATTGGGTAAATTGATCTGAGGTGAGGAATATGTTAACTATCGGGCTTACTGGCGGGATCGGAAGTGGCAAATCCACGGTTGCCGAGTGGTTTATAAGACACGGAGTTCCTGTGCTAGATGCTGACAAAACGGTTCACCGTTTGTTGCGATCGGATTCGTCGACTATAGCAAAACTGGTCCATGAATTTGGATCAGAGATCCTTGGAGAAAATGGAGAAATAGATCGTTCGAAACTAGGTAATCAAATTTTCAGTGATGAAGATGCACGAAAGCGGCTCGAACGAATCGTGCATCCTTGTGTGCTAGAATACATGAAGGATGAGCAAGCAACGCTTCGGAGTACAGGAGCAAAATACTGCGTATGGGATGTGCCTCTACTCCTTGAAGTAGGGTTCGGGAAATTTGTCGATGAGGTTTGGGTTGTGTGGGTGCCACGGCACCTTCAGATTTTACGCGTTATTGCGCGGGACAAGTTAAGTTTGGCTGAGGTGGAAGCCCGTGTTGCTGCACAAGGGTCACTCGATGAAAAGCGTCAGCAGGCCGATGTAGTTATTGATAACTCCGGAAGCGAGTTGGAGACGGAACGTCAACTTGAAGAAATATGGGTGAAATATGTAGTCAATAATCTTTGAAATTATGTTAATATAAGGAAGTGTAAAATAAATTTTAATGATTGAATAAGTTTATACATAAGTACAGATACCCTAGATGAGAAGAGGAAGATGTGATGACAAAAAGGAAGAAGCGTTGGACAATAGGTAAAAAAATTGTTGTTTTTATTTTGATTGCAATCCTAACGACTTTTAGTATGTCAAATATCCCACTCTTAGAGAAAGTTATTTATCCCTACCCCCATCGGACGATTATAGAAAAATATGCGTCAATGTACGGAGTGGACCCTTTGTTTGTTGTATCCGTAATTCGGGAAGAAAGTAAATTTCTTTCGAAATCCGAGTCACATAAAGGAGCAAAAGGTTTGATGCAGCTAATGCCTAGTACCGCACAATCGATCGCTAAAAGTCTTGGAGATAAAACATATAGCGAAGCTGAATTAATCAATCCAGAGAAAAATATTCAATACGGAACATGGTATCTAGCCAGCTTGCAAAAAGCGTTTGCCAACAAGACGTTAGTGATCGCTGCTTACAACGGTGGAAGAGGACATGTACAAGAATGGATTGATAGTGGCCAGATTGACCCGAATAATATTCGCCTAGAGGATATTCCATTTAAGGAAACACGGGATTATGTGGGACGTGTCTTGAAAAGTTATGAAAAATACCATAAACTTTACCGTAAATAAGCTATCCAACTTGTCACGACAGTCATTGGATATGATATGGGCGAATGAGGACTCTCCTTGGGTATAAGGAACAGTTTAAATCATAATGAGAGGGGATGTAATCCTTGTGAAAGAGTTAGACTCAGAAGAAATAAAAAGGATACTAACACGACTTAAGACAGTGCGGGGGCATATTTCAGGAGTCGAACGCATGATAGAGGAAGAAAAGGGCTGTGAGGAAATATTATTACAACTTGTAGCTATTCGTTCTGCAGTGCATAAAACATCTGTTATTGTTGCGCAACGTTATGCGAGCACCTGTTTGATTGAGGCAATCGATCAAGGTGAGGATCGTCAGGACATTCTGAATAAAGCGATTGAAACACTCATGAAGCTCAATCAGTGAATTTAGATCTTTCAGCCGAAATCCTTTTATGAAGAGGATGACGGCTTTTTTTACGTTAAACCCTCATTAGCAATAAATACTATTTGACCTATTTACAATTTAAAGTAGAACAGCTTGCTTGAAGAAACTAACAACATATTGACTATACCCGTATAGGGTATTATAATCAATTGAAAACTTATTGTTTTTTGCAATGAGAAATTGGAGAAGGAGGGGATTCTATTGACAAATAGCATTTCATTCGCTGACTATGCCATTGTGGCCTGCGGAACTATGATACCGGAATTAAATTATCTAAAAGAAACCGGTTACTTGGATGTGCAAGCGATTTATACTGCTCCGGGACTTCACCAGGTTCCTGAGGAATTAGAGATTCAATTACAAAAACAATTGGAAATAGCTAAGAAAAGCGCCAAAAAGATAATTGTGGTGTTTGGAGGCAAGTATTGTTATATCAACATGCGTGATTCATATCGAACTATCGATACCGTGATTGAAGAAATGCGGGAAGAGGGGTACTATATCGCCCGAACCGAGGTGGAAAACTGCCTGGACATGTTGGCTACAGTGGACGAAAGAAAGACCTTGGCTGAAGGGCAAAAGGTATGGTTTTGTACGCCAGGGTGGCTGAAATACCGCGATATGGTCTTTAAAGGCTGGGATAAAGCAAATGCGAACGAGAACTTTCCACAGTATACCGGCGGAGGAATCATGCTGGATACGATAGGCTTCTTTGATGATTATGCCCTGGAGCATATTGAGGAAATCTTAGACTTTTCTGATTGGGCTTCTATACCCTTGGAAAGCCGTACAGTCGGATTGGAACGCCTAAAAGACGTCTTAATCAGTGCGATGGCTGTAGAAGACAGGCTGTAAGATTATGAAAGATGTCATCATGTTTACCTCTCAAACCTGTTCTTCTTGTAAGAAAGCGAAAAATTTCCTTTTTCAAAATAGAATTCAATTTGAGCAAAAGGACATTAACGTTGATGCTAAAGCAAGAGAGGAATTACAAAGGAGAAATATTACTGGAGTCCCTACCTTTCTTATTGGGAAGGACTTTGTTACGGGGTTCGAGCCCACAAAAATCCTTAAACTTGTCGATCATCGAGTTATTGAATGCAAAAAATGTTCAACTAAAATACGCGTCCCCATTAACAAGGGTACACTTAATATTAAGTGCCCGCAGTGCGCTTATGAATTTAACGTTAACACAAAACTATAAATCGGGCTCAGAAGAAAAGACCACCTTGAAGGTTACTTCAAGGTGGTCTTTGTAGACGATGGCCATCGAGTTCACATGACGTAGTGTGTCCTCCATTATCATTAACTTGATGACAGTTTCTTTTATCGAATGCATTGTTACTGGCAGATTGATTAAAGACGTATGTGTGATGCTTTCTTCCAAAATACAATAAACCCTTTATTGACATATGCCAATAAAGGGTTTATTTTGTGATTGCAAAGAGGCATATGCAGTTCACGGAAAGAGTTTTAGCTCAATTCGTCTATTTAGCATGCCATGTGAAAAAGAGAATTTTCTCAAATGAGGGGCACATTCAAAAGTAATTCTGTAAGTAAATAACAATAAGATGGGGTGGTGACAGATGATGTAAAGCCTTCTTGCGGAATGGGTATTCAACAAAAGGTACTTAAGTTAAGGAGTGGGAGCAAGATGAATGAGAAACGGAGGATCCAATTAGTCGTAACGTTAAGCCTAATTATAATGCTTGTGGGTATCGTTTTGGTTTTGCAACCAAAAACAACAGAGGCAGCGTGTGGGGCTTCGACATCCTCATGCAAAACGTGTCATGAAGTTAAAGGAGAAGATCCAGTCTCTAAGAAAGGGGACTGGCATACGCAACATGCTTTTGGGGACTTTTGTTCAGCTTGTCATTTAGGAGTGGCCACAGCAAATGACAAGGCTCAAGCGCATGCGGGGATCATCGCTAAACCGCTAGATCAGCCTTCAGAGACCTGTGCGTCTTGTCATCCATCCGACACGGCAGCGCGTGTGACTAAGTACGGTGGAAGTGCACCCAGTGGATCCAATACATCAGGAAATACTACTGAGACTCCTAAGATGACTGGGACCACGACGACGGCAACAGGGGCAGAAGACGAAAGTTTGGATAAGGTAATAGTCTCTCCTAACGCTACACAAATTCCGGCCAGTAAGAACCCCAATTTTGATGTGATCGATTTTAATAAATACGTTGGAAATAGCACATCGTTGTTAGCTTGGATCATTGGAGTTTTGAATGTTATCGTTTTATTCGTTTTGTTAGGGATCATTTGGCGCTGGAAAAAAGGAGTATGGCCCTGGGTTTATTTCAAGAGAGAAGGAGATTGGGTGAATCTCAACGACTTGCCGGTTGAGGGTCAGCAACTCATTATGCGGCTGCTAAATACCGATCTAAAGACGGTTTTGGCAATAAACGAGATGTTGGAACAAACGAAGAGTAACGAAAAGAGTGGGTTGATCATTAATAGCAAGGAGGGGAAAGACCATGTCCTTTAATGAAATAATGAAGAAAAAGACTTGGTCACCTTGGGTCGCCGGGGCCCTTCTGGGGATTACTGCCACAGCTTCATACGCTATAGCGGATAAAACGATCGGTTCTTCAGGTGGGATAGAGAGTTTGGTTAGTATTATCGGGCATGCGCTAAATTTAAATTGGGCTTATTCGATGTATTTCAAATATCAAATGCCACCACTGATTAGCTTTCAGATCATCCTGTTTATTGGCATGCTTTTAGGTTCTTTCACGGCAAGTAAGTGGTCGAAGGATTTTAAACTTAGAATGGTACCTGATCGACAGTGGAGTGAAACGTTCGGACCCAGTAAAGTGAAACGCTGGCTCATGATCTTCGTCGGAGGTGTCATCATAGAGTATGCCGCTGGGATCGCTGGCGGGTGCACCAGCGGCTTGGCAATCTCGGGTACAATGCAGCTTTCTCCAGCCGGTTTAATCTTTATTATTGGCTTATTTGTATCAGGTATTATCACAACGAAAGTTTTGTACGGGAGGAATTATTGATGGCAGCTTCTGTTATTGTCCCCTTAATACTTGGCTTTTTCTTCGCATTTTCCCTCCAGAAAGCAGGTCTGGGTCATTACGATAAGATTGTGAATCAATTTCGGTTCAAAGACAATACGATTATGAAGTTTATGATGACAGGTATATCCGTAGGGCTCATTGGTATCTTTACCTTGAAGGACATAGGGCTTCTCCAATTAGATCAAGTGCCATCAACTTACGTTGTAGGTAACTTAATCGGTGGACTTATCTTCGGGGTCGGGATGGCCATGGCTGGCACCTGACCGGGTACGTTGATCACAGGTTGTGGTCAAGGAAATTTGGACTATTGGATTCCTGGAGTGATTGGGTTCTTAACGGGAGGAGTTCTCTTTGGAATAACTTATCAGTCCTTCTTCTTAAAAATCTCCACCATTAGTTCATATGGCACTAAGACCTTAGAAGATTTATTTCGAGTGAATCATTGGTTGTTTGTCAGCTTGTTTATACTTATAACGTTTGTTTTCTATATAGGGTCGAAAATTATGGAAAATTCGAAAACAGAATCGTCTACTTCCCGATGAAAGGAGGGTGGAATGGGTGTCTGAAATATTTACCTGGGACCAACTGTTTAGCCGTAGGAATTTTCTCAAGGGCAGCGCTACAGCACTCGCTTTGGGCTTAGCTGCAGGAAATGGCATGATAAGACCAGCTTTGGGGTTGGGTGCTACCCAGTCCGAACGGGCCAATGTAACTTATATTCCCACGATATGTGAACAGTGTGTTTGGCGCTGTGGTGTTATCGCTCGCGTTGAGAATGGGGTAGTTAAAAAGCTTGAAGGCAATCCTAATCATCCAAATAATTTAGGCAAACTTTGCCCACGAGGTAATGCGGGCATTGAAACGGTGTACAGTCCTGACCGGATAAAATTCCCCTTGATTAGGGCTGGGGCTAGAGGGAGCGGATTATGGCGCAGAGCATCATGGGATGAAACCTTAAGCTATACAGCAGATCAGATGAATCGAATTAAGGAAAAATACGGCGCTAAAGCGATGATCTTTAACTCTACGGATAACCTATCACAGCCCTTTTTTGAGATTCTTTTAAAAGCTTATGGTACCCCAAACTATGGCACGCAACGAAGTTTATGTTTTAACGCTACAACGACAGGCTTTTTATACACCTACGGAGTACCTCAGCCTGGCACAGACTTTAGCAAATGCAAATATATGATCTTTACCGGGCGTAACCTTGCTGAAGGAATATCCAATAATGAAACGCAAGAAATGATCGAGATGATCGCACGCGGTGCCAAGGTGGTTGTACTGGATCCGAGATTTACCAAGACGGCCTCTAAGGCAGAATGGCTACCCGTTCGCCCCGGGACGGATTCAGCGTTCATTTTGGCCATGATCAACGTGATCATCAAGGAAAAGCTTTATAACAATTCATTTATCCAAAAGTACACCCAAGGCTTTGATGCTCTGGTCAAAGAAGTTGAAGCCTATACACCCGAATGGGCTGAGAAACAATGCGAAATCCCAGCGGATACAATTTACCGTATAGCGAGGGAATTTGCTGGGGCTGCTCCTGAGGCCATTGCCCATCCAAACTGGCGCAGTTCTAATTTTACTAATTCCTTCCAGACGGAGCGTTCTCTTGCAGTGCTCAATGCCTTGATGGGTAGCGGCTAAACTCAATGTGAAAAGCGATGAAGACGTCGTAGTGGAGAGTGAGGTGGGCAAAGTACGGATCAAAGCGTTTGTCACTGAGGGGATTCGACCGGATTGTGTCTTTATGGTTGGAGGATTCGGTCACGTGAGTAAGGGGTTGAGAAAGGCCTACGGTCTGGGAGCCAGTGACTCCGCCTTGCACAAATCAATAACGGATCCTATTTCTGGAGGTTCGGCCTTAAGCGAGACCTTCGTAACTGTGATCAAGGCTTAGGAGGAAAAACATGGAAATTCGCATGGGATTTGTTATCATTACGTCGCGTTGTATCGATTGTGGTGCCTGTATGGTTGCTTGCCGGGCGGAAAATAATGTACCCCTAGGGAATACCCGTAACTGGGTGAAGGATAGTGGAGTTATTGGACAGTTTCCCAAAGTCAAGCAAATGTTCGAACCCGGAAATTGTATGCATTGTGATGAACCACCGTGTGTTATGGTTTGCCCGACGGGTGCCTCATATAAGCGTCCTGACGGTATCGTCAACGTTGATAACGCAAAATGTATTGGTTGTAAATATTGTATGACCGCTTGTCCGTATGAGGCACGTTTTATCAATGCGGAGACAGGGAAGGCGGATAAATGCACCTTGTGTCTACACCGTTTACAACGGGGTTTAAAACCGGCTTGTGTACAAACTTGTCTCGGAAAAGCCCGCCAAGCGGGAGATCTAAATGATCCTGAAAGTGTAGTTGCCAAATTACTTGCGGCTTACCCTTCCAGGCAAGTGTTACCGGAGTTGGGAACAGGAGCCAATATTCACTATATTGATGTATTAGTTCCAGAAATCCCGGAGGGAAAATAAGGAGCTTAAGGAGGAAAGTATGAACGCAGAGCTACCTTGGGGTTTTATGATTGTGATCTACCTCTTTACAGCGGGACTTAGTGCGGGCGCAATGATTACGTCTAATCTCGCTCTACTGAAAAATAGAGAGCAATACGAGCGGATCGCACGTTGGGGTGCGTATGTAGCCCCCTTCCCAATTGCAATCGGGACAGGGATGCTATTGCTTGATTTGGGAAGTCCCTTCAACTTTTATCAGCTATTTTTAACCTTACAAGTAAGGTCGGCCATGTCGTATGGCAGTTGGGCCATCCTCTTATTTACCCTATTAAGCTTTGTGAATTTATATCTGTGGCTGGCCGGAACCTTATCATCTAGTCAAATGGCCAGCTCAAATCGAAAAAAGTCGTAGAAATTTGGCTAAATTTATGCCTGTGCTCTCGCTTATCGTCGCGTCCTATACAGGGGTCTTACTTGATGAGGCGGCGCGGCCCTTATGGAATACCTTGCTCCTACCCGTGTTATTCTTGGTTTCAGCACTTTCAACAGGAGTAGCGGCGGTTATGTTAGCCTCAGCTCTCAGTCGAAAGAATCGAATCCAGCATAAAGAACTACAGGCCCTGACCTTAGTAGATCTGATCCTTATCGTCATTGAAGCGGTTCTTCTGTTAGGAATTGTTATAGGGCAATATGCGGCCTCCCTAGCACAACAGCAAGCAATTAGCGCTTTGCTCTTTGGACATTATGCTTGGGTGTTCTGGCTTATGATCGTGGTTTGTGGTCTTCTCCTTCCATTCAGCCTTGAAATGATAGAGCTAAAGGGACGAGTTAAGTTGAGATGGTCAATACCCGTTACATTAGGAAGTAGTTTTTTGGTCTTAGTAGGTGGTTTCTTTGTACGGTATGTCATTACCTATGCCGGGCAATTGAGTACTTGGATAAATTAGCTTTGAACGATTCTGATTTAATAAGGGATGGGGGTGAATGATATGTATTTGCTCGAAAATATTCATTTCACTCGGCAAAAAATAAACAGTTTATATAATCTGGGGATAAAGTACAAATGGTATGGTCCAGAAGCTCCCATAATGTTTCGCTGGATATTTTATCTTCTTCGTCTTACCCCTTTAGGAGAAAGAATGGAGCGGCTAATTTCAGAAAAGATGAATCAATTTCGCCGGGAATTTTTGAATTTACAACATAACAGTCTGATTCCTCCAGCTTACTGGGATACGACAATTCTCAATAGGTTTGAAGAGTATGTATTAAATAATCAGGCATTTACGCTTGAACAATGTATTGGGCTTTATGATTCAGAAGAAAAAAGGATAATAAACCCTGAAAGTTGGGAGCATTTTTACCTTAATAGGATTAAATTGTGACAGGAAAGAACATACAATAATCGGTTGATTCTCAACAATAAGGTGGCGTAAACCATGACGCGAAGATTGCATTACACCCGACGAGAGATACTACTTCGATTGTCTTGGGTGGGGGTGATAGTCGCTGGAAGTGCGACCATGGGTCCTCTTGTTCAATACTTGGTTAACGATGAGGATGGAGTGCGATCTTCTCTCGTCATCTTTAAGAAACAGTTGGAAGAGGATAGTCCCTGGGAAAATGTCTCGAGTTCGAGAGTCTGGGTAAAACGTGACAAGGCAGGGATTATGGCCCTAATAGCGACGTGCACCCATCTAGGGTGCGAGGTTCGTTATCATCCGGAAAAGAAGCAGTGGGAGTGTCCTTGCCATGGCAGTATCTACGATGATGATGGGAACCTAATGAGTGGACCTGCCAAAAAGGCATTGCAACGAGTCGCTGTCGAAGCCAAACAAGATGGATCATTGGTTATTTATACGAATAAGCAGGTGGGGAGCGATGAACGTGCCTAATGAAGAGGGGGTCTTGCCAAAACATACTGAAAAACAAATCAGTGTGTCACAAAGTACCTTTATCAGTCATATCAGGCCGCGTTTTCTCCCTGAGTCAGCAATAAACATTGTTTACACCGTATGCCTTGGTGGCTTATCCTTCTTGTCATTTATCGTTTTGTCCGTTACTGGTCTACTCTTAATGTTTCATTATCAGCCGGGAGAAAATACTGCGTTTAGTAGCTTGCTAAATCTATCCTCTGTCATACCATACGGGGCACTCCTTCGCAATTGGCATTATTGGGCAGGTCAAATCATGGTCATTACAGTGAGCCTGCATATGGTTCGGGTTGCTTGGACCCATTCCTATAAACCACCCAAACAGCTTAATTGGCTCGTGGGGATAGGACTCCTGCTTTTAACTTTGATTATGGATTTTAGTGGGTATTTGCTGCGCGGTTCACAGGAGACTGGGGCAGCAGCCAACGTGGCAGTGCATATTGCGGAACTTATTCCGCTCGTCGGCAGCCAGATAGCTCAGATCCTTTTTGGCCGTCCCTCTCCTTTAAGTGGTAGCACACTCATGGCCTATGTATGGCACTGCATTGGCCTTCCAACGATAGCCTTCTGGCTCCAATTTTATCACTTCTGGCGGATAAGACGGGATGGAGGGGTCCGTCCACTTTAGAAAGGAAAAGTTGATATGAAGCGTTTACCAATTCGAATGCTCATTGAAAAGGAAGGAATAGCGGCTCTGATTTATTTAGCTCTAAGCTTGTTCTTAGCAATAAAAGTTGTGCCTGGAGTTGGGACAAGTGGCCAAGCCCCTCTAGTAGGGCAGGCGGCTGCGCCTTGGATTTTTGGGCCTGTGCAAGTACTCTTGTTTTACGTTTCCCCGTGGATATCAGCGATTCTATTCCCCTTTTTAATAATTTCTACCCTGGTGATTCTGCCCTAGATCAGTAAGAAATTTGGAGATAGAGTCACAAGAGTAGTGATTGCGGTTATTAGCGGGACTCTATTGATCTTAATCATTTGGTTTATGCTCAAAGAGCAGGTGACATTATGATGGAAAAAAAACTATTTTTAGCCACACTGCTCTTAGTATTAGTCGTCGTTTTAGGGCTGTGGCAAGAGCATAATCCTTCCTGGGTTCAATATCAAAATAATTATTTCGCTGAACAGAAGACCATCTTACAAACTAAATTGGAGACAATCCAAGACGAAAAAAAGAAGACAGTCATGCAAAAAGAGATGAATGATTTGGAAAATCGCCAGCCGGAAATTGTTAACTTAGTGCTACCCAATGGAGAAGTTGAACGCTGTAAAACCTGTCATATCGGGATTGAAGAGATTTCACCTTCGCATCCCAGTAACACCTTTGGCTGTGCGGTTTGTCACGGGGGAAATCCAGCGTCCCTGGATAAACAAACCGCCCACGAGCATATGTTGGGCGTAGCTCATCCCGGTTCCTTGGAGGTTGCTTCGCTGAGCTGCGGCAGTACGGGTCCTAATGGTGAGGCTTGTCACAGTCAAAACCACGAGCAGGCCAAAAATGAAGTCGATCTGGTAAAGACGTCAATTATGTCGACGAAGGCGGGAGAGTTAAGCTCTGTTCGGATGATGTTTGGCTTGGATAAAACCAAGGATGTTCCCAAATTAAAGAAGAATGAAGTCGCTATTCATTATTCCAATCCAATAGCGGGTCTGGCGCAAGAAAAAGGATTTCAGGATAGTTGTCTAAGTATGTGCCATCAAGGCGGGGGTGGTCTTCTCCCAGGGAGTCAGAATACTGCACGGGGCTGTGAAGTATGTCATGTTTTGACCAACCCACAACAAACCTATCAAGGGAGTGATTCAGTAATGAAGGGGTTTGAGGCAGGGCATGGTATGACGCATCAGCTTACAACGCAAATACCCTATACGCAATGCAATCAATGTCATAATCAAGGTATCCATGATCCGATTCAAATGCAATTTAGTAATCGGCCTGATTTAGCCAAAGTCGTTAAAGATTGGAAGAACGGGGATAAAGATTGGGCTAATCGCCTTGCAAACTATTATCTGCCCGGAGAGCTATTCGCCAAATGCGAAGTGAGCTTGGACTGTATTGATTGTCATACTCGTCAAGATGTCATGGGAGATGGAAAGATGTGGACATCTCAATACGATGCCGTACACATCCAATGCATGGATTGTCATGGATCGACAACCAGCCCTCCGTTGACAAAAACCATCAAGAGCGCTGATGATCCAGCTTTTGACGAGAAGATTTCAAATCCGGTATTTCCAGAGTTAAAGGTCGGCGAGCAAATCATGGTGACCAAGAAAGGAGAGGAGCTGACTTTTTTAAGGCATCAGGGCCAGGATTGGATTATATATAGCCGGGTTAAGGGAGAACATTTTAAGATCCCTCTGGTTCAAGGAAGCAGTTGTAAACAAAATCCTCAGGAACAAAATGCGGATTCTTGCCACAAATGTCATACGGGATCAGATCTATACAAATAAAGAAGGGATGAATTTTTATGAAAAAATATTCTAAAATTTCCATGAGTAGAACGGATTTTTTGGTATTTCTCACTATCCCAACTGTTTTTATAGGCATATTGATTTTTGATACGCACCATTCATTCTTCAAATTCATTGCGTATGCTTATACGGAATTTTTACGCAGCGTACCGTCCTGGTCAATTCCAATTGCCGCACCGTTAAGTCTTCTAATCGTTTTTCTAGGGTTGCCGTCGCTTGTGGAGGCATTGTTTAAGCCAAGGGCTGGGAAAATTCTATTTAGCTCAATGTCCTTGACATTTGCTATTTTACTTATCAACTTTATGATAGTTGTAAATTAACCTCACGAAGTGGGAGGGGGAAGGATAAAATAATGAGGGATAACATTCTGCTCGAAGATGTCGGAGTAACGAGGCGTCTAAAAGTTATCCAAGGTCATGTGCATGCAGTTGAGAAAATGATGGAGGAAAAAAGACCCTATGATGAAATCATTTTTCAACTCGAAGCGATTCGTTCAGCTATTGTGAAAACGACAGCAGTTGCCGCTCAGTATTATGCTAAAACGTGTATATATGACGCGCTGGAAAAAGGCGACAGAAGTAACGAATCTTTAAATAAACCGATTGAAATCTTAATGAGAGTTTTACAACACACCACAACTATAAACCAAGTAGTAAGTCATAAGTAATGAAACTTGGTAGAACGGAGGTATTTTATGGATAAAATTAATGAACGATTAGAAGGTCTAGCCGAATTGCTAAAGGCAATCAGTCATCCTGTTCGATTATGTATCGTTCGAGGGTTGTTAGAACACAGTTGCAATGTTTCCAGAATGCAGGAATGTATGTCACTTCCGCAATCAACGGTTTCCAAACATGTAGGTATTCTAAGGGCTAAGGGCATCATTAAAGGCTATCGTAACGGACCAGAGATGATTTACAAGTTGGTCAATGAAGACGTTAAAAGGATAGTTGAAGCATTGAAAAGATATGATAATAGACAAGAACCATTAAAGAAGATAATCAGAAATTAAATGGATCTAATTAAGGGAAAAAATAGGTAGGCCCATAAAATTGCCGTCCGGCAAGTTTGTGGGTCTCATTTTATTTATATAAATCTATACAAGTCCAAATAATATTGACAATGAAGGTAGGAATGTTAATATTTAGTTCATAAAGATAAATGAAAATCGAAAAGTTTCGGTTTTCAGGGAGATATAAGGAGGGTAAGTATGTCCAGACCGATTAAAATGAGAAAAGTCGAATATGTTCCAGTAAATAAATATTTTGCTCCCTGTCCTAAGGGGAACTGTGGCCGGCTCGGTGACCTCGAGGAAGTCCAGCTCAAAGTGGAAGAACTGGAAGCAATGAGGCTAAAGGACATTGAAGAACTGAATCAGGAAGAATGTGCAACGAGGATGCAGGTGTCCCGTCAAACCTTCCAAAATATTCTTGATCAAGCCAGAAAAAAGGTTTCTATGGCACTAATTGAAGATAGGGCAATCTCTGTAGGCGGAGGAAATTACACTAGAAACATTTGCAAGCTTAAATGTCCTCATTGCGGGGATGAAACCCACGTAACCTTCGAGGAGAGCTGGAAAGATTGTAAAAAATGCGGTTCGGAAGAACTTGTTTGTGATAAAAAGAAATGCTCAATTGAATGTAAAAGTTCTTAAGTCGATATTTTGCTTCAGAGCTTTCGCTAACGCCTGCTTTTCTCTACGTGTACAGAGAAAAGCAGGCGTTTTTTAGTTATAGAATATCAGTAACTATTTTAGCCCTGTCAATATCGGAACCAATGTTGAGGAGGTTCCCAGGGTATTACTTTACTGCTTGGTTATGGGTCAGAGAAAGAAGTATTTATTTTACAAGTAACTTGATTTTTTAGACAGTTTTGGATATACTTTAATTGAGCATATGCTCAAAAGGAGCTGATGTAATGTCAAGGCGGCGTTGTTGTGGCCTAATCGATGATACAATAGTCTGCCAAACATTTATTCCACAGGGACAGTCACGTTGGCCTGAAGTATTGATTCGGCTTGAGGAATTAGAGGCGATCCGCCTTAAAGACAAAGTAGGTCTAGATCAAGTTGAGTGTGCAGCATCCATGGGAGTTTCTAGAGCAACGTTTCAGCGAATATTAGGAGCAGCTAGGTCGAAAATTGCCACTGCTTTAGTCGAAGGACGGTCTATTATAATACGAGGTGGTAACTATCTGATAAGAAATAGGGTGTTTGAGTGTGTTAATTGTGGATATGTGTGGGAAGTTGAGCCGTGTACTATGGGCGGTAAACCTGGATTTGAAATCGTTTGTCCAAAGTGCGGGAATATGAAGAAGAAGAAACTAGACAACGGGAATGTGCATACCTGTGGTGGTCAACACGGAGAACAAGCCAATAGTGGATGTTGGAGAGAAAATTCTTAACGTGCGGTCGGGAACGATTTTCGGTGAAATGACGGAACAGATAGAGAGCTAATCACTTTTTCTTAGACGGGTGTCAGGAGCCAAAGAGGCTAAAATAAATATTAAATTGGAGGGTATATTATGTCTGAAAAGATAGCAATTCCAACTAACGGTGAGGTCTTAGATGCCCATTTCGGAAGAGCTGCAGGATTTACCGTGTTTGAAATTGAAGGCAAAGAGGCACGTTTTGTTGAACTACTTAGTGCATCAGGTCTTCAGCATCAGCATGAAGGGCTAGCAAGTATGTTCAAGCGTAAAGGTGTTGACGTGCTAGTTTGCGGAGGTATTGGCGGAGGCATGATCAATGGTCTCAATGCGGTAGGTCTGAAGGTGGTAACTGGGGCTTCAGGAAGTGTAACCGAAGTGGCAAAGACATATGCCTCTGGCAATCTTGTGAGTACCGGATCGGTTTGCCAACATCATGAGCATGATCATGATCACGGGCAACATTAAGTAGAGGTATCAATACCTAGACCAGACAAATTTGACAAAGCAAGAATTAGGGGAGTAAGATAAATTCGGGTTAATACCATATAGAGCTTGAAAATGATGTTGGTTGAAAGGGAGGCACTACCGTGAGCGAGTCGTGTAATAGCTGTTCGGCATCGGGGACATGTACCACTGATAGTTATTCGAGTGAGCCCAAATTATCAGAGGCTCAAAAAGAGAGCCACATTGACAAAGTTATCGCAGTCATGAGTGGCAAAGGAGGAGTCGGTAAATCCTCTGTCACAAGTATGTTAGCAGTGAGCCTGATGCGTCAAGGGTATAAAGTAGGGGTTTTAGACGCTGATATAACCGGCCCAAGTATTCCGAAAATTTTTGGCGTAACTGAAAGAGCCGGTGTCAGTAATACTGGTATACTTCCTTCAAATAGCCGTGACGGTATTAAATTAATGTCTCTAAACCTTATGATAGAAACTGAAGATGACCCAGTTATCTTACGTGGACCACTGATTACCCAAATCGTTAATCAGTTTTGGACTGACGTAATTTGGGGGGAATTAGATTATCTGTTGATCGATATGCCTCCTGGGACGGGGGATGTGCCGATCACGGTATTCCAATCGTTACCCATAAATGGAGTTGTTATGGTTACGAGTCCGCAGGCCTTAGCGAATATGGTTGTGCGAAAAGCGATCAAAATGGTGCGTAAATATGAAACCCCAATTTACGGAATGATTGAGAATATGGCGTATGTGCAATGTCCGGATTGCACTAAGAAGATAGAAATTTTCGGGAAACCAAAAGGCGAGGAAGAAGCCAAACGTAACTCTATTCCTTTCTTGGGAGAACTTCCAATTGATCCACTATTGGCTGAATTATCGGATGCTGGGAAAGTTGAAGATTATCAATCCCCAACCTTTGATGAGATTGCCAAACTTTTAGCGGAACAGATTAAGATGAACACTAAAGAACTGGAATAAGCCAAAACAATCTTAGGTAAAAATAATATCATAAAGGCCCTTGTTTAAAGCAATTTAAACAAGGGCCTTTATGATAACAACTTCATCAATGGCTATTTGCGTCGTTCTAGTTCCGCTTTCAACTCTGCAATAGATTCCGTTAATGTAATTGTTTGAGATTCATATTTTTTCATTACGCCTCCAGAGACATGAAGGCCGGTCTGTCTTAAAACATAGCCTTTTTCATCTTCTAATTCTTCGAGCTCTTCGGTTAATGTTTGTAGGCGACGCGTTAAATCTGCATCACGCAATTTCGTCAAATCTTCCATAATGTTCTCTCCTTTCGCTTTTCCCTAGATTAATACTTGCTATAGCGTTCAAACACATTCTTAATAAAATTCCAGTTCCTTCCAAACAGCACATCTTGAGTTTAAGTTAAGTTGGAGTTAGTGAACTTGGATTATAGAATGGATGTCTTTCTGCATACCCTAATAGGGTATGCAGATTTTATTATTAATATATCTGACTAGTTTTCTTTTGTCAACCTTTAGTCTTTATTATTCTCTAATCGTCAACGGGGTAATCTATAGATTAATCCTAATATTTCTTAAATATAAAGTTTCAGGCTTCTTGACCTATATCTAAACTTAATAGAAAAAATTATCATTTACTTATTGACCTCTAATAAATTTGATGCTATTCTAATAGTAGTAAGCCAATCGGGGGGGGGAGGGGGTATTTGGTGTTAGAGTGTTCTCATTGTGGGACTTTGGTCTCTGAATTTCGTCCTAAATTCTTCATGGTTTTAGAAAAGCTAAACCCGATGCCACCTAATGTGAAAGTGATCACTTGCCCAAATTGCAGTGGGATTAATTATGCTATTAATCTCGATTTTTGTTCTCAATGTTCATTTTTCCGACCACTTTATAATCCTATGGAACTAGACCAGATTCTAAACATTGGATGTCGAGGGCAGTGTCTGGCTAGATAATGATTTTAATTAAAAAAAGATATCTTAAATAATTAATTTTATATAGTGAATCGGAACACCCACATATAGAAGTGGGAGTCTCGGAATTGATCAAAAAACTAAGCTTATTAAGGAGGGTTTACATTGGCAGATAACTATCTAGAAGCCTACGGTAAGGAAACCAGTCAGGATGCAGGGGGTCGCACTCTTAAATATTTTGAAGATCTCTTTAGCATGGAAATGCCTTTGAGTCGAATGATGAAAATGATGCCTGGTATGGTTAAGTTCATGACGTCGAGCAAGGACACACGTGAGGATTTATTCAAGTTTATGCCTCAAATGACGCCCATGATAAAAAAGGCGATTAGCGGTAAGTAAGCTGATTCAGAATGGAGGGAAACTTGTGTTAGAACAAGTTAAAGACTGGGACGACGATTTTTACGAGCGGTGGAAACCCATCGCTATGGGATTTGTCAATGAAGCAGAACGATGTTTGCAATGTGGAAAGTGTACAGGACAATGTCCGGCTGCGGCAGTGACACCCGGTTACAACCCTAGAAAATTGATTCGTGACCTTATAGACGGGAATATCAAACGGATTTTGTCTAGCGTGGAACTTTGGCAATGCTTTTTCTGTAGTGGTTGTTACTCTACTTGCCCGATGGATATTAATTTTCCGTTTTTTATCTTCATGCTCCGTTTAGCCGCGATGAATGAAGGCTACGGATGGGAAGATGTTAAACAACTCGAAGCTTATGCGGAGAAGGACTATCTGAAAGATGGCATTACAGTTTCGAGTCGGGAGAGGAACCCATTTGTAGTGGACACGATTGGAGACATTGGCAAAATTCGTGAAGCGGCCGGACTCCCTACTAAGCGAATCGTCAGTAAGCGGGGAGTAGCTGAGATTAACATGATTTCCGATCTGAGTGGCATGACAAGCTTTATGAAGAAAATCGGCGGAGTCGATCTCCTAGACTGTACAACGTGCGACGATGCGCAAGCGAAACGCTGCAAAACCAAGCCGTTACCTTCTAAAGTTGGAAAAATAAAGACAAAAACGCGGTTTTACAATTACGGAGAACCGATAGGAGGAAAAACAAATGCCTAGGCTTGATAAAGTAGCTCAAATTCCAATACCCAAGAGTATGTTCATGTTCAAAAGCTGTGTAGCCAGTAATAAATACCCTGGAATTGAAGCGTGCTCTTCAGATACCATGCGTATTCTCGGAATAGAACCCGTGGAATCGGATGAACAAACTTGCTGCGGTGGTTTTGTAACCTTTGCCAATGTTGCGGCCCCTACCGCTTCCATGCCAGCAGTAGCTCGTAATCTTTCACTGGCAGAGGAAAAAGGACTCGATACGTGCGTTGTTTGTAATGGCTGCTGGACTTTCTTAAATGAATTTGGTCATTTCATGAATCATAACGAAGAAGTTAAATCCAGTGTCAACATGATGTTGAACATGATGGGCAAGGAATATAAAGGGTCAGGCAGTGTTTATCATATTGCCGAAATGTACTATCGCTTAAAAGAAGAAATTAGGGAAAACGTTAAACGACCGCTTAAGGGGATTAAAGTAGCAACCCATTATGGCTGTCACTATCTAGGAGGCGGGAAATATACCGCCATTGATGACGCCCAGATGCCTTCTTATTTAGAAGAAATCATAGAAATTTCAGGAGGAGAGGTCGTCCCTTATACAGCTAACCGTGAATGTTGCGGGACAGGTTTTACTCAGGTTATTAATGGTAAAGACCTTTCTCTAGAGCATACCAAGGTCAAATTAGATTCCGTCAAAGAAGCAGATCCTGATATCTTGGTCGTACAATGCCCTTATTGTCACAGCCAATTAGATCGCATTCAACAACAATTCAATTTCCGTAATGACGGAGATTACCAAACACCCATTTTGCATATCGCTCAACTTGTCGGAATGGGCATGGGGCTTGACGTAGGAAAGTTAGGTTTGGCTGCTCATGTCAGTGGACGCGCACGCTTGGAAAATGTCTTAGACCGGATCGGTCGTTAAAAAAGGAGGAAGAGTCTTGAGCAAGAAGACGTTAATCATAGGCGGAGGAATTGCTGGAATTACCGCAGCCCAGAAAATTGCCCAAAATGGTGGTGAGGTCATTCTTACCGAAAAAGAGGGTACGCTCGGAGGGAATTTTGCCAAGTTAACCTATACATTTCCAGTTTTAGGAGATGCAAAGGCCTTAGTTTCTCAAGAGGTTCAAAAAGTTCAGGCCACACCATCCATTGAGATTCTCACCAATACGGCTGTCGCAGCCTGTCAAGGGGAAATCGGAGATTTCACGGTCGAGTTAAGCACGTCGAATGGAACCCGCAAGGAAAACGTCGGTGCGATTATTGTCGCGACTGGATTTCATTATATGGAACCAACGGCTTACACCGAGTATAGCTACGGACGGAATCCCAACGTAGTTACAAGCTTAGAATTTGAAAAAATGGCAGCAGAAAACCGTTTACCCCAAGGGGATGTTCGGGTCGTTTTTGTTCATTGCGTAGGTTCGCGAGATAAAGCGAAAGGCTATGTTTACTGTTCGAAGATCTGTTGTTCCTACTCCGCAAAACACGCCATCATGATGAAAAAAGCCAATGCCCAGTCGAAGTCCTACGTTTTCTATATCGATATCCGGGCCCTGGGTAAAGGGTACGAAGAGTTTATACGCTCGGCCATGGAAGAGTATAGCGTGCGTTATATCCGCGGACGGGTAGCCAAAGTGCTGGAAAGCGAAGGGAAACTTCTAGTCCGTGCTGAGGATTCCCTGATGGGAAACCCTGTAGAAGTGGAAGCGGATTTAGTAGTCTTGGCATCCGCCATGGAAGCACCTATTGGATCACGTGAAATGGCAGCAATTCTAGGGATTGCGACAGATGAGTATGGGTTCTTCCAAGATGTGGAGTCAAATGTTCGCCCTTGTCACTCGTCTAAACCAGGTATTTTTCTTGCTGGAAGTTGCACTCAACCGATGGAAATTGCAAGTGCTGTGGCAATGGGTGGACTTTCCGCCAGTGAAGCTCTTGCGGTGACCCGCTAAGAAGGCTGAAAAGTAAGGATGTGAACCAAAATGCGTTTGCGTATTCATGAAGACGGTATTCGTACGATTGTGGAAGAGGGCATTCAAAAGTCCTTGACCGCGTGCTTGCAATGTTCAAAGTGTGGCGGGGGATGTGCACGCACAGAAGAATTTGACTTATCTCCCCGTCAAGTGATCGAATACTTGCTGGATTGCCTAGATGAACAAGTTCTTGATAGCCGCACAATCTGGTTATGTGGGAAAAATTGCACAGGGTGCGAAGCAATATGTCCGGTTGGTATTCCTTTAAATGAGATTATGGCGACGCTTCGCGAAGAAGCAAAGCGGCGAGGGATTGAACCTAAATACGTACAACCGTCTTTGATCTATCACAAGTTTGAGCACTGTTCGAAACACCGAAAAGAGGGGGAAGAGTGTTGAAAGTAGTACTCAAAGAGGAACACAGTTTTCTTGAAGAAGTGGAAGCGCGGAGCGGGCAAAAAGTTAAAGAATGTCAACAGTGTAGTAAATGTTCGGGAGGATGTCCGTTTTCCGGGGTCATGGACTATGCACCGAACTCAATTTTAGAAATGATTGTATATGGCATGAAAGATCAAGTTCTGCCGAGTAAATCGATTCAAATGTGTATTCAGTGTGGAACGTGCGGTGCCCAGTGTCCTTCGGGTTTCGAACTTTATGAAGTGATGAATGTCTTGCGGGCGATGGCCAAAGAAGAAGGGTACACGTCACACGAGACGAAAATTCCTAAAATGAATAAGGTTTTTCTGGGAGAAGTTCGGAATATCGGGCGGATGCATGAAGTCGGGCTTATGGTCAAGAATATGCTTACCCAAGGAGAATTGGTTAGGGATGTAGCGGCTCTGATTCCGATTGGTCCGCCAATGTTCTTGAAGGGTATTATGAGTATCGGAGACATTCTACCCCATAAGATTCACGGTCAGGCCGCAGTAGCTAAAATCTTTGACAATGTGCAGAAAATGCAAGGAGGGAAGTCATGATGAAAACAGGCTACTTTCCAGGATGTACCCTCCATTCCACCGCAAAGAACTATGAATCCTCAACTCGCGAAGTATTAAAAGCATTAGATGTTCAATTGGAAGAGATTCCAGATTGGAATTGCTGCGGGTCAACCCCAGCGCATCAGGTGGATCATCTTTTGTCATTGGCTTTACCTGCTAGAAACTTAGCGCAGGCGGAAAAAGCGGGCATGAAAGAAGTCATGGCTCCCTGTGCTGCATGTTTCAACCATTTGCGTACGGCTGAGATTGAATGTGCTGAAAGTCCAGAAACAGCTCAGAAAGTTCAACAAGCCATCGAGATGAACTACAATAATACCGTCCATGTGCTGAATATCTTGGAGCTGTTGGTGGACCGAATCGGAATCGATAAAGTGGCTGCCCAGGTCAAAAAACCCTTAAAGGGCTTGAAAATTGCTCCCTATTATGGCTGCATGCTCACTCGCCCGGCTAAGATTACTCAGTTTGACCATCCCACAAATCCGATAAGTATGGATAAACTTTTGACAGCTTTAGGCGCGGAAGTAGTCGCTTGGGATAGTAAGACGGATTGCTGTGGTGCGGCGTATGTGTTAACCCGGCCGGAGGTAGTGATTGAGCTGAGTGGTAAGATCGTATATCAAGCCAAAGAAGCTGGAGCAGACGTCATTGCAACCGCTTGCCCCATGTGCATGTCGAATCTTGATTTACGCCAGGGAGCTATGTCGAAAGCAACCGGTAGGAAAACCCAGGTGCCCATAATGTATATAACAGAACTAATTGGTATGGCGTTTGGAATTTCCAACTCCGTGTTAGGTCTTCGAAAGCATATTATCAGTACTGCACCAGTTACGGCAAAAATTAGTTAAGTTCATTGCCATTATAGCTTTAAAGAGCTTAAATTACTTAGAGCCTTTCACTCGATTTGAAGGAACCGAGTAAAAGGCTCTAAGTTGTTATAATATAGTTATGGAGGAATAGTTAGTGCCGAAATAGTTGACAAATTAAAGAAGATCGAATATATTAACTATATACCCTGCCAGGGTATAAGGGGAAGTTCTAATGGTTTTGGGGAGTGATGTGGATATGTCAGCGTTCATCTTGGAGAAAATGTGTCGGGCGTGTAAACACTGTATACTCGCTTGTCCGGTACAAGCAATAACAATGGTGGCACATCTTCCAGTCGTAGACCCAACAAAGTGTACGGAATGTGAAACCTGTATTGAAACCTGTATGCATGGTGCTATTACTTTTAGAGACACAGAGGAGAAGAAAGCTAATGGATGATCATCAACATGAAAATGAACAGGAGTTACTGCTCCAGCTAAACGTTGTAGATGCAAAGATAATAGATTTGAAAGCACGCTGGCCAGCTCATTCGGTGCAGGGTACAATGGTGGCTGAACTGGAGGATTTGGAAGAAGAAAGAGACCGCTTACAGGAATTACTTCATTCTGTGCGATAATTGAGCTGGGGTTATTTGTGTGTCATAAACCTTTGTAGTGTTCTATTTTAACGTTCTTACTCAGGCTGTTTCAGCATATAATCTGGATTAAGTCAAATTCAGCATAAATTCAAATAAGAGGATGCCGTACGGCATCCTCTTATTTGAATTTATGCTTTTGCTACGATTGAAAAATTATTTAGTTAAAGCAGATGGTTTATTGCAGGATATTTAGTAAAATTATTGAAATATTGATAAATATGCATTAACAATATCTTAAATCGTCTTATGGAGGAGAACTCGAAATCTCATTTTAGAATTAATTTTAAATTGTTTGTATGAAAAGGGGGGATAATCGTGATGCAAGAAGAACCGAATTATGAACCTAAAACCGAATATTTACGAATGCATGGGAGTGAAAAAATCTATGAATAAAGATAAAGATAAAGAAAGAGACGAAATTGCTCAGCAAAAGGCTCTTTGGGAGAGCAAACATTTTACCGAAGAACTTTCTAAAGAGTTTCAGAGGCTTTATTCTCCAGATGACCTTAAGCTCGATTATTTAAAAGATTTGGGTTTTCCAGGGGAATTTCCGTTTACTCGTGGTGTTCAACCCGACATGTACAGAGGCAGGTTCTGGACTATGCGTCAATATGCCGGCTTCGGAACCGCACAAGAAACGAACAACAGATTTATTTATCTACTTAAACAAGGACAAACAGGCCTCAGTGTTGCCTTCGATTTGGTGACCCAAATTGGTTATAATTCTGATGACCCTCTTGCCCAAGGAGAAGTAGGAAAGGTCGGTGTCGCGATTGATTCCTTAGCTGACATGGAAGCTCTCTTCAAAGATATACCGTTAGATCAAGTGAGCACATCAATGACGATAAATGCCCCTGCTGCCATACTACTGGCTATGTATATTGTGGTTGCAGAAAAGCAGGGAATAGCCCCTTCTAAGTTATCCGGAACCATCCAAAATGATATTTTAAAGGAATATATGGCTAGGGGAACGTATATTTTTCCTCCGGTACCCTCGATGCGTTTAATAACCGATACTTTTAAATATTGTGCTGTGCATCTTCCTAATTGGAACACTATTAGTATCAGTGGCTATCATATTCGCGAAGCAGGCTCCAATGCGGTTCAAGAGGTGGCTTTTACCCTAGCGGACGGAATTGCCTATGTTCAGGCTGCTTTAGACGGCGGGTTAGAAGTTGATCAGTTTGCTCCCCGTCTCTCCTTTTTCTTCAATGCCCACTCCAATTTTTTAGAGGAAATTGCCAAATTTAGAGCTGCTCGAAGAGTGTGGGCAAAGATTATGAAGAACAGATTTAATGCTCAGAGCCCCAAATCATTGATGCTGCGTTTTCATACCCAGACTGCCGGTTGTACTTTAACGGCCCAACAACCCGAGGTAAATATTATGCGGGTAGCCTTTCAGGCCCTGAGTGCAGTGCTCGGTGGTACGCAGTCATTGCATACAAATGCTTGGGATGAAGCCTTAGCTTTGCCAAGCCAAGAATCGGCACTTCTTGCGTTACGAACCCAACAAACCATTGCCTACGAAACTGGGGTGACGGATACTGTGGATCCCATGGGCGGTTCGTATTGCATGGAAAAGTTAACAGAGGATCTTGAACAGGCCGTATGGGCCTACCTTGATAAGATTGATGAATTAGGTGGCGCCGTACGGGCCATTGAACTTGGTTTTCAACAAAAGGAAATCCAGAGCAGTGCCTATCGTTATCAAATGGAGATCGAAAGCCAAAAGAGAATTATTGTAGGGATTAACAAATTCCAGATGAAACAAGAGCCACCGCAAGGTTTACTCAAGATAGATCCCAAAGTCGAGCAAGAACAAAAGCAGAGATTAGCCACAGTATACAGGAAAAGAGATCAAGAAAAAGTGGAGATCAGTCTGATTAGGTTGGAAAAAGCCGCAAAAAGCAATGAAAACTTAATGCCTTATTTTCTGGAATGTGTTCGGGAATACACCACATTGGGCGAAATTTGCGATGTATTACGAAAAGTATTTGGAGAATATAGGCAAGAGAATACCTTTTAACAGGAGGAATCGTCATGGAAAAAGGACAACGTATTCGGGTATTAATCGGTAAGGTTGGTCTGGATGGTCACGATCGTGGAGCCAAAGTTATTGCTCAAGCTCTTCGAGATGCTGGGATGGAAGTTATTTATACAGGTTTACGCCAAACCCCGGAGCAAATTGTTGAGGCTGCGATTCAAGAAGATGTTCAAATCATCGGAATCAGCATTTTATCCGGTGCCCATAGTTATCTACTACCGAGAATTATTGAACTTCTAGCCCGGGAGGGAGCTCAAGATATTTTGGTGATTGCTGGAGGGGTTATTCCCGAAGATGATAAAATTATATTGAAAGAAGCTGGTGTAGCGGAAATATTCGGAACAGGTACCTCCACGGGAGATATTGTGAATTTTATTAAACAATGGTCAAAAGATTATTCGTTGTCCTGATTATAGTTTGAGGGAGAGGTTTATAGAAATATGGGCATTCAATTACAACTTGATCATCTGGGAATCGCCGTCGCAAACTTAGACGAGGCTATAAGGACATACGAATTATTAGGGCTAAGTTGTAGCCATATTGAAACGGTAAATGACCAAAAGGTTAGGACGGCGACGTTACCTTTAGGAGACAGCAATCTTGAGCTATTAGAGCCTATAGAAGCGAACAGTCCCATCGGAAAATTCCTCGCCACCCGAGGGAGCGGTATACATCATATAGCGCTTCAAGTCGAGAACATTGATGACAAACTCCACGAATTAAAAAGTTTAGGTTTACGTTTAATCGATGAGACTCCTAGAATTGGCCTGGGGGGAAGCCGTATCGCGTTTATACATCCCAAAAGTACATTTAATATACTCATAGAACTCGTTCAGCGCCGCAGCTAAGCTAAAGGAGATGGAAACTTGGATATCTACGCAAAACTTAGAGAACTAACAGCCCTACAAGAGGCAACAAAACTAGGGGGTGGGATTCAGCGTATCACTAGGCAACACGAAAACGGCAAAATGACTGCGCGGGAACGCATTGAATTACTCCTTGATGACGATAGTTTTGTTGAGACCGATACTTTTATTAAAGGTGAAATGACCGATTTTACAAAACCTGAAGTAGTTAATGTTGGTGAAGGTGTCGTTACGGGCTATGGTAGAATTCAGGGGCGCCTTGTTTATCTGTTTTCCCAAGACTTTACTGTTTTTGGTGGGGCATTAGGAGAACTTCATTCACGTAAAATTTGCAAAATAATGGACCTCGCTCTAAAGAATGGAGCTCCTATTATTGGGCTTAATGACTCAGGAGGCGCGCGTATCCAAGAGGGTGTTAGCGCCTTATCAGCTTATGGGGACATATTTTATCGCAATACCTTAGCCTCTGGGGTTATTCCTCAAATCTCGGTTATCATGGGGCCCTGTGCTGGTGGCGCGGTGTATTCTCCAGCTATTACCGATTTTATCTTTATGGTGGAAAAGACCAGCCAAATGTTTATTACCGGTCCCCAAGTAATTAAGTCGGTGACAAGGGAGGAGGTAACCACCGAGGAACTAGGGGGGGCTATGACCCATAATCGTACAAGCGGCGTAGCACAGTTCATTGGACCTTCGGAAGCAGAAACCTAAGCAATGGTAAGGCATCTATTAACCTTCTTACCTCAAAACAACCTTGAAAAGCCTCCAGTGTTTGAGGACTCGCCACCTGAAACAGAAGGTGACGACCTGCTGAACGTGGTACCGATAGAACCCAGTAAACAATACGATGTCAGGAATGTCCTCAGGCTTCTAGTCGACCAGGGTGATTTCTTTGAAGTGCATCAACATTTTGCTCAAAATATCATAACCTGCTTTGCTCGTTTCGGGGGAATGTCCGTCGGAATTGTTGCTAATCAGCCTGCACATCTAGCTGGGTGCATTGACATTGATGCTTCCGATAAACTATCTCGGTTTGTACGTTTTTGTGATTGCTTTAACATACCCTTGGTAACGTTCGTAGATGTTCCCGGCTTTATGCCAGGGGTTGACCAAGAACATAATGGAATTATCCGTCATGGAGCTAAAATCCTTTATGCCTATTCAGAGGCTACTGTCCCTAAAATCACGATAATTCTACGTAAAGCTTACGGTGGGGCTTACGTAGCCATGTGTAGTCGCTCATTAGGCGCAGATGTTGCGGTAGCCTGGCCGACAGCAGAAATCGCGGTTATGGGCCCAGACGGTGCCGCTAATATTATCTTCCGTGACGAAATTATGAAGTCCGAAGACCCTAAGGCTACCATGAAACAAAGGACCGCCGAATACAGAGAAAAGTTTGCAAACCCTTATATTGCCAGTGCTAAAGGTTTGATCGACAATGTTATTGATCCGCGTGATACTAGAAAGACGATCATTCAAAGTCTAAACATGCTAAGTTCTAAACGAGAATCGCATCCCCAGAACAAGCATGGCAATATTCCTTTTTAGGAAGTGGTTGTTTATGCAATGTATTCCTTTAATTTTGGGAACACTATTTTGGGAACATTATAAGGAGCAAACTTATACTTTAGGAGGCTCAGCAAAAATGACAGAAGGACTTCAAACAATAAATATTCATTATGAACTGGCGATTATAGGATGTGGACCGGCAGGAATGGCAGCTGCTCTTAATGCTGAAATTCGGAACCGAGATTTCATATTACTTGGCTCTGAATTTTGTAGTCCAAAACTCTCGAAAGCTCCACAAATTGATAATTGGCTTGGATTTCCGGAAATAGGTGGGGAAGAATTGCGTCAACGTTTCTTAAATCATGTTGAGAGCAAAGGAATTCAAATCGTCTCTTTTAAAGTGACAAATATTTATCCTGGACCGCCATATACGGTGGTGGGCAAGGAACAGTCCATTGAAGCGGATGCCATTATTATTGCGACAGGTGTATCAGTGGATAAACTATTTCCTGGCGAAGCAGAATTACTGGGCAGTGGTGTAGGATATTGTGCAACGTGTGACGGACCCTTATATAAAAATAAAAATGTTGCGATCGTTTCTTACAATCAGGAGGGGGAAAATGAAGCTAACTTTATGGCTAACATCTGTTCCAAAGTTTATTATATTCCCTATTACAGCGATATATTGAAACTTGACTCACGAATCGAGGTTAGAAAGAGCAAGGTAAGGGGAATTATTGGAGAACGAATAGTAGAACAACTCGATCTTGAAGAGGAACAACTGACCGTGGATGGGGTATTTATCCTGAGAGATACCCTGCCTGCTGAGCAGCTGATATCTGGCTTGGAAATGGAGGACGGCGCAATTAAAGTTAATCATAAACTGGAGACAAGTATGCCAGGTTTATTTGCTGCAGGAGATTGCACAGGTCAACCCTTTCAATTAATAAAAGCTGCCGGAGAAGGTGGAACTGCTGCCCTGCAGGCCGTAAAGTATCTGGATAACCTAAAACAAATATAATTTGCCTAAAAGCTTGCATTTTGCAAATAATTAGCTAGATGCAGGGCTTCTTCAGTAATAGTAACACTTCTTACTTCATGACAGTAGCAACTAAGCTATCCCATTAATGAGTTTTAAAAACAGGTAAACTTTACCCAGTCCTTCCTAAGCGCTTGGATGACTTGTTGACATATTATGGACAGGGAAGTTTCAAACAATATATAGTTGGTCATAATTAGACTGTGTATAATTATGAAATTGATTAAGTAAAAGGCCTAGGCAAAAATACCTAGGCCTTTTACTTAATTACCACCTGCTAGAATTTAAATCAAGGAACTTGATTTAATGGACCTTGATCTAATGGGTACCCAAAAAACGATTCTGAACCTCTGTTATATTGAGTATTTATTCCATCGCTGCTATTACTGGTACCGGTAGAGGTGTCGGTGCTGGGGATGTTTTGGCGATTTTAACTGACTAAGTCATCATCAATAAAATTGCTGAACAAAAGCAATGACAATAAAATAATAATGACTGCTAACTCTGTCTCGACTAATACAAGTGGGTAACGTAGACTGTTTTCTTCACTCATGTTGAATCGTCTCCTCTATATTAAGATATTTTGCAAGAAATGGGGGGCTAGTATAGCATATTCGACATGTCCATTAGATGTTAATGGAAGGAATATGAATTAAGGAAATTTAGGGCGGTTTACATGATAAATTTCACCTTGGGCTGCTGGGGTGTAATTATAAGGGTAGGATTCCTCCTACCCTTACCTATTATTATTGAGACACAAACGTAATACTCGTAATCGGGATACGAACCACCGGACGAGGAGGTTGAATTGCTCCACCAATGTTGGAAAACAGTAGAGCATTAGTTAAAAGTGCTATGCCATCTTGTAACCCTCCAAAGTCTCCAACCCAGAAACCAGAATCCATTCCAACTGCCAAACGCGCTCCAATAGGGTAAGCGTCAAATAATGCTATCCGCGTAGGCCAACAAGGTACTCCTAAAGATGAAAATGGTCTCCCAAAAAGCATATGGGTGATCCCCTTTCTGTTTATTAACCACAACGTGGCAATAAGATAAGAAGATCTAGGGATTTAGCAATTAGGATTATTGCTACTACAACATATGGGAGCGAGTCCCATAATGTTACAAACTGCATGTTTGACATTATTTTGGATTGACATCAAGTGTTACATTACTTTGATTTGACACTCGAAACTGCCTATTTCTCTATAGATATAAGACCCAGATATATGCAAAATTGTAAGCAGTAGCTCTTAAGCTTGCACATTTTAGGGACGAGAATCATATGATGAATTAGAATGAGAGATAACCCCGATACTGTTTGGAGGATTAAGACAAGGACCACTCTATCTTATAGGCCAATTGATTGGCTAAAATAAAAAAAAGGGGTTATTTATATGGGCTTTGGATTTCCTTTTGTACCAATTCCACCTATCCTAGCACTTTTTGACACTTATCCAATTGGTACACCACTCCAGATAGGCATGGATGCTGGCTTCTGGAGGGGTGCTTTTGGGGGAATTCAAGATGGCGTTGCACTTTTAACCAATGCTGTACTTTTCTCTAACATTGGTACACCAATTCCTCCAAATCGACCAGTAGTGCGTATCCCTATCCGAGCAATCACTTTCGTCAGCCAACAATAATCATGAATCTAGGGGCCGTAGTTAAACTAGTGTTTAGATACGGCCCCTTTGTAATGCTTGTGTGGATCAGGCAATTGGCTAGTACTTAAATATTATGACACCAACCAGGAAAAGGATAAAGCCATCAATCCGTGTAATACCAATTACATTATCTGGGAAAGATTGAACTGCAGGCTGTTACTAAGTGATGGACCAAGTGGCTCCGTCAGAATCAATGTCTAGAACGATTGACTGAGCAGTTACTCCATACTGCTCCAACGTAGTGATCATGCTCTGGCTTACTTCTTGTTTAGAGCTTTCTGGAATAAGGGCAATTAGAGCGGGTCCAGAGCCACTGAGAGCAACTCCATATGCTCCAGCCTGAAGGGCAGCTTCTAAGGTTTCGAGTAGGCCTGGAATGAGTGCGGCGCGTTGATTTTGGTGAAGTAGGTCACGCATTCCTTCTTTTAGGAGAGAATAGTCTTCTCGAATAAAGGCTTCAATAAGTAATCCAACATGAGAGATATTGAAGACGGCATCCTTGCGATAAATTACAGAGGGTAATATTCCCCGAGCTTTGGCTGTGTTTAGGAGGGTGTTGGGGATCACAACAACCGTTTTGAGATCAGGTTCTTGGGATAGTACACGTGGAAGAATGCCATTCTCTGTAGGTATAGAGAGTGTAACCCCTCCATACAATGCAGGTGTAACATTATCAGGATGCCCTTCCAAGGCATTCGCGACTTGGAGTAATTCATACTTTGAATGTGGTGAGCCGGCTAAAGCATTAGCGGCTACTAAGCCACCAACAATGGCAGCGGAACTACTTCCTAAGCCTCTAGAAGGGGGTATATTGTTCTCAAGCGTTAAGGCGATGGAGGGGGTGCGGAAGTGGATAAGTTTCCAAAAATAGCACATGGTTCGCCAGACAAGGTTGTTTTCATCGACTGGAATACCGTCGTAGTAAGAACCAGTTAAAGTTATTTGAAAAGGACGCTCAGGCTCGATTGTTATTGTGTTATGCAGTTGAAGCGCCAGACCTAAACAGTCAAATCCTGGGCCTAAATTAGCTGAAGTGGCGGGTACCTTAACGCGAATCATTTTTTTCCTCCTGGCCATTTTCAAAGCGGATCACATTGTGAATATTCAGGACCTTGCTATACGCTTTTACAGAATCGAGAGCTTCTTGAAGTGCTCCTTCACGACAAGGATGAGTCACAAGGACAATCTCTGCCTGGTGTTCACCGCGCGGTTTTTGAATAATCGAGGCAAAGCTGATATTTGCCTCGGCAAAGAGTAAGGCGAGAGTAGCAAGGACCCGTGGCTCATCCTTAACGAGTAGGCGAATATAGAATGCAGTATAGAAATCCGAGACTGCTTTTAGAGGAAGATTAAGGTAACAGGTGCAATTGATTGAAGAGGTTGAGTTTGATTTAATATTTCTAACAATACGCATAATATCGCTTATAATAGCACTTCCAGTGGGGAGAGAGCCAGCACCACGACCATAGAACATTGTTTCCCCGACGGCATCACCCACCACATAGATGGCATTGTAAACACCGCTTACAGAGGCCAGCGGATGAGTAAGAGGTAATATTGCGGGATGAACGCGAACTTCAATTCCTTCGTTTTGATGTTTAGCAATGGCTAAAAGTTTGATGGTACAGCCAAGTTCAGCGGCATAAGAGAGATCTTCACGAGTGATTTTCGAAATGCCTTCGACAAAGACATCTTTAAGAGCTACGCGTGAATTAAAGGCGATGGAGGAAAGTATAGCAAGTTTTCTTGCAGCATCTAAGCCGTCGACATCAGCAGATGGGTCGGCTTCAGCATACCCTAAAAGTTGTGCTTCAGTAAGGACTTCCAAATACTCTCGACCTTGCTCGGCCATAGCAGTAAGAATGTAATTGGTCGTCCCATTAATAATCCCTAGTACTTCGGTAATGCGGTTGGCGGCGAGGGACTCTTTTAAAGCAGCAATAATCGGAATTCCGCCTCCAACGCTCGCTTCGAAGTAGAGGTCTTTTCCAACAAGATTAGCTGCATCAAGAAGTTCATGACCATGAAGTGCTATTAAGTCTTTATTGGCGGTGACTACATGTTTACCATGTTGTAAAGCTTCCAAAATAAACGTTCGAGCAGGTTCGATTCCCCCCATCACTTCAACAATAATATCAATTTCAGGGTCTTGAAGAATTTCCGCTGGTTGATCTGTGAGTAGGTAGTCTCCGGTTATTTCACGTTCTTTATGAAGATCCCGAGCGAGAACCTTTTTAATGTGAATGGCGCAGTGGGTTCGTGTTTGAATATCTTCAGCGTTTTGCTGTAATATGCGCACTACTCCAGACCCCACCGTACCTATACCTAATATGCCAATCTGAATTGTCAAGTAAGTCAACTCCTTTTAAAAAACAAATGTGTTTATATAGTGGACATTATACCTTGCATTGTCGGACTTTGACAAGAAAATCTTTGAACAATTTCTTACAAATCATAGTGAAAAGGGTTGACACTGGAGAATGAATTCTGTATCATATACACAACGTTTACATTTAGAATGTAATATAACACAAAGAGGAAGTGTGCCTAGGGTTCCGGGGTTTAGCCTGTCTGGACCGAGCGGTACAGAATCCAGATTGGATTTACACCGTGGGTAGAAAAAACCCAAGCGGAAAGTTCCACGATTTAGGGAACTACGCTTGGGCTGTTTATTTGGGGAGACTATACCAGAAAGGGGTCGATGAAATGGGACTAGTTATATACTGTAACGGAGTATTTGTTCCTGAGGAAGAGGCTAAAGTGTCGGTATTCGACCATGGCTTTTTGTACGGAGATGGTATTTTCGAAGGAATTCGTGCTTATCATGGTCGAGTATTTAAATTAGAAGACCATTTGAAACGCCTTTATGAGTCAGCTAAGTCAATTCAACTGAACATCGGCATTTCTAAGGAAGAAATGCAGGAAGTTATCTTAGAAACCCTTCGCAAAAATGGCTTAAAGGATGCCTATATTCGATTGGTGGTTTCACGTGGCAAAGGGGATTTGGGTCTTGATCCTGCAAAGTGTCCACGGGCTTCAATATTTTGTATCGCAGCGCAAATTAAGCTCTTTGAGCAAACCATGTATGAACAAGGATTAGATGTGAAAACTGTGGCTATTCGTCGGAATAATCCAGATTCATTAAACCCGAGGATTAAATCTCTTAATTACCTTAACAACATCCTGGCTAAAATCGAGAGTACTCAAGCTGGTGCCATAGAAGCGATTATGCTTACTCAAGATGGATACGTGGCAGAGGGAACTGCTGATAACATTTTTATCGTTCGAGATGGAGTCTTAATAACCCCTCCACTTTCGGCAGGAATACTTGAAGGCATCACTCGGGGTTCTGTGCTACAGCTAGCAAGTCTTCTGAAAATTGAAGCGAGGGAAGAGTTATTTACACGACACGACCTCTATATTTCTGATGAGTGCTTCCTCACGGGTACAGCAGCAGAATTGATTCCGGTAATTAAAGTTGATGGGCGAGAAATCGGAGATGGAGTGCCTGGAGAAGTGTATAAACAACTACTCGTAGCCTTTAGGGACCTTACCAAGGTTAATGGTCCTGAAATTTACAGCAATTAGTGGAAGCTACCAAATGGGTTAGGAGGGAATATTAGTATGAACGAAGAAAAAAAAGGATCAAATGGGGCAACTGTCTTATTAAATGCCTTGCATCTGGAAGACGTTGACGTTCTCTTCGGTTATCCAGGCGGGGCGGTACTTCCCTTGTACGATGCCCTTCTGGATAGTCCCATTAGACATGTTTTAACACGCCATGAACAAGGGGCGGTGTATGCTGCAGATGGTTACGCTCGAGTTAGTGGAAAAGTAGGGGTTTGTTTAGCGACTTCTGGCCCTGGTGCGACGAATGTCGTGACGGGTATTGCCAATTCTTATTTGGACTCTATCCCTTTAGTCGTTTTGACGGGGCAGGTTTCTACGAGTTCACTTGGAACTGACTCTTTTCAAGAAGTGGATATCATCGGGATTACGATGCCCATAACCAAACACTCTTATTTGGTTAAGGATCCGAGGGAGCTTCCGAGGGTTATCAAAGAGGCTTTTTATATTGCCCGAACAGGCCGGCCTGGGCCTGTGCTCATCGATCTACCCAAGGACGTTTTAGCGCAAGAAAATGTCGAATCTTTTTCTTCAGAAATGCAATTGAAGGGATATAAAGTGTTTGGCATAGGAAACAACGGTAAGAGCGAAGAAGTGGCGAAGGCACTCTCGGAATGCAAAAAGCCTGTACTGTATGCCGGGGGCGGTGTTGTTACGGCAGGAGCAGAAGGGGTTATTAGGCAGTTAGCAGAAAAAACAGATTTGCCAGTGGTCACGACTTTGATGGGCATAGGGAGCCTACCTTTCGGGCATCCTAATTTATTAGGTATGGTTGGAATGCACGGAACAGTAACGGCGAACTATGCCGTGGATGATTGTGATTTGCTGATAGCTGTGGGGGTGCGCTTTGATGACCGTGTAACTAGCGGTTTGGGACATCGTTTTGCCACCAAAGCCAAAGTTATTCATATCGACATTGATCCCGTGGAGATTAGCAAAGTCGTAAAAACGCATATCCAGATTGTTGGGGATGCTCGTACGGTTTTAGAGGAAGTGTTGGACGTTATGCCGGGGTTTACTGTTCCACAAGTTGCAGACTGGTGGAAACAATTACGTGTTTGGAAAAACGATCATTCTTTGAGCTATGACTTGGACAGACTTACGCCGCAAATGGTGATCAAATGTCTAGGAGAGCAAGTAAGTGAGAATACGATTGTCACAACTGATGTGGGTCAGCATCAAATGTGGGTTGCTCAGTATTATCCAACAGTGAATCCTCGCAATTATGCAACCAGTTGTGGGCTGGGAGCTATGGGTTATGGACTTCCTGCCGCTGTTGGGGCCCAAATTGCTCGTCCGGACGATTTAGTAGTTTTGATAACGGGAGATGGATCCTTACAGATGTCGATGCAAGAGTTAGGAACCATTGCTCAAAATAAACTTCCCATTAAAATTATCTTACTGAACAATGGTGTCCTTGGCATGGTGCGTCAATTACAGAAAATTTTTTATGAGGAAAGGTACAGTCACATACTGCTCGAGGGCAATCCGGATTTTGTCAAACTTGCGGAGGCCTATGGGATACTTGGAATCCAAGTCGATTCCTCTGAGCAGGTTCTAAGTGCAATAACTGAGGCAATCAAACATCCTGGACCAGTGCTGGTGAATTTTACGATCGCGCCAGACGAAGCAGTTTTTCCCTTCGTTCCTACGGGGAAAGAAATTACGGAAATGATAGTGAGGTAATAACATGTTGCATACACTTGCAGTCCTTGTGGAAAACCACCCTGGAGTTTTAATCCGGGTAGCGGGATTGTTCGCTCGCAGGGGGTATAACATTGATAGCCTTACAGTTTGTCAGACGGAAGATCCAAATGTTTCGAGGATGACTATTGTCGTATACGGAGATGATCAAATCATTGAGCAAGTGAGAAATCAACTCAGTAAACTAGTAGTTGTACACTCAGTCACTGATTTGACTGGGGAAAGTGTTGTAGACCGAGAGCTGGCATTAATACGTGTCGAGGTTAGCGTTGAAACACGATCAGTGGTTCTCCAGACGGTCGAAGTTTTCCGAGGACGAGTTGTGGATATGGGTAGAAGCAATATTACCATAGAGCTAACGGGGGACATTGCTAAAATTGACGCGTTTGTTCATGCGATTCGTCCTTATGGGTTATTAGAGTTGGTTCGAACAGGTAAGATCGCCATTTTGCGATCTGACGTATAAAGAATATGCGTGGCGTGTTATAGTAAATATGACACAGTAAAAGAACGTAATTGAAAGGAAGTAATAAAAGTGGTAAAAATGTATTATGAGGTAGATGCAAATCTGGAGTTGTTAAAGGGAAAGGTTATTGCAGTGATGGGATATGGGAGCCAAGGGCATGCACAGGCTCAAAACCTAAAAGATTCAGGACTAAAAATTATAATCGGACTTCGTCCGACAAGTGCTCGTCGGGAACGTGCGTTAGCTGCAGGCTTTGAGGTTATGACAGTATCAGAGGCAGCTGCGCGAGCAGATGTTATTCAAATGTTACTTCCGGATGAAACCCAAGGTAAGATCTATTATGGAGAAATTGAAGAGCATCTTACAGCCGGAAAAGCACTCGTCTTTTCTCACGGGTTTAATATTCACTTTGGGCAAATTGTACCTCCAAATGAGGTTGATGTCTTCATGGTCGCTCCTAAAAGCCCCGGTCACTTAGTACGACGCACTTATACCGAAGGTGCAGGGGTACCGGCTTTAATTGCGGTTCATCAAGATGCTACAGGAAAAGGCAAAGAATTAGCACTAGCATATGCTAAGGGAATTGGCTCCACGAAGGCTGGCGTTCTAGAAACAACCTTCAGAGAAGAAACAGAGACGGACTTGTTCGGAGAACAGGTAGTCCTTTGCGGAGGTGTCACAGAACTGGTCAAAGCAGGCTTTGATACGTTGGTAGAAGCAGGCTATCAGCCGGAAAGTGCTTACTTTGAATGCTTACATGAACTTAAACTGATCGTCGATTTGATGTATGAAGGCGGCATAGGTTGGATGCGCTATTCTGTCTCTGATACTGCACAGTATGGAGATATGATGATCGGGAAACGAATTATTAATCAAGAAACTAGAAAAGAAATGAAAAAAGTTCTCGAAGAAATCCAAGATGGAACATTTGCTAAAGCGTGGTTACTGGAAAACCAAGCAAATCGTCCAGCCTTTAACGCAATGACTCGAAACGGAGAAAATCATCTTATTGAAAAGGTTGGAGAAAAATTAAGAGGAATGATGTACTGGCTTAAAAAACATGAGTGAGTAAAATGGAGGTAGGGGAATGCGACGGATCGAGATCTTTGATACTACACTGAGAGATGGCGAACAATCGCCCGGTGTTGCACTCAACTCAAAAGATAAATTGCAAATCGCTCGTCAATTGGCTAAGCTGGGCGTAAACGTTCTCGAAGCAGGATTTCCTATTTCCTCCTTGGGCGATTTCGAGGGAGTGCGCCGGATTGCGCAGGAGGTTAGAAACGTGAGTGTGGCAGCCTTGGCGCGGGCTAATGTCAAAGATATTGACTGTGCCTGGGAAGCGATCTCGGTAGGAGAATTTCCGTGCATTCATACTTTTATTGCTACTTCGCCGATTCATATGCTTTATAAACTGCAAAAAACACCCCAGGACGTTTTGGAACAAGCCATTCAGGCAGTTCGCTTGGCGAAATTAAAAGTAAGTAATGTAGAATTCAGCGCAGAAGATGCCTCGCGAAGTGAGGTGGATTTTTTAGCAAAAGTTTTCTCAGGAGTTATTAAAGCTGGCGCTACGGTAATCAACATCCCTGATACCGTTGGCTATTCAACGCCCGAAGAATATGCGGCATTTTTACGAGCGGTCATGGAGCGAACAAGCGGAATTGAGAAAGTCAAAGTAAGTGTACACTGCCACAATGATTTAGGTCTTGCAGTTGCGAATACCCTTGCGGCTGTCGGGGTAGGGGTGCAGCAGCTGGAGTGTACGGTCAATGGTATTGGAGAACGAGCAGGAAATGCCGCTTTAGAGGAACTCGTAATGGCTCTGCATACTCGCAGGGATAAATTTTGTGTTGATACAAGTATTGTGACGACGGAAATTGCCAGGACAAGTCAATTAGTGAGTCGCTTAACAGGCATGGTGATTCAGCATAATAAGGCCATTGTGGGTAAAAACGCTTTTGCTCATGAATCTGGTATTCACCAAGATGGTATTCTTAAAGATCGATCCACTTATGAAATTATGTCGCCGAGCGACATAGGAATCGAGGTGGAATCGATTGTCTTAGGAAAACACTCTGGGCGACATGCAGTTCAGCAACGCTTTACTGATCTCGGGCTGGAATTAGAGGACGGCCTATTTGAAGAGGTGTTTTCACGCTTTAAACTCTTGGCTGATCGAAAGAGCGAAGTGACGACAGCAGATTTGTTCTCTTTAGTAGATTTGAAAGCGGAGAAAGAGGATCAGATTCGCTTAGATTATTTGCAGGTTTCGAGCGGAACGCATCTTACACCCACTGCAACTGTCGGGTTAATGTATAACGGACAACGTTTCGAAGATGCAACATGTGGCGACGGGCCGGTTGATGCTGCCTTTAAGGCCATTGATAAGGTGCTAGGAATTGAGGGCAAGTTGATTCACTATTCGTTGCAGGCCATTGACGGCGGAGAAGATGCGCAAGGAGAAGTAACGATTTCCGTTAAGTTTGGAGAGAATTTGGTGGGTGGCCGTGGGGTGAGTACAGATATTATTGAAGCAAGCGTGTTAGGCTATCTCCAAGCAGTAAACCGGGCGTTTGGACGAGGCTGGATAAAAATCCGAGAGAAAAATGCAAGCTAGAAGGAGGGAGTAAGAGCTATGTCTATGACCATCACAGAAAAGATTCTGGCGCAACATGCAGGTCTGGATTTCGTTGTTCCTGGGCAACTGATCACCGCAAAGTTGGATCTTGTCTTAGCAAATGATATTACAGCTCCTATGGCGATACAAGAGTTTGCCAAGTTGGGGACGAAAAATGTGTTCGATCGTAATAAGGTTGCCCTTGTCCCAGATCATTTTGCCCCAAATAAAGATGTTGCCTCGGCAGAGCAATGTAAATGTATGCGAGACTTTGCTAAAGAACAACAGATTAAGCATTATTTTGAAGTGGGACGTATGGGAATTGAACACTGCCTACTGCCAGAACAGGGGCTAACTTTGCCGGGTGACCTCATTATTGGCGCTGACTCTCATACGTGCACCTATGGAGCTGTGGGAGCGTTTGCAACGGGGGTCGGGAGCACAGATTTGGCAGCAGGGTTAGCAACAGGCGAGGCTTGGTTTCGTGTTCCGGAATCCATTAAGCTAATCTTTCGTGGGACCCAGTATCAAAAATGGGTCGGAGGGAAAGATTTCATTCTTTATCTTATTGGGAAATTGGGTGTTGATGGGGCCCGCTATCGAGCAATGGAGCTTACAGGAGATGGGATAGCTGCCCTATCCATGGATAATCGGTTTACGATTTGCAATATGGCAGTCGAAGCTGGAGCGAAAAATGGGATTATAGCGCCAGATGACAAGACGTTTGCTTATCTTGAAGGACGAGCACGTCACTCATATCCTCTCCCATACAGTGATTCAGACGCCCATTACATGGAAATCCATGAATTCGATGTTGCAGATATTCCCCTACAAGTGTCATACCCTCATTCCCCAGAAAACGCCAAATCAGTCCAGGAAGCCAGCGGGATTAAAATTGATCAAGTTGTGATCGGCTCCTGCACGAATGGTCGACTGGAAGATTTGCGTGTCGCAGCGGACATTCTGCGGGGTAAGAAAGTGCATCCCGAAATTCGCCTCTTAGTTTTTCCAGGAACGCAAACCATTATGCGGGACGCTATGCGTGAAGGGATTATTGACACCTTGATTGAAGCAGGAGCTGCCGTAAGTACGCCAACGTGTGGCCCTTGTCTGGGTGGACACATGGGAATTTTGGCAAAAGGGGAGCGGGCTGTTTCTACCACAAATCGAAATTTTGTGGGACGAATGGGGCATGTAGAAAGTGAAGTCTACTTAGCAGGTCCAGCGGTCGCAGCGGCCTCCGCTATTAAGGGTCAAATAGCCCATCCAGAGGAGGTGTCTTAGATTGGGTAAAGCGTGGAAGTTTGGGCATGACATCGATACGGATGTTATTATACCGGCACGTTATTTAAATAAATCGACTCCTGAACATTTGGCGGCCCATTGCATGGAAGATGCAGGTACGTCGTTTACTCAAGAATTTAAAGCTGGGGACATAATAATTGGTGGAAAAAACTTCGGATGCGGTTCCTCGCGCGAGCATGCTCCGATCGCTATTAAGGCTTGTGGCATACAAGTGGTAATTGCAGAATCATTTGCTCGGATTTTTTATCGCAATTCTCTAAATATCGGATTGCCGATTATGGAATGCCCGGAAGCTGTGGCGGGAATTTCTCAAGGAGATGAGATAGTTGTTGATATTGCTACGGGCGTGATTGAAAATCGAACGACCAATCAGCAATATCAGGCATCTTCCTTTCCGCCTTTTATGCAGGACTTGATCCGTGCAGGTGGACTTATTCGCTATGTTGAAGGGAGAAATAAGAATGCCTAATGTTTTGGTTCTCCCGGGAGATGGCATAGGAAAAGAGATTACCCCAGAAGCAGTTAAGGTTTTACAAGCAGTGTTAAAAGGTCGATCGACCAGACTAAATTTTGAGAATGGTTTAATCGGCGGAGCAGCTATTGACGAAATGGGCAAAGCGTTTCCTGATGAAACTCTGGCAGCGGCTCAGGCAGCGGATGCTATTCTTATGGGTTCAGTGGGTGGGCCTAAATGGGATACACTTCCGGCACAAGAACGCCCAGAATTGGGTGGTCTTCTCAAAATAAGGAAGGCTCTAGGTCTTTACGCTAATATTCGACCCGTGAAAGTGAGCCCCATGCTGGTAGATGCTTCAACGTTTCGGCCTGAAGTGGTGAAAGACGTTGATCTCGTCGTTTTACGTGAACTGACTGGTGGACTCTATTTCGGGGAGAAGGGCAGAAGGACCAACCCAGCGAGTGCCTATGACGTTTTGATATATTCTGAGGAAGAGATCCGTCGCATTGTAGAACTAGGCTTTCAAATGGCCGCCAAACGAAGTGGAAGACTTTGTTCAGTTGATAAAGCAAATGTGTTGGAATCATCTCGTTTTTGGCGCGAAATTACAATAGAAATTGCCAAGGATTTTCCTGAAATTGAGTTAACGCATCTGTATGTGGACAATGCAGCAATGCAATTAGTCCTTCGTCCAAAGCAATTTGATGTTATTGTTACGGAGAATATGTTTGGAGATATCCTTACGGATTTGGCTTCTATGCTGGGAGGTTCTATTGGTTTGGTCCCTTCGGCGAGCTTAAATGGAAAAAAAGGACTTTATGAGCCCTCGCATGGCTCCGCACCTGATATTGCTGGAAAAAATATTGCTAATCCTTTGGCGACAATCCTGTCTGGAGCATTAATGTTGCGTTATTCGTTTGATTTAGAGGAAGAGGCTCAAATGATTGAGCGAGCGGTTGAAGCAGTCTTAGCAAACGGATACAGGACTGTGGATTTAGCAAAACCCGGTGATAAAGTATTAGGAACTCGCGAAATGGGAAATGCTATCGTTGAGGCAATTAGTAGACAATGATTTCAAGAAGTCCTTGAATTTCCTTGATAATTGCGTTAAAGTATAGTCAACTGTATAAGAAATATTGCATATGATCGACTCAGTATGATATGCGGTGGTGTTCAGAGAGAAAAGCTTGAGCTGAAAGTTTTCCCACACCCGCTATCAGAAACCCAGTCGTGATGCTCTGATGATGAATCAGACGGTGTCCACCGTTATGCGGAATGTTGCTGGATAGTTCAGGAACATTAAGTTGGCATTGCAATAAAGGTGGTACCGCGGAAGGCTTCTTTCGTCCCTTAGATAGGGATGAGAGGAGCCTTTCTTTAGCTCGAAGGAAGTATCTTAGCACAGTAGCATACGTTCTATTGCTATTTGCTTGTCCTTTAGATTGTGTTTGATTTTAGTTGACGAGGGATGCTACTAAAGATCTGTAAAGATTAATATAGGTTAAAGGGTTAAGAAAGGATGTTGAGAATGACTCAGTCGATTGGTTTTATCGGTGGTGGAAATATAGCGGAGGCCCTAATCGGCGGGCTTAAGAAAACTGATGCGCAACTCCTGATTGGAGTTGCTAATCGCTCGAATCAAGAACGGCTTCAACGCTTGGTTGATAAATATAGTATTACGGCTAGCAAACTTGGCGATCTCGTGGAAAACTCTCGAGTTTTGATCATCGCAGTTAAGCCGAAAGATGTTCTGGGAGTTATTAAGCAGTTGATGGAATATGAATTAAGAGACAAATTAATCATTAGCGTGGCAGCCGGTGTTCCTTTAAAGTTATTTTACAAGTACCTTCCTGGTGTTGCGGTCATACGGGCGATGCCGAATACTTCAACAGCCGTTCTCCATTCCATGACTGGATTGGTACGTGGAGAAAATGTCACAGAGGAACAGGTAGAGTTGGGGGAGCAGATCTTTGCTGCTACCGGGAAGACCATGTGGATCCCAGAAGAAAAAATAAATGCACTAACTGCAATTAGCGGAAGTGGACCAGCTTATTTTTATCTATTTGCGGAGAGCTTAATTAAAGCCGCTGTTCACTTGGGACTTAGCGAAGAAGAAGCTGAGATCTTAGTGCTCGAAACGCTAGTCGGCTCGGGAAAAATGATTGCTGAAAGCGATAAATCACCGGGAAAGCTGCGAGAAGACGTAACTTCTCCCCATGGAACTACCTTTGAGGCGTTGAATGTGTTTACTGACGAAAAATTAGCCTTAACTGTGCTTAAGGCAACTCAAGCCTGCGCTAAACGCGCAGCAGATATGGAAGGAGAGAATTCGGAGTGATAGCAATTGAGGTTCGCCGAGTTGTATTGAAAATAGGAAGTAGTAGCTTGAACCACCCCCAAGGCGGCCTAGATGATCAAGCGATCGCAGAAGTAGTTGCTGTCATTGCGACCCTTAAGCAAAGAGGGGTGGAGTGTATTTTGGTTACTTCGGGTGCGGTCGCTGCCGGCATGGGTCAGCTTGGGCTAAACGTTCGTCCACGAGATTTAGCGGGTAAACAAGCGGTTTCGGCTGTTGGTCAAGGGGTGCTGATTGAGAGGTATGCCCGTAATTTTGAGCGGCATGGTATCGTTGGGGCGCAAGTTCTATTGTCACGTATAGATTTAGCGGAAGCATCTCGCTATCGTAACGCCCATAATACGCTAGAAAAATTAATGCGCTTACAAGTTGTCCCCATTATTAATGAAAACGATACTGTAGCAGTGGATGAACTTTGTTTTGGGGACAATGATAGCCTTTCAGCCTTGGTGGCGGGGCTTGTAGGTGCGGATTTATTGGTCATTCTGACGGATGTGGATGGCTTATACACTGGCAATCCGAAAAAAGACCTATCGGCTCAACTGATTAAAGAAGTAACAGAGATATCTGCGGTGGAAAGTATGGCGAGCGGAGCTGGAAGCTTATTAGGTACCGGGGGAATGGTCACAAAACTAAGGGCAGCGAAAATCGCCAAACGTTTTGGAATTGGTATGTTCCTTTTAAATTTTACGCGGATTAGAGAACTCCTGAACTTGACGGAGGGTCAGGAGACCGAAGGAACTTATTTTCTACCAGCCAAGCATCGTCTTGCAGGGCGTAAACGTTGGATAGCATACGCAGGGTTATCTGAAGGGAGTATTTCAATTGACGACGGAGCAGCAAAGGCGCTTATTAAAGAAGGAAAAAGTTTACTTGCTAAAGGAATAATTACGACTGAGGGGACCTGGGAGCGTAAAGAAATCATTCGGATTGTCACCTTGCTAGGGGAAGAAATAGCCAGGGGGGTAGCGGAACTGAGCAGTGATGAGGTGCAGAAGGTAAAAGGGTTACATTCTGAAATCATACTCAAACTTATTCCTGATTTTGAAGGGGATGAAGTTGTTCATCGCGATAATATGACACTTATGGTCGACACATGATGATTGAATCGGTTACATTCCTGTGGAAGCTAATATGCTATAATAAAAAAGCAAAAATGAAGTTAAAGGAATATTGAAAGATGAAGATTAGATCAGTTTCAATTATAGGCTTAGGTACTTTGGGAATAATATTTGCAAAGCATTTCTCCGATAAATTATCTAGAAATGACGTGCGTGTTATTGCAAACCAAAGCCGTACAGAGAAATATGAGAAGAATGGCATCTATTGCAATGGCGAAAGTTGCAATTTTAATTATGTTTTACCCGATAGGGAGGAAAAGCCTTCAGATTTATTAATTTTTTGTGTAAAGTTTAACCAATTGCAGCAGGCGATTGAGGATTCAAGACATCAAGTGGGGGAGCATACAATCATTCTTTCAGCATTAAATGGAATTTCCAGTGAAGAAATTATTGGTAAAGAATTTGGAATGGAAAAAATGCTTTATTGCGTTGCACAGGGGATGGATGCAGTAAAGATAGAAAACAAGTTGAACTATAAGAACATGGGAATGCTATGTTTCGGTGAGAAGGATAATAAGGTATGGTCTAATAAAGTAACTGATGCTGCAGAGTTTTTTGATTCCATCAATTTCCCATATGAGGTTCCGGTAGATATGGAGCAATGGATGTGGGGAAAATTAATGTTAAATACAGGAGTGAATCAGACAGTAGCAGTATGTTCAACGAATTATGGTGGTATTCAAGTAGAGGGTGAGCCTAGAAATGTTATGATCGCAGCGATGAGGGAAGTTATTGCCCTTTCTCAAAAAGTGGGTATAAGTTTGGGAGAATCAGATTTAACGTATTGGTTAGATGTCCTTGCTAAGTTAAATCCATTTGGAATGCCTTCCATGCGTCAAGATATGGTAGCAAAGAGCAAAACAGAGGTAGGGCTATTTTCGGGAACTGTTATCGATTTGGGGAAACGATACTCTGTGCCAACACCCATAAATGAATGGTTATATCATAAAGTACAAGATATGGAAAAAGACTTTAATTAGTGAACATTGAAAATTCCATTGCCATTGAGGTATTCAGCCCTCCTCAAAAAGAGGAGGGTTGAGCATACAGTAGAAAGAGTTAGAGATAAGGGAAAGGATCTCTGATTAGAATACAATGCCCATAGCAATAAGAATAAGAATAGCAACAACAACGATACCTATACCAGTACCAAATATTAACATTAATATACCTCCCTTCCAGTATATTACATGATATTCTTGGCCGTTCTATCTGACACAAATTGGAAAAAGATGTATTATTGCCCACGCTATATGTCCTATTCGAGAATGAAGACAGTTGAAAACTGTTCTTAAACTAGCATATAATAAGATTGTGATAATCTTACTTTTTGTGCAGCGCAGGTGATTGAAGCATCCTCATAGAGGAAAAGAGGTATTATGAAAGCCAATATCTAAGCTCTTGTGCTAGGCGTGTGTAGTGGGAAGAGGGAGATGGATAAGCATGAAGTATTCAAACGAGCAGCTCGAAAGATACTCGAGACACTTTATTTTAAAAGAGGTAGGCGCTAAAGGGCAAACAAAACTTCTGAATTCTAAAGTTCTAATTGTAGGTACGGGTGGGCTTGGCTCACCGGCGGCCATGTACCTTGCAGCTGCGGGCATAGGAACGATTGGACTTGTTGATCCAGATGTTGTTGAATTATCTAATCTCCAAAGACAGATCATCCACTCTACTAAAGATGTGGGAAGGCCTAAAGTTGTATCGGGAAAAGAAACGATTAATAATTTAAACCCTGATGTGGAGGTTGTAACTTATGAAGAGTGGGCTAGTTCAACCAATATAACTGGCATTATTAGGGATCGAGATTATGACTTTGTTATTGATGCAACGGATAATTTCCCAGCTAAATTTCTGATAAATGATACCTGTGTGAGTTTGCAAAAACCCTTTTCCCATGCGGGAATCAGTCAACTTTATGGGCAGACGATGACTTATGTTCCGGGTAAAGGCCCCTGTTACCGGTGCATTTTTTTAAATCCCCCACCAGCGGACGCTTCTCCTACCTGTAAAGTGGATGGCGTTCTAGGTGTTATACCTGGTATCATTGGTAGCATTCAGGCAACTGAAGCTATCAAATATCTTCTTGGTATTGGAGAACTCTTAACTGGAAAATTGTTGGTATTTGATGCCTTAGATATGGAATTTAAGAAAGTAGAAATCGCCACCCGGACAAATTGCATCTGTGAAAACTATTGAAATATAAGTTTTGGGCAATGAGACTAGGATTGCTCGCTTGGAGGTGGCGTGTTGTTTAGAGCGTTCAGTGATGTTTGTAAACTAGAAGATGTAATGGTTCCCTTGAAGGCGGGCCAAGAACGGGCTCTTTTGGGTTTTTCTTTTCCTCTTTCTGGAACCTTCCAAGAGTTGATTGACGCTGTTAAATTACATCCAGGGGAAACCGCGATCATTCTGGATTCTGGGGAAGTTCCTTAGGGGGTCATTGATCCATCCATATTGACTACTCTTATGTGGGAGGAAATCACTCGGTTGAGCAGTTCTATGTCGGTTCTCATGGATACGGTGAATGATGCTGTCACTGTCATCGATCAAAACAACACAGTGATCGGTTGGAACAAGAAAGCGGAAGATCTTTACGGGATCGCTGGGAAAACTATAGTTGGAGAGGATATTCAGAAATTTTTTTCTAGTTTAGTTGTTACCCATGTCATTAATACAGATTTGCCAAAAAAGAAAATAATTCGTGAAAATTATCATCAACCTCTCCCTGGAACTCATGTCTTGATCAATGCCTCGTCCATTACCGTCGGGGATCAAGTAATAGGTAGCGTCTGTGCGGAGAGAGACATAACGGAAATCGTTCTTTTGCACAATGAACTGTCCAAGGCTAGTTCGGAAGTTCTACAACTTAAGAAGGAAATCACCAAAATACACCGTCCAGACAACGCCTTTAGAAAAATAGTAGGGCATAGCGAAGGACTTCAGAAAACCGTCAGACTGGCTCGGAGGGTGGCGAATACTAATGCAGCCGTGATGATTCGAGGGGAAAGTGGAACAGGAAAAGAACTGTTTGCGGAGGCGATTCACGAGGAGAGCTCCCGACAAAACAGCCCCTTTGTGGTTATTAACTGTGGGGCTATTCCTGCTTCTCTATTTGAAAGCGAGTTATTTGGGTACCAAGCTGGCGCCTTTACTGGGGCCGACCGTCAAGGGCGACAAGGTAAATTTGAAGCCGCCCATAGTGGAACGGTTTTTCTAGATGAGATCGGAGAAATGCCGCTGGAAATGCAGGTGAAGCTACTTCGGGTCCTACAAAATAAGTGTTTTTATAGGGTCGGAGGTAATGACTTAGTAGAAGTGGATGTGCGAAGATTTGATTCTAGAGGATCATCTGCCAGAAACTATTCGTCTTCAAAAATATACGCGAGCGATCTCTGAGCCAGATTCTACCCTCACTGACATCACTGCCCGAGCAGAACGAGAAATCATCATACAGGCCCTCGAACGGTGTAGCGGGATAAATCAAAAGCAGCTAGGAAATTAGGGCTCCCACGTAGCACACTGTATTATAAAATGAAAAAATTGAGCACGAGATCGTTACATAACTGGGGGAGTGAGTTTATGAGAATCACCGAGCATCCAATTTTGGAATTTCAGCGCGGAGAAGATGTCACCTTCTTCTTTGACGGGCAGGAACTCAAGGGCTATGTAGGTGAGACCATTGCGGCTGCCTTACATGCAGAGGGAATTAGAGTTCTGGGTCACAGCCAAACTATGCACCGGCCCCGGGGTCTCTTCTGCGCCATCGGCAATTGTTCGTCCTGTTTGATGGTTTCAACCTTCGAAGATAAGGCAGAGGCCCTCCACTATTACCCAATGTTTAGAACTTGGTTTGGCTTAAATGGTTTATGCAAACTGCCTTGGAATGATGTCGCCCCCGCAGACAACAAATTTACAGACGAACCCGCCAAAATTCCAGAGCATGTTCAAAATTATGTCGACATATTCAACGCCGTTACAGGCAAAACTATCGATAAACATGAGCTCATCCGTCAATCCGAACGGGTTTATAATTTCCAGAGAATCTTCAATATTCGGATGGGTTATGGCAAACGTGTTCATGACAGACTTCCCTATAGAGCCATGGGGCCAGTGACAGTCGAGGAATATCTTTCTAGGCAGGAGCGATATGACAAGCAGCTCGTCGAGTTTCTAGGCTATGATACTGAGGGAAAATCGACTGAGGAAAAGATGCAGGCTATGAGAGATTATCGCGAAAACCAGTATGAAAAGCTTACTGACGCGGTCTACAAACGCCGAGGCTGGACTATGGATGGCGTACCGACAGTCGAAAAACTTCGAGAATTAGGGATGGATTTACCAGACGTACTAGAAATCGTTAAAAAACATGTGTAGGTGAAACTATGTATAAGCTAAATAACAGGGAGTGCGAATGGCAGGTAGGGCTTACGGTTGAAAAGTTGTTAGAACTTAAAAATTATACCTATCCTAGAATTGTAGTCTTAATTAATGCTGAGGTGATTCCCGAGGAAAATTATGCTTCCACAGTCATCTTCGATGGAGATAATGTAGAGGCAATTCACCTAATGGCAGGTGGGTAAATACAAGTTAGACCGCAATGGAGTTTTACGACATTGCGGTCTTTTTGAATTGAGAGGGTAAACAAGTTCATTACACCCCTACCTATTCTCTGGTATAATAGAAGCTAGCGTATAGTAAGATCTACTCCACCTGAATTTTGTTAAGCAAAGTTGATATAGTTCAAATAAACGATTGGGAGGTAATTGAAGTGTTTCATCCGCAATTAATAGAGATTGGGCGTAGAGCCAAGCAAGCGGCTCGTCAAATGGCATTTGCTAGTACCCAGTCAAAAAATGATGCACTGTCGGCCATGGCAGATGCTCTCCTAAAGAATGAGCAAGAAATCCTTAAGGCTAATAGCCTAGATGTCCAGGCAGCCGAAGAGAAGGGACTCAAGAAAAGTCTGATCAACCGTTTAAGGCTAACCTCTGACAGCATTGCGCAAATTAGTCAATCTCTTAAAGAAGTAGTTGCCTTACGAGACCCTGCGGGGGAAGGGGAAGTGTGGACGCGCCCCAATGGACTTCGTATTCAGCAGACTCGTGTTCCACTAGGGGTAGTAGCGATGATCTATGAAGCGCGACCCAATGTCACAGTCGATGCAGCGGCCTTGTGTTTGAAATCTGGCAATGTCGTGATCCTAAGGGGCGGATCAGAAGCGTTAGAGAGTAATAAAGTCTTAGCAAGCGTGATTGCAAAAGCCGCTGAAGGGAGTGGTTTGCCATCAGGATGTATTCAATTAATTACTGAGACCAGTCGAGAATGGGTTCAACAATTAATGCGGATGAATGATTATGTAGATGTCATTATCCCAAGAGGGGGAGCAGGACTGATTCAAACCGTGGTGCAAAATGCCACCGTACCTGTGATCGAAACTGGAACAGGTATGTGTCATGCGTTTGTAGATCGAGAGGCCGATTATGAAAAGGCAATTCCTATCGTCATTAATGCGAAGACTCAAAACCCTGGGGTCTGTAATGCCTTGGAAACTATGCTCGTCGATGAAGCAATCGCGGAAGATTTTCTTCCGTTAATTGGGCAGGTACTCAAAAGCCATCAGGTCGAAATTAAAGGGTGTCCAAAAACGTGCTCGATTTTGCCTTATGCAGTCCCAGCCGCCCCGCAAGACTGGGTGGCAGAACACCTTGACCTTATTTTAAGTGTTAAAGTTGTGTCAGGTCTGGATGAGGCACTTGATCATATATATCTATACAGTACGAAGCATTCTGAAACAATTATCACCGAGAATTATTCGAGGGCCCAACGGTTTTTGAGAGAAATTGATGCTGCGGTAGTCTACGTGAATGCCTCAACTCGTTTTACGGATGGTGGACGTTTTGGCTTTGGAGCGGAGATCGGGATCAGTACTCAAAAATTGCATGCCCGTGGACCAATGGGGCTGAAGGAATTGACCACGATTAAGTACATGGTTTATGGAGATGGACAAATCGTATGAGACAGAAGTTTTAGCGGAGATTAAAAAGCATGAGAGCAGAAAAACACTATAAATCCCGTCTATTATAGATGGTAGGTAATATTACAATGGAAATATCCAATATGGAGGTAACTATGAAACTAATTAAACTAGCTACAATTTCTCTAATAGTACTTTTGGCACTTTCTGGATGCAGTCCAGGTAAAGCCCAAACTCCAGGTGATAACCCAGGTACCAAGCAAGCTGACATTCATGGAACTATTATAAAATTGACTAAGAACCAAGCAGGAGAGTTACTGGGCAATATTTTAGTCGTAGGAGAAAAGGGCTCTAAGCCTTATGACCAGGCATCGATTAAAGTAACTCAAAAGACTAAAATCAATGAAAAATCAACCGATAATATTGTGAATTCCAGCTTTGATGATTTGAAAGAAAACTTGAGAGTAGCAGTGCGCTTCATTGGACCTGTTGCTGAGTCATATCCAGTCCAAGCAACGGCCGATGAGATTATCATATTGAAGGATGAACAGGTGGATATGCGCCCTAGTATAGGAGGAATCCATCTAGATGACAGTCAGAGCCGGGTTGATGATATATTGGGAAGTGTCTTTAAAGAGGAATTCTTTGCTGAACCAGGTCATTTCCCGGAGTCTTGGACTAAGAGGACCTATGATACTGGGATTAGCGTTATTATAGGAAAGGACTCTGGTCAGGTTCTCGAACTTGATACCACCTCGACAAAATTTTCGACAAATAGGGGAAGTAAAACCGGAGATATGGCCCAAGACGTGTTTGATATCTACGGTTCAGACTATGAACAGTTTGAAAGTAGACAAGGAGATGGTAAACTAATCGGTTTTTATGAACTGGAAGATGGGCAGATAATTATTTTCGACTTGGATAAGGATGATAATTCGCTGTTAAACCAAGATGTTACGATAGATTCTAAAGTAGAACTGATTCGATTAACAAAGGCTAATTTTTTAGACTAGAAACAAAGAGGTAAGAATTAATATAGAGAAAGCATAGCCCATAATCCTAGACAAACAAGGATTATGGGCTATGCTTTGAAGAGCGTTATTGTTCGAGATGCCTTTCATAATTAAGTGCATGTCTATCTGGTTCGTGCGAAATACATATGATAATGTCGAAAACTTATTTGTCAGAAATGCCTTAGAATTGCGTCTATACTTAATGGGAAAGGAAGGAATGGAGCAGAGTAGTCTAAGTGGTAAAGGACAAGCATAATTCTTATTTAGGTGTATAAGTATTAGGTGCGTAAGGCAGTAAAGAAGGATAAGGGAAGGTAAGTTAGGTAAGGTTATATTTCGGAGTTGCGGCACTCTAATTCAAAGAACAGGAAAGAAGAGGAAGGTGGATAACAGAATGCAGAAGAAAGGAAGTTCTATCTTGGCCATGATCGTGGTTGCGCTTTTGCTCGTTCCGATGATTTCTGCTCCCGCTGCAGGGGAAGACAGTTCAAAGCCGACAGTACAAACTACAGCTATGCCAGAAATCACACTAGAAAAAGCAATTACTATTGCTAAAAGCAACTTTGACGTGCCTAGTGAGTACACTGACTTCAATTCAACCTACAATACTTACGATAATCGCCAAGCTTGGTCTCTGCGCTGGAATGGACTGATGGGAAATTCCGGAGGGTACTCAGTCGAGGTCAATGCAATTAATGGAGATATTTTGAGTATGAGCTATTGGAAGAATGATAGTGAGACGAACAATAGTGGGACTCTTCCAGCTATTACCAAAGAAGTCGCCCGAGACATTTGCGATAAATTGTTGATACGTCTATTGGGCGAAAGGGCTGGACAGTTAAGACTACTACCGAGTGACCAAGCGGTTATACCGATAAATAGTTACGGTTCGGCTAATTATTCGTTACAATACCAACGACTCATTAACGACATACCCTTTCTAGGCAATGGGGTAAATGTACAGGTGTCCAGTACTGATGGACATATTATTTCCTATAATCTTAACTGGAGTGAAGTGAAAGCGCCTGAAGCTAAGGGTCTGATCGATGCTAGTGCAGCACAGAAGGCTTTTGCAGCACAGAAGGCTTTTGCAGCGTCCTCTTTTTTTAAGCTTAGATACTGGGTTCCAGCTGCGTATAGACCGTTGACTGCTGGGCAAAAGCAGGAAGCAAAACTTGTTTACCAACTAACTGGACAAAGTGGGGGAGCGATCGATGCTTTCACGGGCGAAGCACTTAAGCTTGCTGAGGGAGATTTGCTGGCAACTGATTCATATGGAAGTGGCGGAATGGGTAGCGCCAAGACGGTAGGAGCTGACTCGATCTCCAATGGGACTCCGGTGCTAACACCACAGGAACAACTAGAGGTGGAACGCACTGTCAAGCTTCTTAAACAGGATGAGGCGATTGCTGCTGTGAAGCGGTGGATTGGATTTCGGATAACTTAACCCTTCGTAGTGCGAATCTAAGGAACGATTGGCGTAATACCGATAAGCGTATTTGGAACTTTGACTGGAATAACAATAGCGAGTTTGAAAAAAGTGGAGGGAAGCCTCAGTATTTAAGTGCCAGAGTTAGTGCTACAACTGGGGAGTTACTTGGTTTTAATATCTCTTATCAACAAACAGGAAAGACTGAGGTTACACTCGACCAGGATGAAGTTCAAAAGCTGGGTGAAGAATTTCTGAAAAGAGTTCAACCTGAGCGGTTTGGCGAAGTCGCTTTTGACCCCGAAAGAAACGCTATTGGCAAAATGCTTCCCGAACCTTGGAATACTCGTTATCTTTCTTATCATAGAGTGGCCAATGGGGTTGACTTCCCAGATAATGGGATGACTGTCACTGTGGATCCTGTGGCAGGTATTGTCACGGGTTATGAACTTAATTGGTCAGAGTCCAATTTGCCAAGTGTTTCAGGTATTCTAACTAAAGAAAAGGGTGTAGAATCATTTATTAAGGCACGTCCTTTTAATCTGTTTTATGTTCGTATCAATTCTAATGGAGTGCCAGGGGATCTGCGTTTGGTTTATCTGCCAATTGACCATGATCGTGGTATGCCACTATCTAACACATTGGATGCGAAAAGTGGAGAACTCCTTGATTACGAAGGTCAACCGCTGGGGAAAGGACCAAAACCCTTTCAATTTACAGATCTTACAGGGGTTTCCGGAGCTGAAGAGATTGCAGCGCTAGGGCAAGCAGGACTATTCGGGGATTTCGGAAACAGTTTTAAACCAGAAGAGAAGATGGGTATCGCTTCACTGTTAAGGGCGATATATTATAGCCGATTTGGCTTAAGTGGGAGTACTAGCCTCACGGAAGTTGAAATTATGAACAAGGCCAAAGAGCAGGGCTGGGTGAAAGAAGATATTCAGCCAGGCGACCCTGTCAATCGTGAACTCCTGGCCAAAGTTTTGCTACGCTATATTCAACTAAATAAGCTTGCTGAATTGAAAAATATCTATTTAGTGCCTTTTCAGGATACTGCCGAAATTAACCCTGATGCATTAGGATATATTGCGCTAGCTACTAGTACTGGCATACTTAAGGTAGAAGGGCTGACGTTATCCCCTCGTGACACGGTAAGCCGTTCTGAAGCAGCAGTATCACTCTTTAGATCACTGGGCTGGCGCAATTAATAATTATAAGATAATAACAAATGAGAAAAGGCCACGCATGCGTAGCCTTTTCTCATTTGATTACAGTAATAGGCTTTAATAGACACGTTTTGCCCCTACATATGCTTTGGCCCAATAAGGGGTAAAACCGTAAATAGCAATTCCTTTACTACTCGTAGCACTGATTATTTCCAAGATAGATGCCCACATGACTAACTTGCGTTCCTGAGGTAAAATTAAAGAAAACTAAGTCGCCGGGAATAAGATTTTTAAAGGCAACTGAGGTTCCTACTCCATATTGATCAATGCTAAGACGTGGTAAGGTAATATTTTGGCTAGCAAAAACATAACGCGTAAAGCCAGAACAGTCAAACCCCGCGGGAGTGATGCCTCCCCATTTGTAAGGAACTCCTAAAAGACTTTTGGCTGTGCTAATAATATTATTCGTTTTGTCTTGAGGCGAAATATTCGCTTTTTTAAAAGCTGCTTGTGTTTGCGAACCAACAATTCCATCCACTAATAAATGTTTATCACGTTGAAACTCCATAACAGCAGCTTTGGTTTTACTTCCATAAATGCCATCCAAGGGGCCAACATTATAATTTAAGGTATGGAGTTGTGATTGTATCAGGCGGACTTCTGCACCAGTCGATCCTACCTTTAATAATGTTGCGGCTTGGATTACTGAAGCTGAGGCGAAAATAGTAATTATTACTAATACCATTAATATAATGCTCTTTTTCACTTGAAATACTCCTTTCCAGTTACTAGCTGCCTTCAAGGCCTTTCATAGTGAAGTATACAAGCTTACTACATGAAAATATAGTACAAGTTGTTGGTTTGGATGCCAGTTATAACCTTGTTTGGGATTTTGCGTAATTCCCTATGGGCAATAAAGTGCTTGCCGGTTCTCTGACTGAAGTGCAAATACTGAGGCGGCAATTGCAGATTATAACAGCCTCATCTCCGAAAGGGGATGAGGCTGTCTTCTATCAGAGGAATTGTTTGAGATTAGCTTGCTTTATCTTGGGTCATACCCAACCACTGTCCAAATTCCGCTTTGGTCTTGACGGATTAACCGCTTAACGTAAACGGTTTTGACGGGGCCTTCAGAGATTTGAATCACAGCATCTGTTCCCGTATTGGTCGAGACTTTGAGGGAGTCATAATCAAGCGGGGGGGTACCGTTGATTCCGCTTGGAGATATTTGCAGCGCAGCAAACGTAAAAGCCACTTGCATGGGGTCAAGTTGCCAGGGGCTACTTCCAGAGTCAACTTGTTGTTGGTTGTTCTTGACGATATCCATGTCTATGGCTACTTTTACTGAGGGTTGGTTAGGGAGTATCTGATTACCCTGAGGGATAACCATATCAGGTGCTAATTGTTTTGCTAATTCCTCAGCTCTTTGTCCCTGTACTTGGATTTCTAGGTCGTTTTGCTGCCAACGAAGGCTATCTGGTAAGACTTCTAACGGACCTCCCGCTGCCTGTCCAAGGGTAGCCAGAGGAGATATGACGAAGGGGGTGGTTAATAATGACTCGGTTACAATCGTATCCTCGAAATCTAAGACAATCCGGTAAGGGGAGGCAAAGATTCTCTTGGGCTTTTCGGAGAGCTCTCGAGGTGTAAGACCACTTACCTCAATTGCTTTAGCTAAGGTAGTTACAGGTTTGTCTTGATTCTGATCGACTATCTGATACCCTACAGGTGGATTGTAGTTGAAGGTTGAGATTGGTATTTCAGTGTTTGTTTCTAGAGTAACGAAGGTATAGGTAGTTTGTATTGACTTTTGCATAGCTGTCTGAAGCTGAACAGGCATATGAGTTCTAGGATCGATCCATAGATAATAGGGTAAACCACCAGGGGGATCAATCTCAAGACGAGTAGTCGAGTGACCAGCGATGGAGTCTTGCCCGACGATTTTATGGGGATATTGTTGTGCTTTAGTAGCTTCTTCCTGTAAGTCGAAATCATGTGGATCAAGATAAATCGGTAGTAACGTAATTTCCTTACTTTTTGGTTGACTTTTCCAACGACGTTCCCCGTTATTCACAGTTACGATTCCATCTTCATTACGGGTTGCGTATTTATTTCCCTCGGACCAAATCTCGATTCTTTGGAGTACCTGACTTTCACCGGCCTCATTTGTACTGACCTTCTCTAGGGTTCCGTGATAGTTCTGTAGTTTTTGCACAGTCTGTTCCATTGCTAGGACAATATCTTTGTCTGGGTGAGACCAAGGAGAAATCAAAAAGACACCGACTAGGATACTCGCAACGAGGGCACTCCACGGTAAGAATCGTTTACGAGGAATATCCTTTTTGGGAGGTATTTGAATTTTTTGAAATAACTGACGTGAGAATTCCTCGCTTTGTTCTAAAGGTGTACGTAAGTTTTTGATTTTTCTTGTTAAGGATTGTAGCTCGGCGATATCTTCATTGTTGCTTTCGTTAGGCCGTCGTTCCTGATTGAGAGCATTAATGAACTCGTCTAGCTCTACATCCGGAGAAAATTGAGTATTGTGTTCATTTAATTTCATAAATAACTATCCTCCGTTCTCTTTGAAGTATGAAATATGTCACGTAAAGTTTGGAGAGCTCTATACTGCAAACCACGAATGGCATCCTCACTGCGCCCCATGCGTTCAGCTGTTTCTTTGCGAGAATAACCTTCGACAATGCGGAGTTCCAAAACCTGTCTATACTGTTCTGGAAGTTGGTTCATATACTCTTTAATTAAGGTGCGATTAACCCAATTTTCTTCGGCAGCAGAAACATCGTTAGACTGGGAGAGATCCTCGTTTTGGCTGTTTGATATCTGCCAATGGCGATAACGATCGTAAATTAGATTCCGTACGACCTTTTTAAGATAGGGATAGGGAGGAAATTCCTTTGAGTCTTTCCTCAGACAGCGTAAATAGGCTTCTTGAGTAATGTCTTCTGCCTCTTCTCGATTTTGGAGTAGAGCATATGTGAAACGGTAAAGTTTCGAGACTGTTTGTTGGTACCAGGTTTCTAGGCTCTGCTCATTAGACGGGCTTTTCTTCGTGACCACTTTTTCACCTCCTCATTAACTTAAACGAAACAAAAGTTAAAACGTCACGGAAAGTAAATGAATTGCAATGTCATTAGTGCTTGGCATATTTCAAAACTATTAAATCTTTTAATCTTAGGTCATAATTATATTTTCGAAAAAGTTATAATAACATCTTTACATTGACGTTGCGTAAAGGTGTATAGTTATCTTATCAGGAGGTGATCACATGGAATACACGGTGCACAAATTGGCTCAGATGGCAGGTGTTAGTACTCGAACTCTAAGATATTATGATGAGATAGGGATTCTTAAGCCGGCAAGAATTAACTCGTCAGGGTATCGAATTTATGGGCACGCTGAGGTTGATAGGTTGCAACAGATTCTTTTTTATCGAGAACTAAGTGTGAGCTTAGAAAGCATTAAAGAGATTGTCACTGCGCCATTGTTTAATGGAGCACAGGCACTGAGAAAACACCGTGAGAAGCTTCTGAAAAAACGAGAGCAATTGGATAAGTTGATTTCCAATGTTGAAAAAACTATTGCGGTATCTGAAGGGAGAATTAAGATGATGGATAAAGAGAAGTTTAAAGGCTTCAAACAAAAATTAGTTGATGACAATGAAGCTAAGTATGGTGAAGAAATTCGTGAAAAATATGGGGACGAGTTAGTGAACAAGTCCAATCAAAAAGTTCTAGGCATGTCGCAAGAGCAAAACGATGAAGTGACAAAGCTTGCAACAGAAAAGGGGGTATCCCCTTAGCTCCTCCTGTGTTATAATGCGAGTGTAAATTTCTCGCAAGATGGTGAAATAATGGAATCAACGCTGGTAGTACGACGTGACTACCCCAATACATATCGAGAAT
>Ga0075530_1000021_pt1 | contig 62980 bp, 57 predicted proteins | sample NGEPerD_2_FD_75101 | JGI IMG/M metagenome (GOLD analysis project Ga0075530, IMG submission 75101) | Arctic peat soil microbial communities from the Barrow Environmental Observatory site, Barrow, Alaska, USA - NGEE PermafrostL1-D | ecosystem: Environmental > Terrestrial > Soil > Wetlands > Peat ... | reverse complement strand
TACCCCCAGCCAAATAAGTGCTGAGTTTAGAGTACCAGATCGTTCGATTAATGTCCAGCATTATCGTTTTCGAACAGTTTCATAAATAATATTTTCCATTTTATGCATGCTTAAAATGAGTTATAGAGGGCTATGGGCTTACTGAGGGTGTAGGGGTATCCACTTCTAGTTATGGTGTTCCTATGAAATGGGGCTCTATAGGCACATCTTTCCAGGCCCAACAAATTGAAATAATGGATGACGAGAATAATATTCTCCCCTTCGGAGAAAAGGGCGAAATCTGTATCAAGGGCGACGTAGTCATGCTAAGATACCTCAATAAACCGGAGGCCACTGCCGAGACGATTAAGAACGGCTGGTTGCACACGGGTGACATGGGCTACATGGATGAAGAAGGATACTTTTATGTGTCAGGCAGGAAAAAAGAAATGATCAACCGCGGTGGAGAGAATATCTATCCGAGAGAAATTGAGTGCGTACTTGAAACCCACCCGATGATAGATCAGGTGGCCGTGGTTGGAGTGCCTGACCCTGCTCTGGGAGAAAAGGTTAAAGCCTGCATTATTCTGAGAGGTAAGGGATTGCTGACTGCAGATGACGTTAAGCAGTTTCTGGAAGATAAAATTGCAAGATACAAAATTCCAGAATACGTTGAATTCAGGACTTCATTTCCGCTTAACCCCACAGGAAAAATATTAAAGGAACTTCTGAAGCCATTCGCCTCCTCCTGATTTGTAGATTGTCCCCCTGGTGCACAGACATTTTCATTTACGTTTGTGTGGTACCGTAGGGGCGGAATGGGGTTTAAGATGATAAGATGATAAGAAAGAAGGCTTGGCGTTAGCCAAGCTTTCTTAAAGAGTTGAGGATCATGATCAGGCAAGATGGCATGATGTTTGCATAGTATTATTTTAAGTGTAAATAGGCGCTATTATTACACTATTAAGGAGGGCTTAAGATATTCATTTAAGAAGGTCAATGATGTCCATTCGTCTTTTCTTTGCAAATAGGTTCTCTTCAATTTCGTAATCGGCTCTTTCATGACTCTGCCGCATTTGGGGTATTGTTCCGAACGTAGCTAATGCTTACCTGGCGCAGGGGATCAAACATGAAATTATAAGTACTCATTAAGGACATCTGGTTTATTATTATGAATTATTTTGCCCGAAGGAGGTAGAAATATGAAAGCTTTGGTTTTTCAAGGTGTGGGTAAGGTTTCTTTGGAGGATGTGCCAAAACCAAAAATTGAGGGTCCGGAGGACGCTATAGTACGCATTACAGTGGCAAGTATTTGCGGCAGTGACCTACACATCTTACATGGCTTAAACAGATTGGAGCCGGGAACCATTATTGGACATGAATTTACTGGTGTGGTAGAAGAAGTAGGTTCAGCCGTTACAAAGGTTAAGCCAGGGGACAGGGTGCTGGGGGCGGCTGGTGTCTCTTGTGGACACTGCAAGGCTTGTCGCAAAGGGCTACTGTCTATGTGCGAAAACTTTGGCATATATGGCTGCGGCCCAAGGAATGGAAACCTCCAGGGGGTACAGGCCGAATATGCTCGAGTTTTATATGCTAACGAAAGCCTGGAAAAGATCCCGGAAGGCCTGACTGAAGAGCAGGTTTTATTTGCGGGTGACATACTTTCCACGGCATATATGGGTGTGTCTGGAGTGAAACCTGATAGCAAAGGAATCCAGCCTGGCAGTGTCGTTGCAATATTTGGAGCGGGACCAGTAGGCCTGTGTGCTGTTGCAGTAGCACGTCTGTACGGAGCAGCACAAATCATTGCGGTAGATATGGAAGATTACCGACTGTCAATGGCTACCCGCCTTGGAGCTGATAAGGTGATTAACTTTACTAAGGAGAATCCTGTCGAGACAATTAAAAAAATGACTGACGGGTGGGGAGCGGACTTGGTTATCGAGGCAGTCGGAAGCGCGGAAGCGTTAACAAGTTGCCTCGCAGCAGTAGCCCCCGGTGGGGACGTAAACCTCATAGGAGTCATATCTCTTCCGACACCGATATCGTTTATTAAACTGTTGAATAAGAACATCAATATCCAGACAGGAATGGGTAATACCCCTCCCAAAAAACTAATTAATCTTATTCAGGCCGGCAGACTGGATCTGACACCTCTTATCACCCATAGGTTCCCACTGGCGGAAGCAGTCAAGGCCTATGAGATGTTTGATAAGAGAGAGGACGGGGTTATCAAGGTATTACTAATCCCTTAATCGGTAGAATCTAAACTTTACTCCCGTTGCCTGGGCTCTCAGAATTCCAAGGGACGGGAGTTTTGCTGGGCAGTGAAACCCATTTAAGTAAAGTTGAACATCGAGCTGCCAGTGATCTTAGTTTCCGGTGTCGATACTCTCAGTGGAGAGTATTGCGTTATCGCTTATCCCAAAAGGAGCGCTACTCTGCGTTGGATTAGTACCGCAAAAGCGCACAAGCCCCAACGCTACCATTGCACTATAGTATTATTATCGACGTAGCCGCTAATCCACAAAGTATACCTACCGGCGTAGGATGACTAATTCTCCAGGGATAACCGCAGAAGAACACTATCACAAGTAGGATATTCACCCCCAACGAAGCAGATTATGTGGTACAACACCCATTTTTGTTGGTGAGTGTCTAAAGATTGGATGAATCTTGGCCTCTCGAGTTCAGAAAGTAAACATTTTTCTCCTCGTATGGGCAGGAAGTATACACCTAACCGCTGCTAAAACAACAAATTAGGTGCATAAACAGCATGGCACGTTTTTTGCATTTGAATATCAACAATTACCATCGATATTACGTAAAAGGAGGAATACGAATACTTTTAAAGTTCAGAACATTTAGAAGCGATTGATTATTGAATAATCAATAAAGACCTTTGGAAACATCGATTGCGCTAAAGTTCAATCATCGAACCACGCTTGACGTATTGATTATAATTCTTAAAAGGGAGTGGAATCCATGAATTTGTTTTTTCAGCAATTGGTAAACGGTTTAACCCTGGGAAGTATATACTGTTTAGTGGCATTGGGGTTAACCCTTATCTATGGAATCATGGAGGTGCCTAACTTTGCCCATGGACACTTGTACATGGTTGGCGCATACGTGACATTTTTCATGATGACTTTGTACGGGATAAATTATTGGCTAGCAGCTGTCATCTCGGCAATCGTCTTGGCTGTTCTTGGCGTATTAATAGAACGTTTGGTCTTTAACCCTCTGCGAAATGGTCCAGAAACGAATAAGTTTGTTGCAGCCTTAGGCGCAATGCTGTTCCTTGAAGCCACTGCCCGCTTACTTTGGGGTTCTGACTATCGCAGTATTCCTGGCATTTATGACAAAGTGATCCAAATTGGAGGAATAAGAGTTACTGAACAACGAATAATTGTTATTGTAGCAGCGGTTGTACTGATGTTCGCCTTGAACCTCTTTCTCAAGCACACGATTATTGGTTCGGCACTTATGGCTATGGCACAGAATAGAGATGGGGCCAGCTTGGTAGGCATTAATGTGAACATGGTTTCCATACTAACCTTCGTGATCGCTTCAATCCTAGCAGCATTCGCTGCCACTTTAGCAGGACCGATATTCTTGGTTTACCCTTCGATGGGAACTATGATAGTTACGAAGGCTTTCGTGATCATCGTCATCGGCGGCATGGGCAGTATCCCGGGCGCCGTTCTGGGCGGGTATATCCTTGGGCTGGCCGAAAGTATGGGTGCAACGTATATTTCTACTGATTATAAAGATATAGTAGCATTTGTGTTGCTGGTTGTGATCTTGTCTGTCAAACCATCAGGTATGTTTGCAAAGGAGACAAAATAGTGGAAACAGCAGAAAGAAATCGTTCGATGTGGAAGCTGGGCACGTACTTATTGCTCCTAGTAGTTGCAATAGTGTATCCTCTAGTCGCTTCAAACAGTTATTACGTCCATGTAATAGTCATGAGCTTCATTTTTGCCATTGCGGTCTACGGATTTAACCTGATTGTAGGTTATCTTGGCCAACTTTCCTTGGCCCAAGCAGGTTTTTTTGGCATCGGAGCCTATATGTCAGGCTTGTTCACAATGAAATTACACATGTCTTTTTGGCTTTCACTACCGTTAACGGCTTTTCTGACGATGTTGATATCTCTACCAATCGGATTCATTTCTTTTCGCACCAAAGGCAATTACTTTGCCATTTTCACTATGTGTGTTGGTATCATTATCAATCTGGTGATTGAGAAATGGGACAGCGTTACGGGTGGTAATACGGGTTTGATAGGCATTCCCCAACCCAATAATCTTGGCCCAATTTCGTTTGATTCGGTCATTTCGCAGTATTACTTGGTTCTGGCTTTCCTAGTGATTACTATCTTCGTAATGACGCGCTTGGTTAATTCTTTGGTCGGTCGAACCTTTATGTCAATCAGAAATAGTTCGGATTTGGCGGCTACCTTAGGCATCAATGTGATGGCTAACAAGATACTTGCTTTCGCAATTGCCTCATTTTTTACAGCCATAGCAGGAGTATTGTATGCCCATTACATTAGGTTTATCGGTCCTGATGCTTCTGGTCTCAACATGACCTTTGATTTTCTCTTGTCCTTGTTGATTGGTGGTCAGGCATCTATTGCTGGTCCACTGGTTGGTTCTTTACTATCAACTGGCTTGACTGAAGGGTTACAGTCCCTTCAAGAATACCGAATGGTAGTGTTTGGGATTCTCTTGATTTTAATCGTTAAGTTTTTCCCGATGGGGATTGTGGGAGGTCTTCAACTCCTTCGGTTCAAACTAATGAAACGCTTTGCCAAAACAGATGTAGCAGGAATAGCTCAAATGAAGCCCTCGAAAGGAGAAAGCCATGCTGCTGAAAACAAAAGCATTAACTAAGAACTTTGGTGGATTGACTGCTCTGAACAATATTGATTTTCATATCGAAGAGGGAGAAATTGTAGCCATCATCGGGCCTAACGGAGCGGGTAAGTCAACTTTTTTCAATGTCATTAGTGGCTTTTACCCCCCCAGTTCGGGAAGCATTACCTTTGGCGAGCATGAATTTACCAACATTGCTACCCATAAATTTGCCCGAATGGGAATCGCCCGGACCTTTCAGACAACCTGTTTATTTACGGAAGGAACTGTTCTGGATAATTTAATTGTCGGTCATAGGCTGAAAACAACAATGGGATTTTGGGATGCGGTACTTAATACTCCTCGGGCTCGTCGAGAGGAAAAAGAATCCAGAGAAAAGGCTTGGGATGTGTTGGGATTTATCGAGCTTGATAAAATTGCTGGAGAAATGGTCGGTAATATTTCACAGGAGGCTGCGAAGCGCCTAGCGATTGGATTGGCCCTGGTTACAGAACCGCGTTTCCTTTTACTCGATGAGCCAGCGGCTGGAATCAACCACGATGAAACCAACGGGTTGGTCCAGTTGATTAAAAAAATCCAGAAGGCAGGTACCACAGTTTGCCTAATTGAACATAAAATGCAAATGGTGATGAACCTAGCTGATCGGATCATGGTTCTGAATTATGGCAGTAAAATTGCGGAAGGAACCCCTTCACAAATCAAGAATAACCAACAGGTCATTGACGCTTACTTAGGGGGTGACAGTAATGCTTAAAATATCAGGACTTAACGTTTCATTCGGAGCTTACCGCGCTTTAACGGATATTAACATGGAAATCAAAGCTGGAGAATTGGTAGTACTGTTGGGCGCCAACGGCGCAGGCAAATCGACATTGTTCCATACTATCAGCGGATTACAGAAAGCTGCCAGCGGTACGATTGAATTCAGAGGCAAAAAAATAAACAATGTTCCTGCCCATAAGATCGTCAAGTTGGGAATTTCTCAATGTTTAGAAGGAAGAAAATTATTTCCCCAGATGTCGGTCCAAAAAAATCTGATGTTAGGCGCCTTCTCCCGCAGGTTCGACAAAGAGGGAGTGCGCAAGTCATTAGCCAATGTCCACGAGTTATTTCCGATGTTGAAAGAAAAGGAGCATAGCATGGCCGGTTCTCTGAGCGGTGGACAGCAACAGATGGTGGCCATTGGTCGCGCCTTGATGTCCGAACCCGAGTTGCTCCTCTTGGATGAACCTTCGATAGGCCTAGCGCCTTTGGTAGTTCAGCAAGTATTTGAGACGGTTAAAGCCATCAACGCTTCAGGAAGGACTGTACTGTTGGCTGAACAAAACGCTAATATGGCTTTAAAAATATCGAACCGGGGCTATGTGCTGGAGAACGGAAAGATCGTAATGCACGATCGGAGTGATGTTTTGGCTGGAAATGAAGAAGTCAAGAAGGCCTATATCGGCGGTTAATTAAGGCCATACCATTGGACATAGAATTTTATTTGTACTGGGTCAAAGGATATGGTTCTCAATCGAATGCTAGAGCATTTGGGAAGAAAAGAACAAAGTCATTAAAGATAATTAAAGAACTTAGTTGATAAGACATGACGAGAAAGTTATGTCTTATCGCTAAAGTTTATATTTTGAAGGAGTGGTCAGATTGATTACTGTTTTAGCAAAATTAAAAGCGCTGCCGGGCAAGGAGGCTGAACTTGCTGAAGCTTGCTCCCAATTAGCAAAGGACGTACAGGCTCAGGAAGAAGGATGCTTGATGTACATTGCCCATGTATCGATAGCTGATCCAAGCGAAATAGTTATGTTTGAAAAATATAAAGACGAAGCTGCCTCAAACGATCATCGTCATTCACCTCACTTTAAAGTAGCGGGCAGAAAGTTAAAAGACCTTTTGATGGGTCCGCCCCAGCTTGAAATTCTCACTCAACTTTAGGAAGCTCGGGTAACAGCGATCATTTTTGTGGCTATTCAGGATAACTAAGGAAACTGAAAAAGACGGAGGAGGTAAAAGCATTGGTCAATGATAACAGACCGTGGGTAAAGCATTACACACCTAACGTCCGGGTTCATCCGACTTATCCGGAAATGACTCTTGGTCAATTGTTTGATGATACTGTCGCCAAAATGCCCGATACTGTTGCCTTGATTTTCGAGGATCAAGTGATTAGCTATAAGGAATTCGGTAATAAGGTCAATAAGTTTGCTACAGCTCTGGCAGACTTGGGAATAAAAAAAGGCGAGCGGGTCGGCCTTATGGGCCCCAATTGTCCTCAATGGGAAATCGCATTTTATGCACTGCTTAAATTGGGAGCCATTGTGGTACAAACCAACCCAATGTATGTTGAGCGCGAAATAGGCCATCAGATGAACGACTCCGAAGCAACTTGTATTATTGTATTAGAGGCTTTGTATCCTAGGGTTCAAAATATCTTGGCCGGAACCTCTTTGCAGCGGGTGATCACCTTTAATTATGCAGGACGGGCTAAAAAATTAGTTGACGCATATAGCTTTGATGAATTGTTAGATAATTCTTTGCCTCTGCCTCCGCTTGTTGAGATAGATCCGAGAGAAGACATTGCTGTACTCCAGTACACAGGGGGAACAACAGGGGTATCTAAGGGAGTAATGCTAACCCATCGTAATTTGATCTGTAACACTTTTCAATGTATGGAGTTTGCGACTGAATTGGAATACGGCTTGGAACGAATACTTACCATACTGCCTGTTTTTCATGTCTACGGTATGACAAACTGTGTGAATTATGCAATTGCAATTGCTGCTACTCAGATTCTTATGCCCCGTTTTGATGTGGAGAAAACTCTAGAGGCTATTAAGCAACACCAGCCCACCTGGTTTCCTGGGGTGCCAACAATGTTTATGGCAATAAATAGTTTTCCGAGGGTAGAGGAATACAGAGAACACCTCTCTGCCATGAAAGGATTTAGCAGTGGTTCTGCGCCTCTGCCTTTGGAGGTTTCTCTAAAGTTCAGCAAAGTTACCCAAGGCTGCAACGTACATGAAGGTTACGGCCTCTCCGAAACTTCCCCAACTACCCACTCTAACCCTTTGGACCGTCCTGCTAAGGAAGGGTCTATTGGAGTGCCGATGCCTGACACTGACTGCGTAATTATGGACTTGGAAACTGGAACAATAGAAATGCCGATCGGTGAAGTGGGGGAACTTTGCATCAAAGGACCCCAGGTTATGAAAGGGTATTGGAATAAACCAGAGGAAACCGCAAAAACTCTGCGCGAGGGATGGTTGTATACCGGGGATATTGGAAAAATGGATGAAGACGGCTATTTCTTCATTGTAGACCGAAAGAAAGACATTATCATCGCTGGCGGGTTTAATATCTATCCCCGTGATATCGAGGAAGTTCTTTTTGAGCATCCCAAGGTCAGTGAAGTTGTGGTGGCCGGGGTGCCAGATCAGTACAGGGGTGAAACGGTAAAAGCCTACATCGTGCTTAAAATCGGTGAAGAGGCAACTGAACAAGAGTTTATCGATTACTGCAGAACAAAACTTGCTGCTTTCAAGGCTCCTCGGTCCATCGAGTTCAGGGAGGCTTTACCAAGGACAATTGTCGGAAAAGTGCTTCGCCGCCAACTTGTGGAGGAGGAAAAAGCCAAGCTAGCCGCCAAGGAAATTTCCTGAGGAACTTTTTCAGCCTGGTTTTCATTGAAGACTAGGCCTATTTTTTATTTAGGTAGTATGTAGTATAATTAAATAGAATAATAAGGAAGAATCTGCGGTTGTGTCGATAAATACCAATCTGATCAAATATTAGAGGGTTAATTACATAGATTAACACAAATCTGTCAAGGGGGTAAATTTTATGACGCGAGGAAGTTTATTAAAATTTGAACAACTGGATAATTATGGCGTCGTGATCTTGGATAATGCGGCGAAAATGAATGTTATCGGAAATGACTTTTTAGTGGAATTAGGAGAACTTCAACAGGAGATTAATGCTGCAGAAGGGCTAAGGGCACTTGCTATTGTTGCTAACGGTGATAATTTTTCTGCGGGGATAGACTTAAATGATTTGCATAGAGTAAGTCCGGAAATAGTAAAGAAAACCTTAACCAGAACGCAAGGATTATATAGTTTTTGGCAGGACCTTTCGATACCAGTTGTAATTGGTATACAGGGCTTTTGCTTTGGCGCTGCAGTGGAACTAGCACTAAGCTGTGACATCAGAGTTGCGGCAGATAATCTAAAACTTAGTATGCCGGAAGTCAAGTTCGGCTTAGCTCCAGACATGGGTGGCACAACAAGACTAACAAAATTGGTTGGAGCAGGACACGCTAAGAGAATCATCCTGACCTGCGAGGAAATTAATGCACAAGACGCTCTAAATATCGGATTGGTGGAAAAAGTGGTACCCGCACAGCAATTAAGAGAGATTACTATCGGGCTGGCTAAGAGAATGTCATATTATCCTCCCTCAAGTGTTGCCTTTGCTAAAAAGGGCATCAATGTTGCTCAAGAAAGTAGTATTGCTGCAGGACTTTTATTTGAACAGGCCCAATCTACCTACTGCTGCGGTACAGAGGATATAACAGAAGCTATTTCAGCGTTCTTTGAAAAAAGAAAACCAAGTTTTAAAGGAAAATGAGAAGCGCTAGCGGTGGGAAAATAGATACAAATGGAAATGAGAGGGGAGAAATAAATGACTCCAATAGTTTCAATTGTGAAGGTAAATGACGTTTACGAGTCTTTGAAAGAGTCTTTGGAACTGTGCAACGGACTTCAACAATTAAAGACAGAGGACAGAATTCTCATCAAGCCAAATATTGTGGCCTGGGATTTTGATTTGCCTTTCCCCCTTTCGGCGTTGTTACCACCAGCGCAGTAATCGGTGCTCTAGTTAGAATTTTAGCTGAAAACGGATTTAAGAACCTCACCATCGGGGAAGGACCAGTTAATGTCCTTAAGTCGAAAGGCGACGCCATCTTCACTGCTTTAGGCTATGACAAATTACAGGAACGTTATGGAGTTCAGGTGGTGAACTTGAACGTGGAAGAGTATGTCGAAGTAGATTACGGTGACGGCTTTAAGTTAAACATTGCCAAACATGCTTTGGCGGCAGACAAAATAATCAACGTACCTGTGCTGAAAACTCACAGTCAGGCTAAAGTTTCTTTAGGTATTAAGAATTTGAAGGGCTGTATTAACAGACAATCGAAACAGTTTTGTCACGGCTTAGGGAATGAAGAATTAAGTCGCACTTTTCCTCGCATTATTGAAAAATTGCCCGTCGCTTTGACCATTATTGATGGGATTTTTACTTTAGAAAAAGGCCCTGGACCCACGGGTAAAGCTTTTAAGAAGGATTTGCTGATTGCTTCCACTGATCCTTTTGCCTGTGACCTAGTGGGAGCAGAAATCCTTGGTTATCAGGGTAAGGATGTCGCCCATTTGACCTACTATGCTGATCGTCACGGTTATAGCTTGGATTTATCCAATTATGAAATAAAAGGGGAGAAAATAGAGGAGCATAAGGAATATGTGAACTATGACTGGAAATGGTCTGAGAAAGATACAGGTCCTGCTGGATTTGAAAAGCGAGGGATTACCGGGCTTTCAATCAGAAAATATGACAGCAGCTTGTGTACAGGTTGTACAGGGGAGTATAACCCTATGCTAATTCTCCTTGGCTCAGCTTATAAAGGTGAATCCTTCCCGAATGTGGAGTTAATAAGCGGTAAACAACAGGTGGCCTCTGCTGGTTTTGATAATACGGTGCTGTTTGGAAAATGCGCCTGTCACCTTAATAAAGACAATCCCAACATTAAAAATGCTATTGCACTCTGGGGCTGTCCTCCTGATATGAACAAGTTTGTCGAAACCCTTGCGAAGCAAGGAATTGAATGCGACTATAACGAGTATGTTAGGTTCAGGCATTACTTGATGGATCGGTATAAAAATAAAGCAGGTTTCGATCTGAGTTACTGGACCATTGAGTAGGAATTTGAGTCCGGTTTTTACTGATTAGGAAAGTTCCATAAATCAGCGAAAAGGAGGGTTCGTAACATTAAACTATCGAAGAAAATTATTATTGGCTACTTAATTATCGTCATGCTGATGGCAGCCATTGTTGGTACGGTCTCATACTTAGTGAAAGGTCTTACTGGAGTAGTAAATGATATTGCTGGTTATCAGTTGCCCATGCAGAACACTGCGCAAGATTTAGGGTTACAGACTAGTCGTCAGATAATCGCGGTTCAGGGTTATTTGGTAACCGGATCAGAACAGTATATAGCACAGTATCAAGAAGCGAGAGACAAGAGCGCCCAAGATCTTGATTTCATCGGAAAAAGGGTAAAGGGTGATGCCCGACTACCCTTTAATTCAGCTACTACGGCTGCGCAGGCGTTCTCTCCTCATTCAGAATATACGATTAATCTGTATAAATCTCAAGGCTTGGCTGAAGCCGCCACCTATATGACACAAGTTGCTACACCGTATTATACGGATTTTGTAGTTGCTTTGGATAAATATATCGCCTCCGAAAACGAACAATTGAAAAAGCAAACAGATTTAGCCCCAATCCTCGCCACAAGGGTTATTATAATTAGCCTGGCAATCTTTGGCGTTTCCTTGCTTATTGCAATAATCCTGGCTTATACGATTATGCGTTCTGCGAAGAAATCTATCGCCAAAGGGTTTGAAGTGGCGACAGCATTGGCAGATGGCAATTTAGCCATTGAAGTTAAGGGTGGGAAAGACGAAATAGGCCTTTTGACAGGTGAATTAGGAAAGGCTACACGGAATTTAAGAGAAATGGTGTTAGTGGCAGTAGGGGTTACCCGAAATGTCCAGGAAACCGTCCTAAATTCGAGCGATGCAATCCGCAATGTAGCAGCTAGTTCTGAAGAAATTGCTGCTTCAACTGAACAGGTTTCCGGTGGATTGCAGGAGGTATCTGCCGCTGCTGAGCAGATAACAGCTTCCAGCGAGGAATTGCATAATTCCATTAAAATGATGGAGGAAACAGCACGCCAAGGTAGCTTGGAAGCACAGGAAATCGAGCAACGGGCCCAAAAATTGAAGGTTCAGGCTAACGCCGCATTGTTAAAAGCGACGGGTATCTATGAAGCGGAAGAACGGAGTCTTATACTGGCTGTCGAAGAATCCAAGGTTGTTCATAAGATCGCCGAACTGACTCAAGGTATTTCCATGATTGCGGATCAAACCAATTTACTGGCCTTAAATGCCGCCATCGAAGCCGCCCGTGCCGGAGATAATGGGAGAGGGTTTGCCGTAGTCGCCGAAGAAGTACGTAAATTAGCAGAACAATCAGGGCTTACGGCCAAAGATATCAAAGAATTAGTGGTAGAAGTGGTGAAAGCACAGGAAAATTTGTCCTCAGGCGCGATAAATGTACTTCATTTCATAGACGGGGTCGTAAAACCGGATTATGATATGTTTGTAGAAACTGGTGACCAATATGAAAAAGATGCCAACACTTTCTTAAATTTGACTGAAGAATTTTCTGTCACGTCAGTGCAATTAACACAAATTGTAAATTCAGTCGCGCAAGCAATTAAAAATGTTACTCAAACCATTAGTCAAGGGGCAGCCGGATCCGAGCAGGTTGCGATAGGGGCCACAAATGTCTCCAACGAGCTGGAACAAGTCAATCAGCTAATGAATATACTCACTGAGCAAGCTGAACGCTTGGCTGAGGGTGTATCCAAGTTTAAGGTATAAGAAGGTCCTCGAAAATACAACAATATAGGATAGGAATTTTTAATGGAAATTCTAGGAAAGAATGAGTAGATAGAGAATTAAAGCCAAGGTATCAACAAAGTGTATTAATTTTATACAGGTATTCTCCCCGCTGGGGCTGTTTATCAGTGGTCGTGGTCTTTGAAATCGACAACAACGCTTGAATAGTAGAGTGCAGGGGTTAACAAATGAGGGGCTGGTGGAACTGATTTCTCCCTGGCACAGTTATTGCATTATTGTTAAATGTACTATTTTATTGCCGACACCCCGGCGTGACTACCTAATAAAGGAAGTTCGGCCGGGGAGCGACTCTTTAATTGATACTAAATCTGAGAAACGAGGTGACTGGAATGCCTTTAAAAACGCCACAACAATACGTCGATGATATCCGTAAAATGAAAATCGACCTTTATATGTACGGGGAAAAAGTTGAAAACTATGTAGATCACCCGATGGTTCGCCCTTCGATCAATGCAATGGCCATGACCTATAAACTGGCTTTGGAGCCTGAGCATCAAGACGTCATGCTCGCGACATCGAATTTATCGGGTGAGAAGGTCAATCGTTTCACTCATCTTCACCAAAGTTCTGGGGACTTGGTGAAAAAAGTGAAGATGCAGCGACTATTAGGGCAAAAAACTGGCTGTTGCTTTCAACGCTGTGTTGGGATGGACGCGTTCAACGTGGTTTTTAACACCACGTTCGAGATTGACGCAAAACACGGCACTGAATATCATCAGCGTTTTAAGGAGTACTTGAAATACGTGCAGGAAAACGATCTGGCGGTCGATGGTTGTATGACGGATTCGCGCGGTGACCGTTCGAAGAGTCCGGGAGAACAATCAGACCCTGATTTGTACGTTCATATCGTGGATCGGAACGAATCTGGCATCATCGTCCGAGGATGCAAAATGCATCAGACGGGCATGATTAACTCTCATGAAATCCTGGTAATGCCCAACAACTCACTTAAAGGGAACGAGAAAGAGTGGGCCGTTAGCTTTGCAGTGCCTCTCGATACACAGGGAATTATTTTTGTCTATGGACGTCAATCCTGCGACACCCGTAAACTGGAGGGCGGCAGTATTGATGTCGGCAACCAAAACTTCGGTGGACAGGAGATCATGACCATCTTTAATGATGTTTTCGTTCCCTGGGGCAGGGTTTTCATGGCTGGAGAAACGGATTTTACCACGATGCTGGTGGAGAGATTCGCCTCTTATCACCGTCAGAGCTATGGGGGTTGTAAGGTAGGGGTCGGTGACGCACTGATCGGGGCATCTCAAGCTATGGCAGAGTACAATGGCGTCTCTCGCGCGTCCCATGTTAAGGACAAGATTGTTGAGATGTGCCATCTGAACGAAACTCTCTATTCCTGTGGGATTGCTTGTTCTGCTGAGGGACGCAAAACGGCAGCTGGTAATTACCTAGTCGATATTTTACTAGCCAATATCTGCAAACAGAATGTGACTCGCTTCCCCTACGAAATGGCGAGATTGGCGCAAGACATAGCGGGTGGGGCGTTTGTTACTATGCCGTCGGAGAAAGACTTCGCCCATCCAGTGGTAGGGCCGTTGATTAAGAAATATACGGCTGGCAAGGCCGATGTACCTGTTGAGCATCGCCAACGGATGCTGAGGTTGATAGAGAACCTTACGATGGGTACCGCAGCCGTAGGCTATTTAACCGAATCCATGCATGGTGCAGGTTCTCCCCAGGCGCAACGGATTATGATCAGTCGCCAGGTCAATCTGGAACACCGCAAAAACCTTGCCGAGAAACTAGCGGGTGTTCAAGAAAACAAGGATGTAGATTGGCAATAACGCGACGATCAAGGCAACCTGTAATACCTATGACTAAAAGCCAAGGGCCTTTCATTAATATGCGAAATGATGAGAGGCTCTTGGTTTTGTGAAGATCCGAGCTGCTTATTTAAATGTATTGTATGTATACATGTGGTCACTTGGGGTTAGTGGTTGTCTGTAGTACGTAGGATAAAGGAGGATATTGGTAGTTAAGTAAGAGCTTGAGAAGAAGCCGTTATTAAGTGGAATAGGATAGAAACGTAGTTAATATGAGATTATGAAGGAGTTCTTGAAATATGTCTGAATATTGGCATAATAATTGCATTTATTTAGAGATATATACCAGAACATTTTTCACTGGCCTAGAGCGTAAAAGGGAGGAAAAGGTGGGATGATGGAACAGTCTAAGATGCCCTTAAGGTTAAGGCAAGAGGTGATGGAAAGCGGAAACTGTGCCCGTTGTGGTCTGTGTGTTGGGCTATGTCCCTATATTAAGACCCTGAATGAGCGTATCACCTTCATCCAAGATTGTAGTCGCGAAGATGGAAATTGTTACAAAATTTGTCCTCGAACACCGACCAATTGGTCTGATCTCGACAAGAAAGTGTTTGGCAAAGAACGTGCCGATCAAGGGTTAGGCAATTATATTGAAATACTCTATGCTCGCTCTCTGAATAAGGATCTTGCCCAAGCTGGTCAGTACGGTGGAGTAGTGAGTACATTAGCTGCCTACATGGTCGAGAGTGGCGAATCTCAAGCAGCGGTGCTAACAAAAGGGCAGGATGATGGACCACCTACACCCTGCTTAGCTCGTAACCGGGACGAAGTGCTTTCTTGTGCTGGTTCTAACTACAGTGCTAGTCCTACACTCTCCATTCTTAATGAAGGTGTACGTTTGGGGCTAGAGAATTTGACGACGGTGGGGCGCCCCTGCCAAATTTTGGCGCTCAGAAAAATGCAAGCTTTGACTGAGGGATCGGGACACAACCTGAGTGCTAAAAAGGTAAACTTCACGATTGGACTTTTTTGCTTTTGGTCATTGGAAACTGAATTTTACACATTTCTTCGAGCCAAAACTGGTAGCGATAGAATCCTTAGATTGGATATCCCTCAGAACTATGTAGTTGCAACTACGGAAACGGGAGAGGTTCAGATACCAATCGATGAATTAAGGGCCTTTATCCGTCCAACTTGTCAGCGCTGTTTTGATCCAACCGCGGAATTCGCCGACGTTTCGGTCGGCTCAACGGAGTACGATCCTGAATGGAATACTTTAATCATCAGAAGTTCCAGAGGGCAAGAAATCGTGAAAAAGGTTTGTAACGCGGGCCATCTGGAGACGAAACCTTACCCAGAGGAACGCTTACCCTTACTACTCAACGCGGTGTATAACAAAAAGCAGCGCGTCTTAGAAGGTTTAACGAAAGGTAAGGGATATGAGTATTTAGACTTAAGTTCAAACTATACCAAGGGGATTGAGGAAGGAGGCGTCGGTCGATGAGTTTCTTGAGCTTACAGGTCAATGAACCCGGACGCTCCGTCCTCATGACTGGAAATGAAGCGATAACTCGGGGAGCGATAGAAGCGGGTTTGGGTTATGCTGCTTCGTATCCAGGATCACCCACCTCGGAAATTTTGGCGAACTTAGGACGTTTAGCGAACGAGTATAATTTTTATGCCGAATGGTCCGTGAACGAAAAAGTGGCAATAGAGGAAGCGGCAGCAGCTTCCTTTGCTGGGTTGCGTTCTCTCTGCATTGTCAAGCAAAATGGGTTGAATGTCGCTTTAGATAGTCTGGTCAGCATTTCCATATCTGGAATTAAAGCGGGCATGGTTTTGGTGGTGGGAGATGATCCAGGGGCACACTCCAGTACGAATGAAGAGGATTCTCGCTTGCTTTCCAAAGTGGTTCATATTCCAATTTTTGAACCGAGTACTCCGGACGAAGCTAAACAAATGACTCTTGCTGCCTACGAATTATCGGAGAATTTCAAACTTCCAGTGACTTTGCGCTGTGTGACGCGGATATCTCACGCCAGTGGGAATGTAACCCTCGGCGAGGTTCAGAACGTGAATAAGCAAGCGAACTTTGCCCAAAATGATCGTTATGTAACACACGTTGCTTTACATCAAATGCAGGAAATGAAGTTGGCCAAATTACGTGAAATAGCTGATACCCTACCGTTTAACACTTATACCGGATCTCCCAAGGCCAAGACAGTGATTATTGCTTCTGGACCCAGCACCTTGTACGCTTTGGAAGCAGTGAATGCCTTGGGACTGGACAATGAAGTGGGGGTCCTAAAACTAGGGATGACTTGGCCATTGCCGGAAAAATTCCTTTTAGAACACATGAAGCATGCTGAAAAAGTCATATTCATTGAAGAAATTGAACCTTTTAATGAAGACAATGTAATGGCGCTAGCTGCACAGTATATTTCGGAAATTTGTCCAATAGTGTTCTACGGGCAGAAATCTGGTCATGTGGCTGGTCCTAAAGGACCAGGAATTGGAGAAATGGATCCCGACAAAGTGAAACAATGCATTGCTCGAGTATTAGGAATTGAAAATAAGTCAATAACCGCAAAGTCATACGTTAACTTGGAAATGCCAGAGGTTCCAGATCGAGAAATGGCTTTCTGTGCTGGGTGCCCACACCGAGCATCGTTCTGGGGCATGAAGTCCGCCGTTGCCTTAGACGGACGTAATGGTGTGGTTCTGGGGGATATTGGTTGCTACTCGTTAGCTTTAAGACGGACGGGTTGGAGTTTGCCTCAAACCATGCACGCCATGGGTTCAAGTGCAGGGATTGCTAATGGACTGGGTAAATTAGCAAGGTTCGGCTTTAAACAACCCGTGATCGCCGTCGTTGGGGACTCTACATTCTTTCACTCCACGATACCTGCTTTAGTGAATGCGCGTTATACCCGGGCTAACTTTTTGCTTGTCGTACTAGACAATGAGACGACGGCCATGACCGGACATCAACCCCATCCCGGGATGAGCAAGAACGCCATGGGTGAGATCGTAGAAGGGCTTCAGATCGAAGACGTTGTTAAGGGGCTCAATCTTCCAGTTGTGATCCAGGATCCCTATGATGTCAAAGGGACGACCGAAGTCGTATATAATCTCCTTCAATCAGAGGGTACAAAAGTTTTGGTACTCCGTCAAGCATGTGCGCTGCTGGCTGCCAAAGCTTCAAATCGACCTAGGGTCTATATTGATCAAGATCGGTGCATCGGGGATAGCTGCGGTTGCAATCGCTTTTGCAGTGCCACCTTCTCTTGTCCGGCTACGATCTGGGATCCACAAAAAGGAAAGGCAATGATTGATGAAGTCGTCTGCAATCGCTGTCAGGTATGTGTTAGTTTGTGCCCTCAAGGGGCAATCAAGGTTGAAGGAGGGGCTAACTTTGACAGCTAAAGTCTTGAACATTATTGTCACGGGGGTTGGAGGGCAGGGCAATGTTCTAGCGTCACAAGTCATTGCCACAGCCGCAGTAGACAGTGGCTATTTCGTGTCGGTCGGTGAGACCTTTGGCGCATCGCAGCGTGGTGGTTCTGTCACGAGCCACATCCGAGTTTCCCAAGTGAGCGCCTATGGACCCTTGATTCCACATGGAGAGGCAGACTTCATTTTAGGTTTTGAGCCGCTAGAGACGGTACGGACCTTCAAGGACTATGGAAGTTCGTCGACTCAGGTCATTATGAATGTTCGTCCAAATTATCCCTTGGGAGTTTTGCTCAACGAAGATCAGTACCCAGACATTGCTGTTTTGACGGGTAACCTTAAGTTACACTCACAAAAGCTCTGGGTTCTGGAAGCGACAGACCTTGCGGTGGGCGTGGGCGTTCCCGTCGGAACGAATATGGTCATGACCGGAGCGTTTGCCGGAGTGCAATTCCTTCCGATTTCTTTGGGAGCCTATGAATCTGTGATGAAAGGGATTTTCACTGGGGAAATCTTGGATTTGAACTTAGCGGCTTACCAGGCTGGGGTGAAGGCGGTTATATTCGGAGTGTGGACGCAGATGCAGTCGTGACTCAGTGCCCCGCTTGTCGTTATTATTTAGGGAGCGGTTTAGGGAAAAAGATGCCTGTCTTTCATCCAGTAGAATTATTGGCAAAGGCGATTCAGCGTCCGTAAGGGTGATAAGAGGAGGACCTTTATGAACTATACTCGGAAGAATGTCCAACCCAAGGTGATGATTTATGTATACAAGGTAAACACCCTGTCTGAGTTTGGTGTATGTAAATTATACATAGTTACAAGTTCATACAATAAATAGAGAAATTCTCAGATGGCACACATATTGCATATTAACAGGTTAATATATTTAGAATTTTCATAATATTATTATAGAGTGGGCAGGGGAAATCGCCGTTTAATATGATATTGAAAGGAGACTATTATGGGACATTTAACTTTGGCAAAAAACGAAGTCTATCAGGCACTTGCTCAGCGTCTGGACAAGAATCCAGTGGGGGCTCCCTTAAACCCGACACTGATGGAAATTCTATATATCCTCTATTCAGAAACTCAGGCCATGATCGGGAGCGTGTTTCCGATGGGAATAAACTCCCTAGATCAGTTGGCAGCCGTGACTGGTCTTAATTCCATTGAACTTGAAGAGCACTTGAATTCCATGGCCGACAAAGGGCTGGTCATTGATTTTTCCCGGAATGGAGTTAGCTACTACATGTTATCGCCCTTGGTCATCGGATTTTTTGAATACACCTTTATGCGTGTAAATCATGCGTTGCCGATGCTCGAATTGGCCCAACTTTTCCATGCCTATCACAGCGAACCGGGTGTTATCCAGGAGTTCTTTGGCTCGTCTACGAAGTTTTTTCAGACGATGGCTTATGAAGATTTTATGCCCGAGGATGTTGAAACGGAGATCTTGTCGTATGAAAAAGCTTCTCAAATAATTAGGGATTCAGACGGTGGTTCGCTGACAATGTGTTATTGTCGCCACCAGGCGGCCCACTTAGGCACAAAAAAGTGTGATGCACCGATTGAGGATGTGTGCACATCGTTGGGTAACGCCTCTGAATGGTTGATTAAAAGAGGATTCGCACGTCCGGCCAGTGTAGATGAATTGCTCAGGGTTTTGGACATGACGGAGCAATTGGGTCTAGTGCACATGGCAGATAATGTCCAGAAAAACCCAGCCTATATCTGTCATTGTTGCGGGTGTTGCTGTGGGGTGTTGAAAGCAGCTAAGGAGCACCGTTTTCTAACCACTCAACCCAGCAATTTCATTCCCCAGATCAATGAACATCTCTGTAACGGATGTGGTGCGTGTGCTAAGAACTGTCATATTGAGGCGATTAAGGTGACCGAAAGAGTTCCAGGGGATAAAAAGAGCAGGAAAGCGACCGTGATTGCGGACCTTTGTTTAGGGTGTGGGGTATGTGTGAAGAGCTGTAAACAGAACGCTTTAACCTTGGCGCAGCGTAAGACAATCTATGTACCCCCAAGGAATAAAAAGGAACAAATGCTGGGAATTGCACTGGAAAAAGGCAAATTAACTAGTGCAGCTAGAGCTAAACAGTAAAACCAACGTCATTAGCTAAGTAAGGCGCCCACGTTGAGTAGTTAGGACCGAGGCGAAGAAAGAGGAGGTGAGAAAAATTGATTACCAAACGTGAGGTTATTGAACAGGCCCAGAAACTTGGATTTGATGACGTGGGCTTTACAACTGCCGATACCTTCGAAGCCCAACAAAAAGTACTTACAGAGAGATCAGAAAACTATTCCTGGCTCAGTGGAAAGGGGATGGACCTAATGGTAGGTACTGATCCCAAAAATTCGTTTCCTGAGGCTAAGTCAATTATTGTATTAGTAGATACTTATTTCCGTTACTCTTTTCCAGCCTCTCTGGTTGGAAAGTTCGGTCGGTGCTACCTTGACGATGACCGGGTTACTAGAGAGGGCCTGTATCGGCGCACGAAAGCGTTTTGCGATTTTTTAGTAGAGAAGGGGATTAGGGCTAAGATCCCAGGCAACCTACCTCACCGCCTGGCGGCGGCACGTGCAGGACTGGGGACCTTTGGTAAGAACTGTCTAATATATTCGAACAAGGTCGCACGGCTAAGTTCTTGGATAGTAGTTTTAGGCGTTGTAGTCGATCGTGAATTTGAACCGGATCAGCCTACTTCGGTAGAAGATTGTCCTAGTTGGTGTAAATCTACTTGTATCGTGGCATGCCCGACCAATGCTTTGACTGGCCCCCGAACCATAGACCCTCGCAAATGTATTTCATTTCTCAGTTATTATGGAGAAGGAATTACTCCTCGCGAACTTCGGGAACCGATGGGTATGTGGATCTATGGTTGCGATCGGTGTCAAAACGTCTGTCCGCGCAATGAGGCCTGGCTCGCCCAAGACCTTCCAGTCAACAAAGTTGTCGAGGCGCGAGCGGATGATTTTGAATTAACTAAGCTATTACACATGGATCTCGACTATTTTAAGCAACGAATCTGGCCCCATATGTTTTATATGTCAGCGGATGAGCTTTGGCGCTGGAAAATGAATGTAGCGCGGGTAATGGGCAATAGCCACGATTCCGAGTATATTCCCCACTTAGTCAGGGTTTTCTCTGAGAACGACGACGTTCGAGTAAAAGGAATGGCAGCCTGGGCAATTGGGCAAATTGGGGGCTCCCAAGCAGTAGAAGAGTTAACCAAGCTTAATAACGAAAGTATTGGAATGCCTCGCGAAGAAATTCTACTAGCGTTAAAAAGAGCCACAAAGTAATGCAGACTACCCAACCGAAGAACCAAGAATATTGTGAGAATTGAGGAGAGTAATCATGGGAAAAGCATCCATAGCAATCGTGAAAGTAACTGATGTCTACCAAGCTTTGCAAGAAAGCTTGAAGTTAAGTGATGGACTTGCTGGATTAAAGGTTAACGATCGAATCCTTATCAAACCGAACATCGTAAGCTGGGACTTTAAGTTACCCTTTCCTCCGTTTGGTGTCGTAACAACAAGTATCGTGATTAGTGCCTTGGTTCGTATTTTAGTCGAACATGGTTTTCGAGATTTAACGATTGGCGAAGGTGCAGTGACGAACGGCAAGTCAGAAGCGGATGCCGTTTACGAAGCTTTGGGCTATAAAACCTTGCAAGAACGTTATGGAGTTAAATTAGTCGATTTTAATGAGGACGAGTTTGTTTTAACGGATTACGGCGATGGATTTAAGCTTAACATCGCCAAAAAGGCTTTAGAAGCCGATAAAATAATCAATGTGCCGGTGTTAAAGACCCACAATATAGCTAAAGTATCCTTAGGCATCAAGAACCTGAAAGGGTGTATCAATAAAAAATCAAAGCAATTTTGCCACGGTCTCGGGGATGAGGAACTCAGTCAGACCTTCCCGCGCATCATTGAAAAGCTGCCTGTGGCTTTAACTATTATCGATGGTTTGTATACTCTAGAAAAGGGACCTGGACCGACTGGGAAGGCGTATAGAAAAGACCTGCTCATAGCTTCTCGTGATCCCTTAGCGTGTGATCTTGTGGGCGCCACCCTCCTTGGTTATTCGGCGGAGGAAGTGGAACACCTCACGAACTATGCCCAACGCCATGGCTCTAGTGTAGATCTTACGGATTACGAGGTTAAGGGAGAACGCCTTGCTGACCATCAGGAACAGGTTGTTTATGACTGGGAGTGGACAGAAGAAGACACTGGCCCTGCAGGGTTTAAAAAGAGTGGCATTACTGGTCTAGCAATCCGCAAATATGACAGCAGCCTTTGTACTGGTTGCTCAGCACATTATAATCCAATGTTAATTCTTTTTTCCTCAGCTTTTAAGGGGAAGCCCTTCCCAAATGTGGAGTTAGTATCCGGCAAAAAACAGTTGGCCAGCGCTGATTTTGATAACACTGTTCTTTTTGGCAAATGCGCTTGCCACCTAAATAAGGATAATCCTGCTATTAAAAAATCGATACCGATTTGGGGATGCCCTCCGGATATGGAAAAATTCGTTGAGGTGCTAGCAGAAGAGGGGATCGAGTGCGATTATAAAGAGTATGTGCGTTTTCGGCATTATCTGTTTAACAGATACAAGGAAGCCGAAGGCTTTAGGCTTGCTGACTGGACCGTTGAATAAATCAAAGGGGAGCAGACTATACCTCAGAGGAAAACGAAAATGAGAATGGAGAGATTACCCAGAATAAGGGGTGGAGATTGAGTGAATAAGCAAGATATTTGCTATGCGTCCGTAGTTACACTGGCACAGTGGATACGTCAAAAAACTGTATCCCCAAGTGAGGTCGTTCAAGCTTTCTTGGATAGGATCGCCAAACCCTGTCTTAAATGCATATTGCACTATAGCGGAAGAGCAAGCTCTCCAAGCAGCTAGGGAGGCTGAACGAAGGATTGCAAAGGGCGCTGAGCTACCCCCTTTACTGGGTGTTCCGGTCGCAATCAAAGATCTAGTTCAAACTAGAGGGATTCGAACAACCTTTGGTTCACAGGCTTTCGCTGACTATATTCCTGAGCATGACTCTGCGATTGTCAGTCGGTTGAAAGAGGCAGGGGCGATTATTTTAGGCAAAACCAACACCCCAGAATTTGGCTATACCGGAATAACGGACAATTTACTATTTGGCACTACGAACAATCCTTGGGATCTGGCTAGAACTTCAGGTGGCTCTAGCGGTGGCTCTGCTGTGGCTGTAGTGGCAGGTTTGGCTCCTGCTGCTGAAGGTAACGACGGAGGAGGCTCGATCAGAATACCCGCCAGTTGCTGCGGGGTATACGGTTTAAAACCAAGTTTTGGCCGTATTCCTTTTGATTCCGCGAGTACAAGCTTTTCGGCTAGTGTACCGTTTTTGCATGAAGGCTTCCTCACCCATTCTGTCGACGATGCAGCCCTACTTCTTACGTCGACTCAGGGACCGCATAGCAGAGACCCCTTCTCAGTCCCGATCAGTCGCGAGTCCTATTACCCCGTAGAGGGAGTGGAGATGAGCAAGGTCAGGATCGCCTATTGCTCGGATCTGGATTTTTTTCCTCTTGATCCGGAAGTCAGAGGGGCAACCGATCGGGCAGTACAAACTTTAGCAAGGCTAGGAGCCCAGGTCGAGCTTGTCAGTCTTGGGTTTAGCAATTATCAAGCGGAGGTAATAAATCCGTTTGCAGGGATGTGGACAGCGAATTTAGGGGCTCATTATTCTGAATTGTTGTCTACCTGGGAGGCTAAAATGACCAAGGGTCTTGTGGTCAGTATTAAAGCTGACCAAACAATGTCGTCTGTGCAGTATAAACAGTTAGAAAGAGCGCGTTCCCAAGTCTATCGCAAAGTGGAAGCGATTTTTGCTAACTATGATCTGCTGGTTACGCCTACATTGGCTGTTCCAGCGTTTCCCCATGCTCCGGGACCGATAGAAATCGAGGGTCAGCCCATCGACCCCTACTCAGGTTGGATGTTAACGCCTTTATTTAATCTGACCGGTCACCCGGCTGCCTCAATTAACTGTGGATACTCCGAGCTAGGTTTGCCGATTGGTCTCCAGTTAATTGGGCCAAGGTATCGAGAAGAGATCGTCTTGCAAATTTCGAAACGGTACCAAGAAGCAACTCCAGAATATTTTTTAAGACCCGATTTGGAGAATTGACCCGGTAAAGGGGCAGGAATTGACCAAACGTTGGCAGAAGCAGGTGCTCATGTTGTGGTGGCCAGTCGCAATCTTTCTGAAGGTGAGATCTTCGCCGCCGAGTTAAGAAAAAGGAGGAGGACAGATGAACATGGATTATTCGACGATTGTCTATACAAAGGAGTCTGGAGTGGCAACGGATTACGTTTAATAGGCCGGATGTGCTTAACGCGCTTGATCGTGAGATGGGAAAAGAAATAGGCTCTGCAGTGCTGGAAATCCGTGATGATCCTGAGGTGAGGTGTGTCATTCTCACTGGTGCAGGTAGAGCGTTTTGCGCAGGCGGAGATATCAAGGGGATGTTGAGTGGGTTTAGTTCCTCTTCTCCTAACGAACGAAGGGTTGGCTTAAAAAATACGCATCGTTGGTTGACAGAATTAATCAACCTAGATAAGCCGGTCATTGCTTGTGTCAATGGTTTTGCGGTAGGAGCTGGAATGAGTTTGGCGATGGCGGCTGATATCATCATCGCGGCAGAAAACGCCAAATTTGCCCAGTCCTTTGTAGGTATCGGCTTGGCTCCAGACCTCGGAGGCAGTTACCTTTTGCCACGTCTTATTGGTTTGAATAAAGCCAAAGAATTAACATTTACCGGAGAAATGATTGACGCCCACACAGCACAACGGTTAGGAATCGTGAATCAGGTCGTGCCCTCGGCGGAGCTCGAAAACGTGACATGGCACTTGGCATTACGCCTAGCCCAAGGCCCGACAAAAGCTATTGGTCTAGCAAAGGCAATGTTAAATAGAAGTTTTGAGACGGATCTCGCAACTTTCTTGGATAGCGAGGCTTCTTATCAGTTTCTTTGTGCTGGTACTGAGGATTTCAGAGAGGGGGTGCAGGCTTTTATAGAAAAGAGAAAGCCGCAATTTAAAGGCAAGTAAGACTTAGCAACGATTGGAATCAGTCTTACCGGGGATCTCAGGAAGGGAAGAATTCAGTGAACAAACAAATAATCACATGTCAATCACCGTGGGCATACATACCCCAACTATGTCGCCTAAATGCTCAATACAGGTTACGTTACATTTTTCTTTGCCAGTGGGTAGCTTACGAGTCCAGCTATTGCAGGTTGGCTGATAGAAGACTTTGGAGGATTTAAAAGTTACTTTCTATTTCACGACCTTTTGTCTATTGGTAGCTTTTTTACTAACCATCATAGTTAAAGATCCAAAAAGAACAAAGCTTTATTTAGCTGTGTAATGATGCGAGGGTTTTAAGTCCATAAACTGAAAACGTAACCGAACATTTATAAGAGAATCGAAGAAATCAATTAATGAGGGGGAATTCTATATGAAAACCATTTTAGCTATCTTAAAAGCCCAACCAGGCAAAGAAATGGAATTAGCCCAAGCCTGCGCTCAACTGGCCAACGAGGTAAGGGCTAATGAAGAAGGCAATACAATGTACGTTGCCCATGTTGCGGCAAATGACCCCACCGAGATTATCATTATCGAGAAATATAAAGATGAGCAAGCTATGGCAGATCATCGACATTCAGCCCATTACAAAGCGGCAGGGGCTAAGTTTAAGGATTTGCTGGCTGCACCGCCCGTCATAAAAATCTTAGACGAATTGGAATAAGTAATGATCGATTCATCGTCATATCTATTGCCACTGTCTAGACAGAAGTTCAAGATGGGACACAGTGGCTATTCGGCGACCAGAGTGTGAACGTTTTCTAGGAAAAGGCGTATTAGATTCGGGTCGAATTGCGATCCGCTACATCGTTCCAATTCACTTAAGGCCTCATCCTGACTCATCTTTCTCTAGTAGAGCCGTTCATGAGTGATTACATCATTTACTTCGATGATGGAGATTATGCGTACAATAACAGGTATTTGTTCACCTTTTAAACCATGGGGATAACCCCCACCATCCCATTGCTCACGAATCGCAAGAATGGCTTGAGCTAATATGGATTGATTTGTGTATCTTTTCTATACAGGTGTTGTAGTTGGCATAGATCTTGCGATCGAATTATTCCCGAAGGGAATTTGGGAGAGGAGAGGTTCAAGTGCCTTACATAATCGTTGAAGGTATTGATATTTATTATGAGAGTACGATGGGAGATTCGCTGCCAATCATTTTCGTTCATGGTGCAGGAGGGTCCTGTCAGCGTTGGTCCGAACAATTGTCAATTTTCAAAGGAAAATATAACTCATGGGCTATGGACCTACCTGGTCATGGGAAATCAGAAGGGAACTTGCTTTCCAGTATTATGGATATGACTGCGTTTATTAATGACTTTGTTCAGGCGTTATTTTTGAACAAGTTCATCTTAATCGGGCATTCCATGGGTGGTGCCATTGCTCAGGAGTTTTCTCTTCAGTATCCGGAAAAATTAGAGGGCCTGATTTTAATTGGAACGGGCGCTCGTCTAAAAGTAAGCCGAGAAATCATAGAGATGCTAGCTATAGGAAAAATGCCCTTTAAGGATGTTAATCATTTATATGGTTCATCGACTCCAAGCAATCAAAGGGAAGCGGAAATGCGAGAAATAAATGAACTTTCCCCAGCTGTTTATAGGGCGGATTTTGAGGCGTGTAATAAATTTAATAGAGTATTAAGTGTGGAAAAAATCGAAGTCCCAAGTTTAATTATTGTTGGGGACGAAGATGTAATGACTCCAGTTAAATATTCTCAATTTTTACGTGACAATCTTCCTAAATCCCAGTTAAGAATCATCAAGGGCGCTGGGCACATGTGTATGCTGGAAAAACCGACTGAAGTAACTCAAAAAATCGGCGATTTTATAGACGAATTGAATTAATTGATCTTGAGGACAACAATCCAAGATACCGGCAGAGTGTGTACTTTATATACTGAATTCCAGGAGTTAATCAATGTTTTGTATCATTTTCATACAAGCTTAATCACACTCTCTAGATTGTTTTTCAATCTAGAGTTTTTTTGTTCCAAATCAGAGGTAACTATATCTAAAGCATAAATACCTTAGATTCCACTGTTCCGGGCCTCTGTGAAACGTTCTAGAGTAGACCGTCTTGGATAGAATTCTGTATTTTCGGATGTTGGCACGATATTTGCAAATAAATTAGATATTCTGAAAATTAAGATAAGTTTGATTAGTAAGCTCTACTGCCTACACGCAGTAGGGTGCTTACCACGATGGCGGTTCCCCAATCATGGGACAAATTTTCATAACTTTATACTGCGACTTGGAGGCCAAAAAGAACATCGTTAGGGCAATCACAGGAATGACACCTAGGGTGAAAAATTAAAAGGTTAGAAGGTGGGTCGACTGAGGAATACCTAGAAAGTGACAGTGTAAATAGAGGGACTATTGATAACTTGGACTGAATACATTGAACATATGAGATTCTATCTATTTTTATGAGGTAATTAAAAGTGGGACCATTGCGGTTATGAGATTTCACAGGGGGTGTTGTACGACAAAGCAAAATTCCTCCCACTAAAGTAGGAGGAATGCTATAAGTTTGGTTCAAGGAAACCCTTGTTCCAACTGCCTCGGCGAATGCCGAGAGTCTATGAAAGTATTAAGGAGGAGATCATAGCATGAAGAAAAAGGGTAAACTCTGGTTGAAAAGCTACCCTGCTAATGTTCGGTACCACATTGATTATCCCTACAAGTCGCTTGGTCAAATATTTGATGAGACAGTGGCCAAAATGCCTGATACACTTGCTATGATTTTTGGAGGTCAGACGGTTACTTATAGGCAGTTCGGGGATCAGGTCGACCGCTTTGCGGGTGCTTTAGCTGATATAGGGGTTGTAAGAGGGGAACGTGTGGGCCTGATGGGCCCGAATTGTCCCCAATGGGAAATTGCTTTCTACGCCCTGCTCAAATTAGGCGCGATTGTTGTGCAAACAAACCCCATGTATATTGAACGAGAAATAGCGTATCAAATGAACGATTCCGGTGCAACGACCATCATTGTCTTAGAAATGTTGTATCCAAGGGTAAAAAATGTCTTAGAGGAAACGTCCTTACAACGGGTGGTTGTCTTTAACTTTTTAGCACCAGTCCAGCCGGCAGAAGGTGTATATTCCTACGATGAACTAATCAAACATGATCCTGTTTATCCCGATGTAGCCATTAATCCCGTCGAAGACCTCGCCGTCTTGCAGTACTCGGGTGGCACGACGGGTATATCCAAAGGGGTTATGCTCACGCACCTTAATCTGATCGCCAATACCCTCCAAGTTCAGGAATGGGACCCTAATAAGGAGTATGGAAAAGAACAGATTCTTACGATTCTACCGGTATTTCACGTCTATGGCATGACCGACTGCATGAATTATGCTGTGGCTCTTGCGGCCACTCAGATTATTTTGCCGCGCTTTGACGTAGATCAAGTGCTGGAAACCATTCGTATCCATAAGCCGACTTACTTCCCGGGCGCACCCACCATGTTTATGGCAATTAACAGTCATCCTCGGATCGAGGAATATAGTGAGAGCTTAGCTGCGATCAAAGTCTGCACGAGCGGTTCAGCACCGTTGCCCTTGGAGGTTGCCCTAAAATTTGCTGAAGTGACGCATGGCAAAGGAATTTTAGTGGAGGGATATGGTTTGTCTGAAGCTTCCCCTGTAACGCATTGCAACCCGCTCGACCGTCCTACGCTCGCTGGTTCCATCGGTTTACCGCTCCCTGACACTGATTACGCAATCATGGATCTGGAGACCGGCGACCGGGAAATTCCTGTGGGCGAACTAGGGGAAATATGTATCCGAGGTCCTCAAGTGATGAAAGGGTATTGGGAAAGACAATTAGAGACGGCTGAAACCTTGCGCAATGGCTGGTTGCATACGGGTGACATAGGCAGAATGGATGAAGATGGCTTCTGCTTTATTATCGACCGCAAGAAAGACATAATTATTGCTGGTGGGTTTAATATCTATCCGCGTGATATTGAAGAAGTTCTGTATGAGCATCCCAAGGTTAAAGAGGTTGTTGTAGCAGGGGTACCGGATCTCTACCGTGGAGAAACGGTCAAGGCCTATATTGTATTGCAGCCCAATACAGAAGCAACTGAGAATGAATTCATCGCTTTTTGCAAGACCAAGATGGCTGCTTTTAAAGTTCCGCGCCACGTGGAATTCAGGGATGAATTGCCTAGGACTATTGTCGGGAAAGTTTTACGCCGCAAGCTGGTAGAAGAGGAAAAAGCGAAACTTCTAACGGCTGCCACTTCGGAATCCTGAGCCAGTTTTGATAATGTACTCTATAAAAAAGAACTGTTTTCCTTGACCGGGGAAACAGTTCTTTTTTCAACGGAGGCCTTCATTGAAGATCGTTACATGGGAGATGCTGTATCCGGCAATTTACCAAACGACTTCATCCTAGTAGTCAAGAGCAAATTGAGGGTGGCAATAGCTGCCCCAAAGATAAATACACATTGATGTACTTTACAATGTATACCACATATGGAAAAGCTTTGTTTCATTGTGTAGGAGCAGATTGATGAAGATGAATTTGACCTTGTTTCGCTAGAGACCATTGCTATATAATACTGAAGTAGAACTTTTGGTGGTAAGGAGTTTGAGGATGTCAGTATTATTTACCCGTATTCGTAGTGTAATCACTTTTTGTCTGGCGATTGGTTACTTAAGTAACCTGTGGATCAACTCTGATTTAATTACGGATCTTAATCTAATTCTTCTGGTCGTTGTTATCTCACTCAGCTTGACTGTTGTCACAGGTACAGCAAAGGTGATCGGTTATGTTTCCTTTGCTATAAGCATTGGTTTATTACTTTTGTATCATGCACCGTTAAATATTTGGGAGCAGGCTTTGCAGGGAAACCTTTACTTAGTAGTTATGTTTACTCTGGTACCGTTGTTAGGTATCCCTCTTCAATACGGGGGGTATTTCGAGTCTTTACAAAGTGTTTTCAGGCGCTATGTTCATACAGACAGCCGTTTTTACTTGCTCGTAAGTTTAATTTCTGCTTTTGTCGGTGTTTTGGTAAATATGGCAGTTGTGCCGTTAGTGCATCAGATTAGCCAGGCCAGCGATAAAAGTTCTAATAAAAAGTTGCTTAGTGTGGCTATCTGCAGGGGGTTCACCACATCCATGGTTTGGGCTCCAACGACGGCGGCCATAGCCTTGGTAATACAATTAACTGGTGCCCAATGGCCTTTGTTTTTCCCTTTTGGCATTTTATTCGGCATAATAGCTGGTCTAATCGGATATACCATGATGATGTTGGAAGGAAGAAAAGTAGAGAATAGTTTTGCTACAGTTGCCGCTACAGCGGATACAGTTGATAATGCTGAGAAGCTTAAACCTATTGCAGAGATTAATTTGCGGAAAACTATAGAGTTAAGCGTTTTTGGTATTGCTTTAATATGTCTCATTGCCATTGTATCCCTTGTAACCGGAATATCAACGATCATCGTGGTATCCATTGTTTCGTTGATTTACCCTGTCATCTGGCTGGCCCTGATCGGACGTTTGCCAATTCTAATCAGAGAGTTCAAAGGTGACTATTTTACTGAAAGACTGCCAAAATTAAAAAATGAAATTGTCCTTTTTGTCGGGGCCGGATTATTTGCAACGAGTATCTCTTACTCTCACCTAGGTAATTATGTACCACATTTTCTGAACCTAATCGTGGGCGGTAACGCTTTGTCGCTTGCTGTCGTAATTATTTTTGGTAGTCTCATTTTGTCAATGTTGGGAGTTCATCCGATAATAACAGTTACCATTCTCGGAGGAACTGTTAAAGCTGCCGCTTATGGCGTGACGCCAACGTATATGGCCTTGATTCTAGCCATCAGCTGGGCGATGGGAATATCAATATCTCCATCAGCAGCTAATGTTATTGCGATAGCCGGACTAACCGAGCAATCTCCGATTCAGATCGGGTTTCGCTGGAACGGATTATATGTTTTGATCGTATCAACCGCGCTCATTATGATCCTGACACTTTTTAGAACAGTCGGGCTATTATAGGATGTTGCATTTCGAGAGCCACCTACTTGCCAGTATCTTGGCAGCAGGTGGCTCTTTGTGTACATGAGACAAGGACTTATATTAGAAGATCAAACAATTCTGGATTCTCGTTGATGACGGTATATTGAATCCCTTTTTTGTCCATTTTAGCGATGAGACTTTGGTAATCTTCCTTCTGTGTGAGCTCAATCCCGACCAGGGTCGGGCCTTTTTCTTTATTGTTAGCTTGCGTATACTCGAACCTAGTGATGTCATCGTTAGGACCCAGGATATCAACCACAAATTCTTTCAGGGCACCGGGGCGCTGGGGAAAGTTGATAATAAAATAATGTTTAAGTCCTTGATCGAGGAGGGAACGCTCCTTTATTTCTGGAGTCCGTTCAATATCATTATTTCCGCCACTTATGATACAAACGATGTTTTTACCTTCGATCTTGTCCTTATAGGTATCTAAGGCAGCGATCGAAAGAGCGCCGGCTGGCTCGGCAACAATGGCGCTATCATTGTACATTTCCAAGATAGTAGTGCAGACTTTTCCCTCACTGACAACTAAGACATCATCTAAGACTTTCCGACAGATTTCAAAGGTTAGGTCTCCTACTCGCTTTACGGCCGCACCGTCAACAAACTTGTCAATTTTGGACAAGGTCACGACTCCATTTTTATCAAGGGATTGCTTCATACAACAGGCCCCTTGGGGTTCAACTCCGATAATTTTGGTCTCAGGGCTCAGACGTTTGAAGTACGTGCCAACTCCTGACATCAGGCCACCCCCGCCAATAGCCCCAAAGACGTAATCCACCGGGTTTTCCATAGCGTTCAGGATTTCGATGGCGATCGTACCTTGCCCAGCGATAACGAGAGGGTCATCAAAAGGATGAATGAACTGTTTGTTTTCTGCGTCGCAATGGGCTTTAGCTTCAAAAAAGGCATCATCAAAGGTGTCTCCAGTCAGAACTACTTCTACAAGATCTCCCCCAAATCGTTTGACTTGGGAAACCTTCTGCCTAGGAGTGGTAATAGGCATGTATATTCTCCCGGGAATACCTAAATTTTTACAGGAATAGGCGACACCCTGAGCGTGGTTACCAGCACTGGCACAGACGACACCATTGCTTAATTCGGCTGGGGGAATGCTTTGAATCAGGTTATAAGCACCTCGAATTTTAAATGAACGAACAACCTGTAAATCCTCACGTTTTAAATAAACATTGCAGTTGTATTTTTCTGAGAGAATGTCATTTCGTTGGAGCGGTGTTTTATTGATGATACCTTTAAGGGCCTGGCCCGCTTTTATGATGTCTTCTAAAAGTACTTTCCCCATATTTTTACCCCTTTTCTGTGTGCTGTCTATGGCTAATTAATCTATATAATACACAAATACTCTTCTATTGTACATGAAACTAAGGAACTTAATGTTAAATGAATATTGAATTGTAGCTTATATCTTTGTGTTTATCACTGGGTACAAAAAACTTGGATTCAAGTTCACGGATAGAATAGATGAGCTTAATACGATTATAGATCGCTTAGATTAAATTGGAACATCCTACGATTATGCAAAAGACAAAATCAGCTAAAGAGGGAAGATTTGGGCCAGACCCACTCAAAGAAAGAATTCGCCCCGTACTAGATATAGGAGAAAAAATTGGTGTATTAGGCGCAATGGAGGAAAATAGTGTCTTTCACAATCAATGAATTAATTATGCGCATTGAAGAATTACGCTTGGATTTGGTGCGAATTAAAGTTGGGAGAGCTTATACCGATCCGGAGGTTGTTGCTGCAAGTCAAAAGTTAGATGAGGTCTTAAATATATACCAAGACTTAAGTGACGTGAAACGAAATCCATAGTTGAATCGACTGGAAAAAAATTCGAAATGAGTTGACAAAATACCAGCTGTTGTATAATATATAAAATAATTAAATAGTATCTTTAAAAGCGAAGACGGAGAAAAGTAAGCTATTTATTACCGTTCAGGGAGGAAGAGTCTCGACTGAAAGCTCTTCTATGTGTAGTGATAGGTGAAGTTCCCTCCCGAGCTGCCGGCTGAACGAAATCAAGTAGGCTAGGACGGTTCTTCCCCGTTAACAGGAAGGAGGTATCGGATGTCATTCCCGTACCTTTGTCGAGTGGGCCTTTTGGCCAAAGTCGGGTGGTAACGCGAGATATAGCTTCTCGTCCCTTCAGGGATGAGAAGCTTTTATTTTTTTGTTAGACATCGACTAAAGCTCGACAAATACGAGTTTGATATACTGTACTTTATAGAGAGGGCCAAGTTTGGCCAAAATGGGTGGTAACGCGGAAGTACACGGCTTTCGTCCCAAAGCTGGGATGACCGTGGACTTTTTTTATATTTCTAATATATTATTTGAAGGGGGTTTATTTAATGAAAGATTTGAAATTGGCAGGACTTAATATTGAAAGAAGTACTATAGAGATCAACGGGATAACCATCGGAGGAAAAGAAATTATCCTCATGGGTGGACCTTGTGCGGTGGAATCAAGTCTCCAGATGAGCCAGTCAGCCGAAACAGTCAAAAAGGCGGGAGGGAAGGTCCTGCGCGGTGGGGTTTTCAAACCGCGTACATCTCCCTATAGTTTCCAAGGTATGGGCCTCGAGGGACTTAACTATTTGGTTCAAGCTGCTAAAGAACAGGAGCTACTTTGTGTAACAGAAGTTATAGATGCTCAAAGTCTGGAATTAGTGGTCGATAAGGTCGATATTCTTCAAATAGGTGCTCGGAATATGCAGAATTTTGAGCTTCTGAAATTAGCCGGTAAAAGCAATAAGCCGATTATCCTCAAAAGGGGGTTATCGGCAACGGTCGAGGAGTGGTTGTTGGCCGCTGAATATATTTTAGCTGCAGGTAATCCCGAAGTCATCCTTTGTGAACGAGGTATTCGTACGTTTGAACCCAGTACTAGAAACACCTTAGACCTAAGTGCCGTGGGAGTGGCCAAAGAATTATCTCATCTACCAGTAATTGTTGACCCAAGTCATGCAGCAGGCAGAAGGGACTTAATCTCCTCCTTATCTAAGGCAGCTATCGCAGCAGGGGCGGATGGATTGTTAATTGAGACCCACCCTAATCCCGACGAAGCTATAAGTGATGGACCCCAGTCTTTGACCTCCGACCAATTTATCCAACTTGCCGCGGAACTTGGAGTGGTCGCTGGGTCAGTACAGAGAGTTTTCACGTTTGGAGGGAAAGGAGATACTCTTGAAGCCTTGCGAACTCAGATTGACGGGGTTGATCAAAGTATCATCAAATTACTAGCAGATCGAATGCAAATCGTTCGAAAAATAGAGCCACAGAACAGCAGTTGTCCCCTGAAATAGTGAAAAAGATATACCCTGTGATTTTTGAGTTTGGAGTTCAAGCCCAAATCAAAAATAAGCTAGCACAGGACAAAGAACTTGAACAACGTTCTATCCAGTGAACACTATACAAATTGACAGATAGGAAAAGCCCTTCATTGTTTGCAGACGTGAAGGGCTTACTCAATTTAACCTGCGCTCACATATCAATAATTTTGCAAGCTAACTTTATATGAAACAATCAATTCATTGAATTGCTCGGGTGGGGAAGATTTCTGAATCATCGTCTGGGCTTTTTGGAAAAGGTGTTTATGCACATCTTCTCTGCTTCCTAAGAAACTGATCATCTTTTTGAGTCCAGGGTCATTAGTCATTGTGAAATGCTCATTGTATAAAATTCGAGCCCGAACTTCTGCCTCAACGTCGGCTTGCAGCATCGCAAGGGGGTCTAAGCTCTGATCGACATAACTCATATTCCAGGGAACTCCCTGCGAATTGACATAACAGAGGGGAGGACCTCCTAGTTTGTTGATAGCGACTGCGATCATTTCCATGTGACCCATCTCCTCGGCAGCGATGAGGCCCAGGAGATCCCGAAGGTAACGGTTACGCATATTGGAGCGATGATTTAGGTACTGGGATGCTGCTGAATATTCACTGTCTTTTCCACCATAGTGTTCAAGCAACACTTGGCCAAAAATAGGGTCTTGGAGCTGGACGTGAACTGGATAGAATAGGGGCTTGCTATAACTAAACATGGCTAACCTCCTCATGACAATAGAATTCCTGAATTCATTATATGATTGAGGCGCTGCTTTGGTTATGGCGATTATAGTTCCCCCAACGGAGAACAGTAACATTTCTAAGAAGGAATCCTTGGGATGGCTTATTTCCGTTCGGGGATTTATAATAACAAGAGTAGTTGTAATAGATTGTTAAAATGAGATTTTAAATCCATGAAGTTAAATTATTGGCTAGGGGTGAAAGATTGTGTTAAATATTCTTTATAAGCGCAGGAGCATTCGAAAGTATAAAGCTACGAAGCTAGATCCTGCAACTGTCCAACAGCTTCTGAAAGCGGCTTTATTAAGCCCGTGGTCCAAAGGGTTTCAACCTTGGCAATTTGTAGTTGTTGAGGACACTGAGATCTTAACGCAATTGGCACTTGCTAAAAAGGGATCGAGATTTTTAAAGAATGCTGCCTTAGGTATTGTAATCTTGGCAGACCCGGCAATAAGCGACGTTTGGGTGGAGGACGCAGCCATTGCGGCAACGATTCTTCATCTTACGGCAGAATCGTTGGGATTGGGGTCGTGCTGGGTTCAAATTAGGGAACGCCAGTTTACGGAAACCGAATCGTGCGAGGAATATGTACGTAGAATTTTAGAGCTTCCCGAGAACCTCAAGGTTGCTATGATTATTTCCGTCGGATATCCGGATGAGTCCAAGCCACCTTATACTGACAAGGATTTAAAGTTTGATAAGGTCCACTTGGATAAGTATGGTTCTAAATTCTAATGATATTGTTTTTTTGGACAAAAATTCATAACTGGGACAAACTCGTGGAGAAAGGAGATGAAACTTGATGTTCAATCAACTCTGGGACCTGTTAATTGCATTTACCAGGGCCAGTAACCTTGGCTTCGGCGGTGGACCAGCATTCATCCCTCTTATGAAAATCGAAGTCGTGGAGAAGTATCACTGGTTAACGAACGCTCAATTCACGGATGCGGTTGCCGTTGGAAATGCTTTACCAGGACCAATCGCGACAAAATTAGCTGGTTATGTAGGTTATCGAGTAGCCGGATGGTTAGGAGTCTTGGCAGCAAATATTGGGACTATTTTACCTACTGTTTTTGCGGTTATTTTATTGGCAGGATTTTTAATGAAGTATTCAAATTCCCCAATCTTAAAAGGCATGCTTAAGGGAGTGAGACCGGTCGTCGTCGTCTTAATTGCTAAGACTGCTTTCGACATGGGAGTAGGGTCTTTCCCGAATCTAACGACGTGGGGGATTGCTTTAGTGACGGTGGTTTCTTTGTACTGGTTGAAATTGCACCCCGCGTTAATTATCGTATTATCTATGGTTTTTGGATTGATGGTTTTTCGCTAATTCACTGACTCATTCTAAACAAACATGTGTTAAGAGGGGGTGGTCGTCGTGCTTAGAAAACTATGGAACTTATTTATAGGCTTTTCCCGCGCTTCAAACCTGGGATTTGGTGGAGGACCTGCCCTAATTCCACTGGTTAAAGCGGAAGCAGTGGATCGATATCAGTGGCTGGATAATCAAGAATTTGCGGATTCCTTAGCCATCTGCAATGCCTTACCTGGACCTATTGCTACTAAAATGGCTGCTTATATAGGTTATAAAGTAGCAGGGTGGCTGGGAGCATTGGTTGCCATAATTGGAACAGCGGTTCCCACGGTAATCATTATTGTGTTATTAGGTAGTCTTATTATGAAGTATTCTAACTCCCCAGAACTTAAAGCGATGCTCGAGGCTGTTCGTCCCGTGGTGGTTGTTCTTGTAGCGGCAACTGCGTATGACATGGGAAAGAAATCCTTTCCTACTGGCAGTTCATGGGGAATTGCAGTTGTAACAGTGGCGATGCTTTTCCTATCCAATATTCATCCGGCATTTATTATTGTGGCATCCATGCTGTTTGGGTGGATTGTGTACGGACGACCGAAGAAAGATGCGAAATAATTGGTTGCATTATCGGAAGATAACAATCTGTCAAATAGCTGCAAATGAAAAACAGTCGGCAGAGCCGACTGTCTTTTTGTTACCCAAAGCATGGTTATGGTTGGGCTGGTAACCCCATAACTTGTGATAGTGCCTGGATAAATCGTACGTTTTGTTCCTGAGTACCAATCGTTACTCTCAAATAATTAGGAAGGCCAAAGACGCTGCCGGGCCTCACGATGACTCCTAGCTTCATAAGTTCCTGAAAGACTTGGTTGGAGTCTCCCAATATATCAATCAAGAGGAAGTTCGCCTGAGTAGTGATATAACCGATTCCCAACTCTGAAAGTGTTTTATACAAATACTCTCTTCCTTGCTTGTTACTCTCTATGGACATATTAAAATATTCCTTATCCTCAAGGGCGGCCACTGCAGCTGTTTGGGCAATATTATTCACATTAAATACTAAGCGAACCCTTCCAATGTAATCGGCAAGGGCATCATTAGCTACAGCATAGCCTACTCTAAGCCCTGCGAGGGCATAAACCTTGGAAAATGTCCGCAGTACGATGACGTTCTTGCCTTGTTTAACCCAATCAATTCCGTCGGGGTAGGTTGGGTCATCGATGTATTCCCCATATGCTTCATCATAGATCACTAAAACGTGTCCGGGAACCCTTTCCATGAAGTCATTTAGTTTTTCGGCTTCAATAAGTGTCCCTGTGGGATTATTTGGATTACAAATAAACACTAGCTTAGTATTTTCAGTAATTGCCTCTAAGCAGGCCTCTAAATCAAGGGTCAGATCCTGAAGGTCAATTGGTTTTACTATACCGCCCGCAAGTCTTACCGCAGTAACATATTCACCGAAAGAAGGCAAGGGTATTACCGCCTCTTCACCAGGTTTTAAAAAGGTGGAAGTTAGTAAGAAGATCATTTCGTGGGCACCGTTACCAAAAACAAGGTTTTGTTCTCCAACTTGAAGATGTTTGGCTAAGGCCGCTCGTAAATAGGTGCAGTGGGAATCTGGGTAAGAATTACTTTCTCGAACTGCTTCCGTTGCGGCTTCCACTGCCTTTGGTGAGGGCCCCAGAGGATTTTCATTCGAAGCCATTTTGATAATGTCTGTAATCCCTAGTTCGGCTTCTACCGCCTTGATGTGTCTCCCAGGTATATAGGGGGTTAAACTTAGAATTTCGTCTCTAATCAAATTCAACGCTGTTTTCATGGTTGATACCTCCCACAAAATTTTAGGAAACGAACCACACCTTGTGGTAAAGAGTAAATGTCCCATGCAGTCATAATACACTTTAATTATAGTTATTGAAAGTTCTTTTGGTAGAAGAGGGAGTTTCACTAATGTACGAAAATGATCCAAAGAAGAAGGGTTTTCTAGAACGATAGAGAACATATTAGGAAAAGTCTTTAAAGAAGATAATAAGACAAGAATGAGCCTATTTTTTAGAAATGAGATGATACTGTGAACGATTTTTTAAGTTCTTTGATTCTAGGCGTAGTAGAAGGGATTACCGAATTTCTCCCCATTTCTTCTACGGGACACCTTATTATCGTGAATCAATTTGTTGGGTTCAGTGAACAATTCACGAAAATGTTCGATGTAGTTATACAACTTGGGGCTATTCTAGCGGTAGTCGTTTATTTTTGGAAACGACTTATTCCATCTCCTCATAACTATCGCACAATAAACCAAGGAATATATGACCTGTGGAAAAAGACTATTGTTGCAGTGATTCCTGCTCTTGTAATTGGAGCACTCGCTGGAGATTACATAGAAGAACGTTTGTTTAACACGACAGTTGTTGCACTTGCCCTAATATTCGGTGGGATAATCCTAGTTTACATTGAAAATAGAAAACCTCTAAACCGAATCTCCTCAGTAGACCATCTAACCTATAAAACAGCTCTATTTATAGGTTTTATTCAATGTTTGGCCATGATTCCTGGTACGTCGCGCTCAGCTGCAACTATTATCGGGGCAATGCTTTTAGGAACTACCAGAGTGGTGGCTGCTGAATTTTCCTTCTTTTTGGCAATTCCGACGATGGTAGCGGCTTCTGGTTACACATTATTAAAGAGCGGATCTTTATTGACGACACACGAGTTTCTTGTTGTAGCTGTTGGCTTCATCGTATCATTTGTTGTGGCTTTGCTAGTCATTGCTGGGTTTATGAATTACATCAGTAAAAGGGATTTCAAACCATTTGGCTATTACAGGATTGTGCTGGGAATTATTGTCCTTGCTTATTTTACCTTCTTTTAGCCTAAGTACAACTTTCAATTAGGTTTATTGGTCTACGTAAGACCTAATGGATGGGGGGACAGGATGGATGTTCTGATGGAAGGCACAGATATCCGGAAGCTTTATCGTACTGGCGAAGTAGAAACCGAAGTTTTAAAGGGAATCAACTTCCAGATCTTTCAAGGAGAATTCATTGTAATTTTGGGGCAAAGCGGTTCTGGGAAGACCACATTACTCAATATTATTGGAGGCATGACTCAGGCTTCAAGCGGTGAGCTTTATTACAAGGGACAGCCCTTACATTCGATTGACGAACAACACCTCACGCTTTATCGGAGGAATGAGGTCGGTTTCGTCTTTCAAAACTACAACTTAATGCCAAATCTCACAACCTATGAAAATGTGAAATTAGCGGTAGAAATTGCTCAGAATCCACTTACCGTCTCTGATGTCCTACGAGAAGTCGGACTTGAAGACTGGTCGGATCATTTTCCATCCCAACTCTCAGGTGGACAGCAGCAGCGGGTGGCAATCGCCCGGGCCATTGTCAAAAACCCAGAACTTCTGCTGTGTGATGAACCGACTGGGGCTTTGGATATTCAAACTGGGATTCAGGTTTTAAAATCATTACAGAAATTAAATCGTGTCTACCATAAGAGCGTGATGATTATTACGCATAATGCTGAAATAGCTAAAATGGCTGATCGGGTTTTTTATTTAAAAGATGGTTTGCTTGATTACGTCAAAGTGGTGGAGCACCCACTTTCTCCGGAGGAAGTAACATGGTAATGCTCAGACGAAAGACCTGGAGAGATATCTTAGAGAATAAAGGGGTCTATTTCGCCTGTATCGTGGTCATTGCGATTGGTTTAATGATTTACACCTCGATGTCAATTGTGGTAGAAAACTTGGATAAGGCCCAACAGGATTTCTATAGCGAAACCCACTTTGCCGATGGATTTATTAGTGTCACGAGCTATCCAGAGAACAAAGTAAACTCTCTCACGTTTTTACCCGGAATTGAGCAAGCTGAAGGACGGATTATCAAAGATGTCCGCCTAATAGATCAGCGGAAAGACTCTAATCGATATTTGAGAATGGTCTCAATCAATATGACCAACTCTCCAAAAATCAACCAACTTAGTCTCCTGACTGGGCATTTTCCGACCGCTGACCAATCAGAGATTCTTGTGGACCCCCAATTCTTGGCAGCAAATCATCTGTCTCTAGGAGATGCTCTTAAAGTCATTATTGAAGGCAAACAAGCCACTTTCTTTATTGTGGGCACAGCTCAAAGCCCGGAATTTATCTATATAATGAGGACAGCGCAAGATCTATATCCATCGCCCGAAGATTTCGGGATCGCTTATGTTCCCTTAAGTTCGTTTAAAGCTATGGTTAAGGAATCAGGACAGTTCAATGACTTAACGTTTATTTTGAAGAATGGAGTAAGTTTTGCTTCGGTTAAAGATAGTTTGGAAGCCAAGTTAAAACCCAATGGTTTACAAAGTATTGTTCCTCGTAAAGATCAAACGAGCAATGCCATCTTGAACAGTGAAATAACAAACGTTAGAAGCATGGCCAAAACCCTCCCCGTGGTCTTTTTGGGGGTGGCAACCATCATCTTGTACACAATGTTGAAGCGGCTCATCGAACAGCAACGGGTTATAATAGGGACACTTAAGGCGTTTGGGTTTTCTAATCGAGAAGTTATCGGGCATTATCTTACGTTTCCGTTGCTCATAGGAGCAACTGGGGGATTATTAGGGGGCTTATCCGGAGTTGCCCTTTCTTATCCACTAACCACAATGTACCAACAATATTTTGCTTTACCTGGGTTAAAAAGCGAATTCTCGGTCAAATACCTATTGATCAGCCTAGCGTTGGCCCTCTTCTTTAGCTTAGTTAGTGGGGTTAAGGGGAGTATTGATATTTTGCGTTTGGAACCAGCCCAAGCCATGAGACCTCCAGCTCCGGTTACGGCGAGCAAAACACTCATTGAGAAAATCACTTGGTTCTGGCAAAATATTTCTTCCCAAGCCCAGATGGGCATTCGTGGCGTGTTTCGTACTCCAACCAGAAGCGTTTTTAACGTTATTGGTATTGCCATTGTTTTTAGCCTAATGACAGTATCATGGTCTATGCAAAATATGACTAACTTACTAACAGTTGTTCAATTGGAACAAGTTCAAACTTATGATGTCAAATTACTCTTGGCCCATCCCTCTCCGACAGATGCGACAAAACTAGCTCTAACCCATGAAGCAGGAGTTTCTAAAGTGGAACCCGTTCTGGAAGTACCGGCTACATTGCAAAGCGGTTGGTTAAAGAAAGAAGTTGGGCTGATGGGCCTTATCAAAGATTCTACGCTTTATAATATCCTTGATAAAAAGGGCCAGCGAGTGGAGGTTCCTGATCAAGGCGTCTTGCTTTCCGAGCATTTGGCTAAGTCCTTGAACGTCAAGGCGGGAGACTTTATCTATGTGGAAAGTCCCTTGAGGAGAGATCCTCTGGGTGAAAAGGGTGAGAACTTACTTGTCCAAGGGGTGGTTCCTCAATATATCGGACTTAATGCTTTTATGGCGGATAAAGAACTGCAGCGTTTTCTTCGGCAAGGAGAAATCAGCACCTCAATGCTCGTGAAAATGGATCAGTCTGAGGTAGGCGAAATGAAAACCAAATATCGCAACGCTAGTAATGTCACCTCAATTGAATCCCTCAAGGATACGGGGGACAAGATTAGAAAAATGATGGATTCTTTTGGTTTTACAGTTTGGCTATTAGCAATTCTTGGTGGGATTACGGGCTTTGCTCTGATCTATAATTCCAGTATTATTGCTCTCTCTGAACGGAAGCGTGAATTGGCTTCCCTCCGTGTTTTAGGAATGACCCCAAGAGAGGTATTACGGGTAATCACCTCAGAACAATGGACATTGTATGCTTTTGGAATCCTATTGGGAATACCTTTAGCTTATGGCTTAGAAATTAGTATGGCTCAGGCTATGAGCAACGATCTGTACTCTCTTCCGGCAGAACTCCCGCCGGTAGCTTTACTGGGCGCTGCTGTTGGAACAGCCTTTTCTGTTTTAGTGGCACAAAGCAGGGCTTACTACAAGATAAAGTCACTTCCGTTTGTCGAGATTCTCGCGACTAGAGACTAGAAACTAGAGACTAAAGTTTAGTCAGGAGGGTGAATATGGCACTTGAAAAGAGTAAGTTTAATCAAATTCCCAAAACATTTAAGCTACCAAAATTCAAGCATCGTAAGTTTATTATCATCGGTGGGCTGGCAGCCCTCGTCCTTATTTCAGTTATGATCTCGAATGCCCTGCCTCTGTCAGCCAAGGTTTTCACACTACAGCCTAAAGACTTCACCAAAGGATTTACAGAAGAAGGGGAAATTATTGCCGCGCAAGAGTGGTCCGTTTTCAATCCAGTAGAAGGGGAACTGAAATCCCTTAACGTGGAGAATGGCGTTGAAGTCAAAAAGGGTCAAGTACTTTTTGAGATAAATACCAGAGATCTGACCTATCAGTTGGAAGTCTTGAAGGCACAATTTCTTAGTCTGGAAGGCCAACGCTTGCAGAGTTACAAAAGCTCCAATGATGCGCAAGTCGCACTACAAAATTTAAGGATTCAGCAAGCTGAAAAGGATGCTCAGACAGCGGAACTAAACCTAACAAGAATGAAGGCTTTATATGATGCTGGCTCAATCCCTTTAGTTCAATTTGAAGAAGCTCAGACATCGTCCGAGAAAGCTAAAAATAGCCTAGAACAGCAAAAAGAAGGCTTAAAGTTGATTTACGAGCAAAGTAAGGCTCCCCAGGGAACGGAAATGTATTATAACAATCAAAAAAAAGCCCTTCAAGCTCAAATTGACCAGTTAGAGAATAAAATCAGTAAAGCCAAGGTAATTACCCTTCAAGACGGGTTTGTCAAAGATCTTACTTTGAAAGTAGGAAACGTTATTCCCCAGGGCCAACAAATCCTGACTGTCTTTACAAACGATGGCTATAAGTTAGAAAGCTATATCCTAGCCAGTGATGCCCTCGACATCAAACTTGGGAGTCCTGTGCAAGTTATTCAAGGAACTAGTACGGGAAATAATTACTTAACAGGTAAAGTTGAAGCGGTTGATCCCTCAGCAGTAGAGCGGATTTCTCCCCTCGGGCTTAAGGAAAACCGCGTAAAGGTAACGATTCTTCTCACCGAACCCTCGCCGGTCGTCGTGCTAGGGAGCAGTGTAGATGTGAAATTCACCACCTTGGAAGTTTCTCATAAACTTTTAATCCCTAAAACAGCCCTTTTCCCTTATCAAGAAGGGGAGGCTGTCTGGATGATGCAAGAGGGTAAGGCGAAAATACAGTCTGTGAAGAAAGGTCTGGAAAATGACAGTCAAGTGATTATTGAACAAGGACTGTCGGATGGAGATATTATTCTTCAAGATCCAAATTTAACGGGTCTGAAAGAAGGAAAACGTCTTAAAGCCCTCGTTCTGTATTAGCATAGATTATAATTCTGAAAAAAATATTGCTACAGTCGATTCGAGAGGGTATAATGGTCAAATAGGTAATAAGGTTGTGCGTAAAAATACAAACTTGGAGGATTGACGAACATGGAAAGAATCTTCAACTTCAATGCAGGCCCAGCTACGCTACCACTAGTGGTTTTAGAAGAAGCGCAAAGCGAACTGCTAAATTATAAAGGCACGGGCATGTCTGTTATGGAAAATAGCCATCGTACCAAAGAATACGAAGCGATCAATTCTGAAGCCGAAGCTCTGGTTATGGATCTGCTAGGCGTGCCAGAAAACTACCGGGTATTATTTCTTCAAGGTGGAGCAAGCACTCAATTTGCAGGTGTGCCTATGAACTTAGTCTCCGCTGACAGTCATGCTGACTATATCCTGACCGGAGCCTGGTCGGAAAAGGCCTATAAGGAAGCCTCTAAATTTATTAAAACTAATGTAGTTGCCAGTACTAAGGAAGAAAACTTCACCCGCATACCCAGAGCTGATGAAATTAAAGTGAGTGAAAATCCCGCTTATGTACATCTTTGTTCTAATAACACCATTTTCGGTACACAATGGCAGTCTTTCCCGGACTTAGGAGACGTTTCCCTAGTTGGCGATATGTCGAGTGATATCTTGTCACGCCGCTTTGATGTTTCTAAGTTCGCTTTGATCTATGCCGGCGCGCAAAAAAACCTCGGCCCAGCCGGGGTAACTGTGGTAATTATTCGTAAGGATTTATTGGAGAATATTCCATCAAGCATCCCCTCGATGCTGCGTTATGATATTCACGCTAAAAACGATTCTCTTTACAACACCCCACCCAGCTTTACCGTCTATATGGTGAATCTGGTCTTGCACTGGCTTAAAAACAACGGGGGACTGGACGCAGCGGAAAAACGCAATGAGGAGAAAGCCGCCTTAATTTATGAGGCTATCGATAATAGTGGAGGCTATTACCGGGGTCATGCGCGCAAAGACAGCCGCTCACGAATGAATATCACGTTTCGCCTACCTAATGAAGAGTTGGAAAAAACCTTCGCGGCAGAGGCTGCCACACAAGATATGATTGGTTTAAAAGGTCACCGTTCAGTGGGTGGACTCCGAGCCTCAATCTATAATGCCATGAGTATTGAAGGGTGTAGGGCATTAGTCGATTTTATGAAAGTTTTTCAAAGCAAAAATGGGTAAATAGAGAGATTGTAATGGCCTGTGTGGCAATACGCCTATGAGTATAGAGCTGATCTATGTTCATAGGCGTATTTTCTAGTATCTAATTAAGCTAACAGAAGGCTCTACTGAAGACCAAGACGTTTTAGTTTTTTCCATAATCCGGTGCGCGTAATTCCTAAATAATTCGCAATGGCAGTCTTATTTCCCTCGAATTCCCTTAACAAACGCTCAAGTTTCTGATACTCTGTCTCTGCTTCATTGCCATATTGAGTATACAATTCAGGGGGAAGCTCTCGGGAGTGAATCACTTGACCTTCTGCGAAAACAAATAGTCGGTTGATTACATTCTGAAGTTGGCGGACATTTCCAGGCCAAGAATATTTCAGAAACTGTACTCTAACTTTAGGGGAGAGTGTTTTAACAGGCGTCCCATGGGTTCTAGATAAAAAACAAAGCATGCTGTCGGCTAATTCAAGGATATCCGTACCGCGGAGGTGTAAGGAAGGAAGTTGTATTTCTATAGCATTTAAGCGATACAGTAAGTCTTCCCGAAATTCTCCTTGTTGGACCATTAACTTAAGATCACGGTGTGTTGCCGAGATAATTCGCACATGAACAGGAATGGGTTTAGATGAACCTAGAGGCTCTACTTCTTGTTCTTGCACCACTCGTAAAAGCTTCGCTTGTAATTCGGAAGACAGCTCTCCAATTTCATCAAGAAAAACTGTTCCCCCATCTGCTAACAAAAATTTCCCCTTTTTACCGCCCTTTAACCCTCCGGTAAAGACCCCTTCTTTATAACCGAAAAGCTCAGACTCCAAAAGATTAGGAGGAATAGCCGCAGAATTAACAACAATAAACGGGCCTGTTGAGGAAGGGCCAAACTGATGAATAGCTTTGGCAAATAGTTCTTTTCCGGTTCCTGTCTCCCCAGTAATGAGGATTGGGAAATCGTATTTAGCTGCGACTGAGGCTTGGTGAATCGTCTTTCGTATAAATTTTGATGAACCGATAATATGTTCAAAGCCTTTAGGAACAGTGGAAACAGTGGGAACTTGTATCCCCTGTGGACTCGTTTCAATCTGGATAGTTTGGGGCATATTCGAAAGAATAAGTCCGAGATGGTCTGAGGCGAACTTGAAAATACCTGCTGCAGTTAGCGATAAAGCGAATTCGTCTGAAGTTACCCCGGTTAGTGCGGCAATGATTTCCCCTGCTTGATTTTCAATTGGTGCATATAGAATCGCAGTTATACCTTGACCAACTAGACCTTGTCCAATATTTTGATAACGGGGATCTGCAAGATTAAAAGCAACAATGCTCTTTGACGTTATCATCTCTTGAACTCCAGTATTTGAGAGAGGGGTCCATTCACCTAGGCCCTCTATAGTTTTACCTGCTTCGGCAATACAACAACATTGATTCCGCTTTTGATCGATAAGCAAAATTCCAACACGGTCTACCTTGGCGTTAAGGCCTAATTGGCTACAATAGTGATGCAAAAGTTCGTAAGTAAAGCGATCCGAAACTGTAGTTGTTAACGTTTGTAGCAGTGTTGACGTACTGAGTGTTTGAAACTCATGTTGAAGTTGGACACCGGCAAAGAAAAAAGACTGGGCAACTAACTTTGAAAGAATATCAAAAAACATTGCATCTTCTATTTGAAATCGTCCTGCCTCCGTACTGGCTAATAGAATCGCTCCTATCACCCCGTGATCAAAGACAATCGGGACTCTGAGAATGGATCGGAAGCCTGTTTGATAGAGTTGGGGATCTTCTCGAAAAGAGAACATGTCAGGAGACAGCGTTTCCACAAGATGCACCGCTTCATTTTGAAATATCCACCCCAAGCCGGAGTTCGTTATGGAGCGATAGGCGGTATGTAAGGTTCCTGTAACTTCTAGCCCAATGGAATATTCATAGGTGTACTTGCGAAGAGTTGGATCCACTCTCATCAAATCAAAGCGTTCGAACGTTGCAGCTTCTTGTACAAGACTTGCAATGCGTTGATTCACAACGTTAGGGTCGGTCGTGAAATCTTCTAGGATCTGATCAAAGGGAGAGGGGAGATGGGAAAGAAACTCCACCTCATCCCCAATAAGAACAAGTCTGTCGCTCGTTCCATTGACTAGAAAGACTTGAACAAATAGAACCTCGCCAGATGGTAAAATCCTAGATTTTATTACAGCTGGATCCGTACAGTCCACGAGAATTCTCGGTAAAAAATCTACACTCAGCTTTTTCAGCAAACTTTGTCCTCGGAGATTTGTAAGCGTAACCAGTTGACCTGCATCAACTCGGATTATAGCATACGGAAATAGGTCTAAGAGTTGGTTTTTCATAATTGTCTTTTTCTCCTTAGCCGAGCTTGAATAGGCAGTAAAAAACGTTAACTTTGTGTCGTTAACGTTAACAAAATTGCCCAAAAATAATAGGCTTAAATACTAATTAGTCCTAGTATACGGCATATTCGCGGATTCTTCAAATGAAAAGTACTAAGTTAACGCTGTTAACAATTATTATGTAGGTTAAGGAGGCTATAAATTTAGAACAGGGTTAGCCGGCTTTCTAGAATCAGGATCATCACTTATTATTGGTATTTTAAATTTAGTAAGAATAAAAAAATTATTTAAAAAAATAAAAATATTGAAGGAAAATCAAATTAAATGGAGAATATGTATATTCAGTACTATGAACTGAGTTCTTATATGTGAATAGCTATACTCTTAGATTCCTTTTCTTTTTTAAAGTAAAACTCTACTTCGTAACTTATAGTTTAAAGAAGGAATGAGGAGGTTACCAGAGACGATTAAATGGATAAATGCAATGCTGAACAACTTTGCTGGAGAGGAGCTTGATATGGAAAAGAACGAAGGTATTATTGGTCGGACGATGACGTTTTTGACGAAATTGCTGAATAGTATCCTAGCTATACTTTTGGCGCTAATGGTTATTATTGTTTTTTCGAATGTTATTGGCCGTTATTTCTTAGAAAGTTCATTAGCATGGTCAGAAGAGATTTCTCGATTTCTATTTATCTGGTTGGTATTCTTCGGGGCAGTCCTTGCTTATATTAACGATGAACATTTAGCCCTTGATTTGCTTGTTAAAGCTCTGCCAAAAAAGGTTTCCCAAGTGATAGCTGTGATAGGAAATCTCCTAGTGATCTATGCACTAAGTTTGATCACCATAGGTGGATATAAGATAACTATGGAAAATTGGACGTGGTTATCTCCAGCGATAGAGATCCCTTATGCGTATGTCCTATTGCTTTTGCTTTGGTTCTAACAACAGTGTTGCTAATGTTCCTCTTGTCGGGGGATGTATCAACCCCTATCATTGCTCAAAGTATTATTCGTGGTATAGATAGTTTTCCGTTAATGGCTATCCCATTCTTTATTCTCGCTGGTGAAATAATGAATGAAGGTGGGATTTCAAGGCGAATTGTAGAATTCGCTAGAGCTCTAATTGGCCATGTGACCGGTGGTTTAGGATATGTAGGAGTCGTTGCAAGCATGCTTTTTGCTGGAGTATCCGGCTCGGCTGTAGCAGACACTTCGGCGATAGGCTCAATACTTTTGCCCATAATGGATAAAGAAGGGTACAACAAGCAAACCAGCACCGCTCTGGTCGCTGCAGCAGGTACTATCGGGCCCATTATTCCCCCCAGTATTCCTATGATCATATTTGGTGTGATCGGCGGAGTTTCAGTCGTTAAAATGTTCCTCGGCGGAATTGTTCCTAGGTTGCTGATCGGGGTTGGGCTGATGACGGTTTGGTTTTTCCATGCAAAATGATGGAATATGCCCGCGAATTAGGCGCAAATAAACGATAATCCTTCGGAGGAGATGACTACAAATGGATAAAGAATTTTATCGTCCAAAATCTACTGGAGCTAGAGAACTTTGGTCTCAGTTTGATGCTTTGCAACTGGGTATGGACTGGGATGAAGAGGATCTTAAAAAGCCTCAGATTCTGGTCGAAGATGTTTTTGGAGATAGCCATCCGGGCAGCTCTCATTTGGATCGCTTGACAGAACAAGTGAGCATCGGTATTTACGAAAAAGGTGGACGTCCTGCAAAATATCATGTAACCGATGTCTGTGATGGTTGTGCCCAAGGGCATGATGGGATGAATTTTGTGTTGGCATCAAGGGAAGTTATTTGTGACATGATCGAGATCCATGCTTCGTTTGTTCCTTGGGATGGGTTGGTGTTAATATCCTCTTGCGATAAATCCATACCAGCTCATTTAAAGGCTGCTGCCCGCTTAGACTTACCCACCATCTTTGTTCCTGGCGGAAGCATGCGGCCGGCTCCTAATATGTCTACTTCTATTAAGGCTGGCGAGATCTCCTTGCGACAAAAAAGGGAAGGAATTTCGGAAACCGAGGTAAGATCATTTAAGTTAACAGGTTGCCCTTCGGTTGGGGCATGTCAATTTTTGGGAACGGCTAGTACGATGCAATCCATGGCAGAGGCTCTTGGCATAGCCTTGCCGGGTAGCGCTTTGGTCCCAGCTACGATGCGAGATATTACGGCTATGGCTAGGGCCGCTGGACGTCAAGTGTCGAAACTTATATCCCTTAATCTTACCGCGCGCAAAATATTGACTCCGGAAGCCTTTAAGAACGCTATAAAAGTTCACGCTGCCATTGGAGGTTCCACGAACGCCATGCTGCATTTGCCTGCCATTGCTCGTGAATTGGATTTGATTCTAAAACCAGAAATGTTTGACGAAATTAACCACAAGATTCCGCATATAGCCAACATTTATCCTAGCGGAGACTATCCGACCGAAGCTTTTTGGTTTGCAGGTGGAATTCCAAGGGTCCAATGGTTAATACGCAACCATCTTGATTTAGATGTCCTGACAGTGACTGGCAAGACCTTGCGGGAAAATCTAAAACAGCTTAGAGAGGAAGGTTATTTCGAGCGCTTGGAAGGATATTTGGCAAATTACGGGCTTAGACGCGAACAGGTTATTAAGCCTGTCGAGGAGACTACCGAGATTGGGTCAATCGCTATTCTAAAAGGTAACCTGGCTCCGGAAGGAGCGGTTATTAAATATGCGGCTGTTGTAGAAGAAATGATGAAGCATATCGGGCCAGCCAAAGTATTTGACTCCGAAGAAGAATGTCATCAGGCCATTATTGAGAATCAAATAGAGCCGGGTATGGTTCTTATTATCCGCTATGAGGGACCTCGTGGCTCAGGGATGCCTGAGATGGCCATGACAGCTGAGGCATTAATGTGTGATCCGAAGTTAAGCAATTCGGTTGTGCTCATTACAGATGGCCGTTATTCCGGTGCTACCCGCGGGCCTTGCATAGGGCACGTTTCACCTGAGGCCGCTATCGGTGGTCCTATTGCTTTGATCGAAGATAACGATATGATTGAAGTGAATATTTCGGAGCGGGTTCTCCAAGTGATCGGGATTAAAGGCCAACTAATGAGGGTAGAGGAAGTCGATTCGGTACTACAAGAACGGAGGGGACGTTGGAAACTTCCCAAAAATGACCGGAGAAGCGGTGTTTTCAAGCGTTTCACAGAACGGGCTTCATCAGCGATGGCCGGAGCCAATATTGAGTAGAACGAGATCCTTATATTATAGAAGTAATTCCTGTACGATATTGTGTTAAGACGTAAGGAGGAAGACACCATGGCCGTAAAATCCGCTGCACGGGTAATGGATGTGCTAGATGTCCTAAGAAATTATCCGGATGGAATGACATTGCAGGAACTTTGTAACGAACTCGATATTCCCAAAAGCAGTATGCACGAATTACTCTACACTATGACAGAACGCAATTATCTTAATCAATCGGAAAATAAGAAATATAGTATTGGTTTTAGGCTTATCGAATTGGGCTTATCCTCGCTTGACCGAGTTGATGTATATCAAAATTCTAAAAAGTATATGGTTAAACTGGTCGATTTGCTGGAAGAGACTGTTTTTATGGCTGTTTGTGTTGACGATGAAATTGTCTACATTAACAAGCTAGACTGTTCTCGTTCGGTACGGACTAATGTTACTTTAGGGGATCATAAACCGATGCATTGCACTGCTTTAGGAAAAAGTCTTTTGGCGTATTCGCCTGTTACGGAGATCGAGCGGGTAGTACATCGGAGAGGGTTGCCTTCTTTCACTTCCCGAACGATTACGGATTATAAAACACTGCTTAAGGAATTAGATAGTGTGCGTCAGCGAGGAGTTGCCTATGATAATCAAGAAATTGAAGGGGGGCTAAGCTGCATTGCTTGCCCCATCTTTGATTATCATGGACGGGTTGTGGCGGCAATCAGTGTAGCGGGTCCGACAGAACGGATAGAACTTAAAAAACAGGAAATTGAATCCTACATGCTAGAATACTCTCTTCAAATATCAGCTGAGTTTGGGTATCGTCCAAGAATGGACATTAGAGGGTCCTCATAAGGGTCTTGAAAATTGGGTGGAGAGTTTTTTTGCTAATTTTTAAGCGTACAAGGCAGGATATAAATTCAAAACGTTGAAGTAATAAGTAATCTACAATAGCGAACTAGGTTCCTGTGCGTGAACCTAAAAGGAGCGTTAGCAGCATATGAGACAACAAGACATTGTGATACCTGAACAATTGATTTCTGAAATGGTTCGAATTTTGGGTAAAGATCGAGTTAAACAGGAACTAGAGGATCTCATTTGTTATTCCTATGATTCTACAAATATGATTGAAATGCCCGGAGTCGTGGTTTTCCCTAAAACGACAGAAGAGGTTTCTAGTTTATTGAAAATTGCCACTCACTGGCGAGTTGCTGTCACAACTCGTGGTGGCGGGACAAACCTCGTGGGAGGAACTGTCCCACAAAAAGGGTCGATTGTTCTTTCCACACAGCTTTTTAATCAGATCGTCGAAGTCGATGAGGAAAATTTGGTTGCCGTTGTCGAACCTGGTGTTATTACCCGGGATCTGCACCGGGCGGTAGAAGCGAAAGGACTTTTTTATCCTCCAGATCCCGCATCCTTTAACATGTCGACGATCGGAGGAAATGTAGCTGAAAATGCTGGGGGGCCCCGGGGGTTTAAGTACGGGGTGACCAGAGACTATCTGCTGGGGCTAACAATAGTCCTGATGGATGGGCGCATCATTAAGGCTGGGGGCCGTACGATCAAAAATGTTAGCGGCTATGATTTGACCCGCTTTTTCGCGGGTTCGGAAGGTACGCTTGGGGTGATAACTGAGATTATTGTTCGGCTTATTCCGCTTCCAGAGTATAAACGAACCATGTTAGTTCTGTTTGATGAACTCGATCAGGCGGCTGAGACAGTATCAGCTATTATTAAAGGTAAAGTGGTACCCACGACGCTTGAACTCATGGACCATGAAATTATAGATTTGATAGAACAACGGGATCCCGTGGGATTTCCCCGCGATGTTGGAGCAGCTATGCTCTTTGAAGTTGATGGAGGGGAAAACGAGGTTCAAGCCCAGATTGAGAAAATAGAACGGATCTGCCTTAAGCAAGGTGCCAGATCCGTAAAGGTTGCAGCGAATCAAGAGGAAGCGGACAACTTATGGCGGGGCCGGAGGAATGCCTTTGGGGTTATGGCCCAAAGTTTCACAAATGTTTACCCTGAAGATGCGACAGTTCCGCGAAATAAGGTTCCAGAGATGATCAAACGTATGAAAGAAATAGGGAAAAAGTATAACGTGGGGATGCTGATTTTAGGGCACATGGGAGATGGCAACTTACATCCGAATATTTGTGTTAATGACGATGAACCGGGAGCGTTGGAACGTGCCGAACAGGCCATTGATGCCTTATTTGCCGCAGCTTTGGAGTGCGGAGGGACCTTGAGTGGTGAACATGGGATTGGTCGAGCGAAGAAAAAGTATTTAAGCTGGCAGTTTGACTCAGATACGATTGCGGTCATGAAGGAGCTTAAAAGGACGCTAGATCCCTATGGACTCTTGAACCCTGGTAAAATTTTTGAAGTAGACCGGGAAGAGGGCTTCGATGATGTTAGATAAGGCAAGGCTGTATGCCGAAAGCAAAAAATGCATTCGCTGTGGGCTTTGTCAAGCTGTATGTCCTTCTTACCGTGCCCTGCGTAATGAAGCGAGTGTAGCCCGGGGGAGAAATCGGTTGATCAGGCTACTTCTAGAAGGACAACTTAGCATGACTCCCCGCCTCAAGGAAGATATGTTTGCCTGTTTAGGATGTGAGGCTTGTAAAGTCAATTGCCCTGCCGGGGTAATTACGCCTGACCTAATCTCTGCTTTAAAGGCTGAATACGTTGAAAAGGACGGCTTGCCTTTTATACAACGGGCTATTTTACGTGGAGTATTGCCGCATACCAAACGATTTGCAGCTGCCATGAAAATGTTTAAACTAGGGCAAACGATGAAGATCGTTCCAGGAGTAGCCAGTAAAATGCCCGAAAACCTGAGTGGCCGTTTAGCTGCAATACCTGAAAACCTTCCTAAACCACTGTCTGAGGAACTGGGGCAGCAGGCTTTTTCTGAAGGGACCAAAGTGGCTTACTTTCTGAGTTGTACGACAAATTACATGTTTCCGGACTTGGGATGGGATACGTTACAAGTCTTGGAAAAGTCCGGGCATCAGGCAGCAATTTCTACGGAGACGGTCTGCTGTGGGAAACCACAAGCTAGTTTGGGTGACAAAAATACGGCGTTGAAAATGGCGATACAAAATATCAAGGCGCTCAGTAAACTTAATGTTGAGGCAGTTATAACGGATTGTGCGACCTGCGGTTCGGCCTTGAAGGAAAATATCCCCACTGGCTCAAAGGGCATCCGTTGGAGGAAGAGGCTAAACGCTTAGCGGATAAAGTCTATGACATCAGTGATTATTTAGTTAAAAAAGGCTTTAAGGTCGGATCACGTCAACAAGATCTAAAGGTAACCTACCATGATCCGTGCCACCTTAATCATGTATTGGATGTGCGGGAGGAACCCAGACAAATCTTAAAAGCTCTTCCGGGAGTGGAGTTTGTCGAGAGCCCGGATGCTGACCGCTGCTGTGGTGGAGCGGGTAGTTTTTGCTTAACTCATCCAGAAATTTCGGAGAAGATTCTTGAGCCCAAGGTTAGTTCCATTGTTTCTACCAACCCTGATTTAGTCGCCACGGGTTGCCCGATGTGCAAGATCCAACTGCAGTATGGACTAAGAAAAACGGATGTTAAAGTTGTTCATCCTGTTCAACTGTTAGCCCGAACGTTTAGTGAAAAACCTTTGCGCCCTGACCATAAATGAAAAAGGAGTGAGAAAATGCTGATCTTTGATACCAAAATCTGTACCGGTTGCCGAGTGTGCGAACAGACTTGCTTCCAGGTTCATTATCAAGGGACTGTGGAAGATGGGAGCAAGATCAAGGTGGCAAGCCGCTGGCCAGAAAAAGAAACGGTCTCCGTTTGCCGTCAATGTTCTAACCCGAAATGCCTTGAAGCTTGCCCGAGTGAAGCTCTTCAACAAGTCGATGGAGTGATTCAAATCGATCATGAAAAGTGTACGCAATGTTATCTCTGCTTTGATGCTTGTCCCTTCAAAGCCAGAGTGATCGATCAAAAGGGATATCCGAATTTTTGCGATACGTGTGATGGGAAGTACCAATGTGCTCAGATGTGTCCGGCGAAAGCCTTGAAAAGAGGTGGTCATCAATGAATTATTATGGATATACAGGGAAACGACTAGATATTGATTTAACGATGTCGACTTGGACTGTAAGTGAGTTATCCCCTGAAGTGTTAAGCCGTTATATCGGTGGAAAAGGATTGGCCGCTCGGATCGTTTACGATGAAGTAGACCCTGGATGTGACCCTTTGGCACCCGAGAATTATTTAGTGTTTGCAACCGGTCCTTTAACTGGAACCTTAGCACCCTTAAGTGGCAGAACGGTCGTCGGAACGAAGAGCCCATTGACAGGAATATGGGTTGATTCCAATGCAGGAGGCTTCTTAGGGCCAGAACTCAAACGGGCAGGTTACGATGTGGTCGTTATCAAAGGAAAAGCCGCATCCCCAGTGAACGTTTTAATTGAGGATAGCTTGATCAGCTTTAAACCCGCAGATAACCTCTGGGGCTTGGATGCTGAAGAAACCCATAACCGGTTGAAAAACGAATATGGTGATGATTATCGGGTGGCTTGTATTGGACCCGCTGGGGAACAAATGATTCCTATCAGTGCGATCATCTCGGAAATGAGAGGTTTTGGTCGGGGTGGAGTAGGGGCAGTGATGGGGTCTAAGAATCTCAAGGCCCTTGTGGTACACGGAACCCAGACCCTAAAGATCTTTGATCCGGAGGCTTTTATGAGGATTAATCAAGAAGCCTACAATGAACTGACGATCCATCCCGATACCGGGGGGGGCAGGCAACGTTATGGTTCGAATGTCATTTATTCTGCCATGAATGAGCTAGGGGTCCATCCAGTTAGGAATTTTCAAAGTTCAGTCAACGAACATGCTGAGGCACTCAGCGAGGACCGGATGCGTGAGGATTTAGTCGTGAAGGATAAAGCCTGTTTCGGCTGTCCTGTGGCGTGCAGTAAGTTTTCCACAGTTAAGAAGGGTAAGTATAAAGGAGAATATACGGAAGGACCGGAGTATGAAAATACCTGGGCCTTTGGGTCCCAGTGTGGTAATGGTGATTATGGTGCGGTGGTAGCGGCAGAGCACATTTGCGATATGTACGGAATTGATTCGATCTCGGCTGGAAATGCGATTGGCTTTGCCATGGAATGTGTGCAAAGGGGTATTATTAGCAAGGAAGAAGTAGGATATGATTTAGAATTCGGTAATACGGAGAGTATGATCCAAATGCTTCACCAAATTGGCAAGGGTGAAGGGGTTGGCCTGCTTTTGGGCTTAGGAACTAAAGCAGCCGCGGAAAAATTAGGCCAAGGATCTGACGTTTTTGCAATGCATGTCAAGGGTCTGGAATTGCCGGCTTATGATCCCCGGGCTGCCTATGCAATGGGACTTGCTTATGCCACTAGTGACCGAGGGGGTTGTCACCTTCGCAGTTGGCCTATCGCAGCGGAAGGCTTGCAACATAACGGCCGGATTGATCCTTTTTCCATCGAGTTCAAGGCGGAATTTGTAAAAAATGAACAAGACTTGATTTCTATCGTAGACTCTATTGGCATGTGCCTGTTTGCGACGTTCGCCCTTAATCCAAGACAGATTGTAAGGCTCATGTATTCTATAACTGGTCAGGAAAGGTTTAAAGAGATCGGAGATGTTTTAGAATCCGGGGAACGGATTTATAACCTTACACGGCTTTTTAATCTTCGTGAAGGGGTCGAGCCAGATACTTTACCACCCCGGTTACTTGATGAGGAAATGCCGGACGGACCTGCCCAAGGGAACCGTACCCCTCTGAAAGAAATGCTCGAAGAATATTACTTTATACGGGGCTGGGATGAGTTTGGTACTCCTGGACAAGAAAAACTAGCCCAATTGGGTCTTGATTAAGCAAACTTTGAACGCGAAGAAAATGATGGAAGGATGTGACCTTTGTGTATAAACCCGAAGGAGTCTATGTGGCCATGCTCACCCCTTTTGATGCCCATGGAGAAATTGATGAATTATCCCTAAGACAAGCAACGGAATTTGCCATTCAACAAGGGGTTGATGGTCTTTTTCCTAATAGTACGGTAGGGGAATTTGTTCAAATGGATCTCGAGGAAAAGATCCGGGTTATGGAGATTGTTGTTGATCAAGCAGCAGGTAGGGTCCCGGTTACACCAGGCGCTGCAGATACTCATGCTAAAGGCTCGATTCGGATGGCACAGGAAGCTAAGCGTTTAGGCTGCGAAGCGGTTGTTATTACCACTCCGTGGTATTTGCCGACCAGTCAGGAAATGATTGAACGTCATATGGAAGCGGTTAATGAGGCTGTCGACATACCGATTATCCTATATAATATTCCCATGTTCACCGCACCAATCTCCTATGATGTGGTTAAACGCTTGAGTCGCCTCAAGAACGTCGTTGGTATGAAGGATAGTAGTGGAAGCATGTCGGATAATATGCACTTCATGGATAAAGTACGCTTGGCCGGAACCAGCGATAAGTTTAACTTTCTAATCGGTAGGGAGGAAACCTTTTTTCCGGCACTGATGGCTGGAGCAAAGGGGAGTATGACAGCCAGTGCTGGCATTATTCCTGAAGTAATAGTGGGGATTTATAAAGCCTTCCTGGAAAAAGATTATGCGAAAGCAATAGATTTACAGTATTCTTTCCTTGCGTTATTGCGTGCAATGAATGCGGCACCGTTCCCGATTGCTTTTAAGGCAGCCATGGAAGTTCGAGGATTCTCGATGGGGACACAAAGGGCCGTGCTGTCCGATGCTGAGAAATATAACTTAAGATTAGTACGTTCACGGATCGAAAAGGTTATGAAACAGCTTCTCGGGAATGAATACAAAGTTGATGTTGATAAACTGCTCAAATGAAGAAACCAATGAATTCAGTATCGATTGACATTGGCACAACAGGTTGCAAGATAGAGCTGTTCAATTCTTCTGGGGAATCTCTGGACAAAAAAAGTGCTGAATACGCTTTACATATTCGGCATCCTGGATGGGCTGAACAAGATCCTGTAGAAATATATGCCGCAATCATGAAATGTTTGCGGCAAATTCCCATGAATAAGGTTGACGCGATTGTGCTTGGAGCTTCGTTTCATAGCGTTATTGCTTTAGATGCTAGTGGAAGCCCTATAAGTCCTTTGCTTGTTTGGTATGATAACCGGGCAATTGACGAGGCCAACATCATAAAGGCAGAGCTCCCCGGACTTTACGAGCGAACGGCCTGTCCATCTCATCCTATGTATTTACCCGCTGAGATTTTATGGTTTAAACATAATTTCCCGGATTATGGTAAAATAAGACGGTTTGTAAGTATGAAGGAATTTGTAGTCTATCGTTGGTTTGGTAGCTTTTTAGTGGATCGTTCGATTGCTTCAGGAAGTGGATTATACAACTTTCGTACCGATAACTGGGATCGAGAATTGTTAGCTTACTTGGGGATGGATGAGGAACAATTAAGCCAAATCGTCGACACTATTTATCAGGTTGTTGTTAGCCCGGAGTCTCCACTTACTGAAGTAGGTCTAAGGTCTGGAACGGTCTGCGTCCTCGGAGCTGGGGACGGAGTTCTGTCTAGTCTAGGAGTGGGAGCGGTCCGAAAAGGTCAACTTACAGCTATGATTGGAGAGAGTGGAGCAGTTAGGATTATATCCCCCGTTCCAAAAGTGGATAATCGAGCACGAACCTGGTGTTACTATTTGAGCAAAGATTTGTGGGTTGTAGGTGGAGCCATTAATAATGGCGGCATCGCTTATCGCTGGATTAGAGATAACTTTATGCAGGAAGAGGTAAAGCTGGCCAAGGAAAACGGATGGGATAGCTATGAGGTTATTAATCAGAAGGTCATGGAGATACCGCCGGGAGCTGAGGGACTTATTTGTTTACCCTATCTGACTGGCGAACGTTCGCCTCATTGGAATGCTAATGTAAGGGGAGTATTTCTGGGGTTAGGTCTACAGCATAGCCGTTTTCATATGGCTAGGGCAACGATTGAAGGGGTCGCTTTTAGAATGTATAGTGTGTTTCTCGCGTTGCAGGAATTAGGTGGGCAGGTCAACGAAGTGTTTTTAACAGGCGGGGTATCGCGATCACCGCTTTGGGTACAGACTTTTGCCGACGTTTTCCAACGTGAAGTATTGCTTTCACGAAGAGAGGCTAGTTCCTTTGGAGCCTGGATACTGCTTCAATATGCTCAGGGACATATCAAATCTTTGACTGAAGCAAATCTGTTAACTGGAGATATGGAAAAATATCAACCGAGGACAGATCTAGCACCACTTTATGCAGAGCTTTATGATATGTACAATCGGATTTACGCTAATTTACAAGGTGAATTCATGCAGATTTCTAATTTGCAGAGAAGACTTTCAAAATCTGATTTTTAAATGAGGAGAGACTAAATATGAGTGGGAGAAGTCAAGCATTATTAGGAGTTCCAGAAGGCGCTTTGGCCCGCGGCCTATATCGGTCTATGGGATATACGGATGAGGATTTTAAAAAGCCAGTCATTGCCATCGTCAATACCTGGAATACTGTATGCCCAGGGCACTTTAACCTGAAAGAGGTCGCCGCTGCAGTCAAAGAAGGGATCCTTGAAAAGGGTGGTATGGCGGTAGAGTTTGGGTCGATTGGTCCTTGTGATGGAATTGCCCAGGGACACGAAGGTATGACCTATATTCTTCCTTCGCGTGAAGTGATTCTTCATAGTGTCGAGGTTATGGTAGAAGCTCATCGGTTTGATGGTCTGGTTTTATTAGGTTCTTGCGATAAAACGGTTCCAGCTTTGCTCATGGCAGCAGCCCGTTTGGATTTACCAGCGATTCTAGTTAATGGAGGTCCCATGGAACCGGGAACTCGTCATGGCCGGGATATTGATGTGAATGAGAGCGAGATTGCCGTCGGGGAGTATCATGCTGGTAAAATCGATTTGGCAGAGCTCACCTATGTTGAAAAATCAGCTTGTCCGACTCCCGGTTCGTGTACTATGCTCGGAACAGCGAATACGATGTCGTGTTTGAGCGAAGCGCTGGGACTTTCTCTTCCGGGAAGTGCAACAGTCCCCGCTACTTATTCTAAACGGCTGCAGGTGGGCCGTGAATCAGGGAGAAGGGTGGTTGATCTCGTTCGAGAAGGCGTAACAGCTCGACAAATTATCACGGCTCAGGCTCTAGAAAATGCCATTCGAGTTGGCTTAGCAATCGGAGGGTCAACTAATCAGGTTTTGCATTTACTAGCCTTAGCTGAGGAAGCAGATCTTTCACTTCAGATCGATGATTTTGATCGTCTGAGTAAAGAGACCCCTTACATTGCATCCGTGATGACGGCTAGTGCGTATGATATGGTTGATTTCCATCGGGCTGGGGGAATTCCCGCTGTGATGAACCAATTACTCCCTCTGCTCCATGGAGATGCCCTGACTGTGAGTGGTTCTACGGTGCAAGAAAATGTCAAGGACGCCCAAATTGAGGACGAAAAAGTGATACGCCCCCTTGGGAATCCTTTTAAACCAGATGGTGGATTAGCCATTATGAGAGGAAATCTGGCTCCTCAAAGTGCAGTGGCAAAGCCGTCGTCCATACCGGAAAACCGTTTGCAAGTGGAAGGTCCGGCTGTTGTATTTAACTCCGAACAAGAACTTATTGTGGCTATTAATGAACAAAAGATTGAGCGAGGGGATATCATTGTCGTCCGCTATGAAGGACCAAAAGGAGGACCCGGTATGAGGGAGATGTTTTCGCCGCTCAAACTTCTTGATGGTTATGGCCTAGCTGAGCATGTTTACTTAATCACAGATGGCCGGTTTTCTGGTTCCAACCGAGGAGGATTTGTAGGTCACATTTGTCCGGAGGCAGCAGACGGAGGCCCGCTGGCTATCGTGGAAAATGGAGATCGCATTAGCATCGATATTCCGAATCGTCGGGTTGACCTTCTGGTGAGTGAAGAGGAACTAGCACGGCGTTTTGAAGCTTGGCAAGGTCCTATTTATAGAGCGAAAAAAGGATATTTGGCGCTCTATGCTAATTTGGTCAAGCCCGCTTTTCGTGGAGCTGTATTGAAGTATGAATAAGGCATTGGGGGCTCAAATAAAATGAAAAAACTAAACTTAAGGGGTATCATTCCGGCCGTCCTGACACCCTACGATTCAAATCATCAGATAGATGAGCAGACTTTACGTCATTATATTGACTTCTTGATAGAAAATAGGGTTCATGGACTTTTTATTGCGGGAACCAATGGAGAGGGTCCCGTACTTAAAATGAATGAAAAGAAGGATCTGATCCGTATTGCTGTCGAGCAAACGGCTCACCGTATTCCTGTGATTGCCCAAACCGGTGCAATAAGCACGGAGGAGACCGTTGAACTAACAGACTATGCTCAAGAAGTCGGTGCCGATGCAGTGGCGATTGTAGCGCCTTGGTATTTTCCTCATGATAACGAAAGTCTGTTCAGGCACTTTGGCACGGTCGCGGAGAGTGTACCGGATCTGCCAATCTATCTTTATAATATTCCGAGTAATGCCAAAAACGACATAAAACCCGTTCTTGTCAAGAAGTTAGCAGATCACTATTCCAATATTCACGGCGTGAAGGATTCGTCTAAAGATTTGGATCGCTTGTGTGAATATATTGATTTGATGGGAAAGGACTTCACAGTCGTGATTGGAACGGACTCTTTGGCGGTGCCGGCAATGTTTATGGGAGCTATGGGGGTAGTTTCAGCGGTAGCAGATGTCTTTCCTGAGATTATGGTCCAAATGTATGAGGAGTTTATGGCGGGTCATTATCAAGAAGCAGTCCGTTTGCAGTTTTTAGTCATTAAGATTCGGAAGGCCCTAAAATTGGGACCATACATTACACCCTACAAAGCGGCACTCAGTTTGCGAGGCATTCCTTTTAGTGGAATCAAGCCTCCTTTTCGACTGCCAACGGAAGAAGAAGTTCAGGATATGAAGCTTGCATTAGAGCGTATCGGTGTTCTCAAGTAAGGGGGAAGAGTGATGGAATCTTTAGATTTGAAACGATTTGCCGATATTCCACTGCCGAAATTCGTCAAGGTTAGACAGCATTTTGCGCAAGAACGGCTTGACGACGTTGCTAAAGAAGTAAGGGCTCAATTAGTACCTCACTTAATTCATCTCCGTGGGAAAAACATTGCGATTGGGGTTGGAAGCAGAGGGATTGCTAATATCAAGGAAATAGCCCAAACTCTTGTCGATGAATTGATCACAGCAGGAGCTAAACCCTTCATTATTCCAACGATGGGGAGTCATGGGGGGGCTACGGCTTCTGGACAAGCGGAAGTTTTAGCAGCATACGGAATTACCCCGGAAAGTATGGGAGTTCCGGTCGACGCCTCTATGGATGTGGCAAGGATCGGAAAACTTAAACCGGGACTTCCTATCTACGTCGCTCAAAGTGCTCTCCAGGCGGAAGGCATCGTTGTGATTGCGCGTGTGAAAGCTCATACCGCTTTCAGGGGGCCTATTGAGAGTGGCGTAGCGAAGATGTTAACGATTGGACTAGGTAAACAAATTGGAGCGGACTCCTTACATCACCAGGGCTTTGGGCGTTTTGCTGAATTGATTCCCAAGGCAGCGAAAATGGTTGTCGAAAAAACGAAGGTGTTATTTTCTCTAGGAATTGTTGAGAATGCTTATGAACAAACTTATAAAATAGAGGCTCTCTCACGCGCAGATATATTAGCGATGGAAAGAGAAATGGCCTTGCTCGAAGAAAGTCGAAGGATTATGGGACGGCTCTTATTTCCAGAGTTTGATGTTTTGGTAATTGAAGAAATAGGAAAAAACATCAGTGGGGACGGGCAAGACCCAAATGTTACGGGTTTATACATTACGAAGCATTGTAATGATGGCCCGAAATTTCAAAAAAGCGTCATATTTAGCCTTAGTAAAGAAACCCATGGGAATGCCAATGGCATAGGGGTAGTCGATGTAGTTACCCGAAACTTATTTGACAACATAGACTTCATATCGACTTATACCAATTCCTTTACCAGTACGGAGCTTTTACCAGTCAAGATTCCAATGGTAGCGGTCAGCAAAGAGGATGCTCTACGGATTGCTGTTAAAGCCTGTAATGGGGTGGATCATAGAAAGCATCGAATTGTGTGGATTAAAAACACGCTGGAATTAGAAGAGATCATCATTAGTGAAGCGCTACTCGAAAAGGCGCAGGGCCATGCGCAAATTGAAATTTTGACTCAAGTTGGGGAACTCGTATTTAAACAAGGAGAACCCGTATTTCCGTGGTAAAAGGGGTGGCTAAATTTGCGTGTTGTAATTAAGCTGTTTGCTAGTCTTCGAATAGGGCGTTTTAAAATAGAGGAGCGGAGCATGCTTGAAGGAAGTACAATCTTAGATGTTTTGACTCTTTTAGAGCTTCAGCCTAATAAGGTTTCCATGGTTCGAG